>Ga0228710_1004996_pt1 | contig 20795 bp, 10 predicted proteins | sample MedpolnodulmetaG_FD_177995 | JGI IMG/M metagenome (GOLD analysis project Ga0228710, IMG submission 177995) | Root nodule microbial communities from Medicago polymorpha collected in Santa Monica, California, United States - pink nodules | ecosystem: Host-associated > Plants > Roots > Nodule... | reverse complement strand
TGTAGAGCATAGGCTCTCAAATCAACGTGATATGAATGATTAACATTCAACAGGGCATGAGCCCCCAACTTTATGAGTATGCATGGACTCAACAACTTAATCAACAACAACGTACGACATCGACGACGACGACAACGACAACAACAACCAAAAACAACAACAACAACATCAACAACAACGTACAACTTCAACGACAACATCAACAACAATGGCAACATCAATATTACAATCTCATAGATATTCATCATTTAATTGCAACATCATATAATCATCATGTTAATTCAACATATGCATTCATATAGTAATTCATCAACATATATACATACCTTCATGTAATATTTCATCAACAAGTTATTCATATAATAGACCATCAATGTGTACATTCATATATCAATTCATAAATCATGTTATTTCTTGACAAACAAACCATCTGAAGAACTGACAATATCACCTAAAGCTTTCAAGTATGCATCAAAGGCTAATTCATAACAGAAATGTATGAATACGACACGAGAACATGAAAATGGTGCACTACTACTAGGTTACTCGCCGTGGCGAGCGGACTTACTCGCCGTGGCGAGCAAACACTGCTCCCTGTCCTGTTGTAGTTCGCCGTGGCGAACGGATGGCGAGCAAACATTGCTCCCTATTACGTTGTAGCTCGCCGTGGCGAGCAGACTGCTCGGCGAGCAAACTACTCGCCGTGGCGAGTTATGACAGTCTTCTGTCGAGAAGTGCGATTTTTCACCCTAAAAACCCAATTTTCATCCAACTCAATCCCAAATTTGATAGGAAACTCAAACTATGATCATTCTACAATCTGAACATCATTTATCTATGAATTCTATGGACTTTCTACACTCTTAACATCCAATTCTACAAATTCTACCATCAAATCAGATTTTTAACCCTAATTCTCAAATTCCCATGAACAACAACAAAACTACATGCTAAATTCAATTTCAGAATTATATAGCCTAAGATTAGAGAATATTAGTCCCACCCTTACCTTAGATTGGTGATTGCAAGACTCTACAGGTTCTCTCTTCTCTTGGTTCTCCTCTTCTCCTCTTTCTCCCAAAGACTTCTATAAGACCTAGTTTGTCTGGCTCTTGTTTTTCTTTATATACTCAACAGATATTCTACTTAACACCACCTAATTCTAATTAATTCTAATTCAGCCCCTCTACAAGTCTTATTATTTTAATTTCCACCCATCCTACTAAATAATAAAATAAAGCCACTTAATAAAATAATAATACACAACAACACATCACTTATCAACATAAATCAACATAATTCAACATAAATCATATAAAAGACTCTAAACTCGACCAAAAATAATTAGATAAATAAAGAGGACGTTACAACACCCCATATTGACAAATATACCCTTAATTCCTTTTTAAATTTTCAACCACCATCGTTTGTTTTCCTTTTCTTTTTCTCCATTTTCTTTTGTCTTCATCTCCCCTTCATTTTCTTCTTCCTTTGTCACCCTATTCCTCTCACTTTCCAATTCAAATCATTTTTATAAGTTTTTTTCATTACCAATCCACAATTTTACAGAATAAAAAATGTGTAGATTAAATTATGTCAATTCAATTCACATATTCCTATTCCTCTTCCCAGTTTCTTTGTTGCAATTAATTTGTTATATTAAAGATTTGGTGAACTTAGTTACGTTAATTCAATAAAATGAAGAGATTAAGTGATGTGTAATAGACTAATAGTTGTACTTGGTAAGCCTTCTGTGATTGCCCTGGTCTTATTCTGCAGTTAAGTGAATTTAAATAAATTGTGTTCACGTAGTGACAATTCAAGTGCATATCACATATTTGCAACAAAGACCACTTATGTATGTGAATTGAATTCACGTAGGTGTACGTGAATTGAATTTACGGGAGTTAAACGAATGTGTTCCGTACATGTTGTGAGAATGGACAGTTTTGGTGTTATAAACTCTTTTTGGGTGTAACTGGATAATTTAAGGGTGTAACTATAAAAAAATCTAAATTGATAGTTTATTCAAAAAAAATAAGCACACTTACCATAAATTCATTGAGGGTGAAGACATAAGAGCATGAAACCGTTGCTGCCATGTGCTATAGAGCAGAGAGGGATGTCATAAAATTGATAAGTCGGTTATGCACACATGTATCTGTATCAACCACAAATCTAACATTCATGGAACTTACACTCTCAACAACAATAACAAAATCAAATATAAATGCATATTGCATGAAACAACTTAACCAATAATCAAACACCAGAAACAATGAATTCACTACAAGAAAAATTGGTTTTTGCAGCAACATATGTCGCTGAGAAAAATACAATGTTGCTGCCAAATATGCTTTTCGCAGCGAAAAAATGTCGTTGCATGTCGTTGGTATAAGTGTTGTTGCGAAGAGTTTTGCAAAGACATTTGATGTCGCTGCCATAACTAAGGTTTATACAACGACAATTGTTGTTGCCTTACTTGACATGTCACAATGACAAATGTCGTTACGATAAAGTATTTTTGTCAACATCTAAAGTCGCTGCAATAAATTATTTTGTCAATAATACAAATTACTGCTGACTTATGTCATTTAATAAAAATAGAATTGCATATTTTAAAAATTAGTATCAATCACGTTTTAATTTAAATTGTGCTTATTATTCAAAAACAAATAATATTAGAATATAAATCACGATATTGTAAATGTCAAAAAAAATTATCAAAGAAATATGTACACAAATCGTATATTATTTACCAGATAAAATGTCATAAACTATCTCTCCTTAACATTAAAAAGTAATAAATTATAGATTACAAAAGGTATTGTTCTCATTAAAATAAAAACTAAAAATTTATATTAACAAATAAAATTGTGACTCCAACAACATTGTTAGCTCTCTTGTATAATATGAATCTTGAAGATTTCTTTGTGCAGTACTTGAAACACACTTTACCTACAAATTCTACACAACCAAGAGTTATTAGTTTAATGTCTTTTTTTTATATATAGCACTTCATAAATAAAAGAGCAACAACAAAGGTTAATTACTTATTCATAAAAATGACTAATTAATTTATAATATGACAATTTTAATTACGTTGTTCAAAGCATAAATGTATGCTAAAAATTAAAAAAAGAAAACTACTTACGAATTGTTTGAGGGGTTGTGCACATAGTAAGAACAAAATTAAGGAAAAATGAACTCATGAACTCAACTAAATTAGGTCCACCCTCTTCATGTGACTTCAATTAACTTGATACTAAGTGTATTCTACTTCACATCTAGATGCCACAACTAAAACATGTGTACCATATAGACATATACCTAAATGATGAATTGGAAGTAACACACACCCCTTTCTCTTTTTAATCCCTACCCTATCTTATCTTGACAAAGAACTAATAGTCAATGTCGCCACCTTGAAGCGGCCTATTCCGCAGTGGCACGAGGAATCTCATTGACTTCAATGGCAAAAGTATTGAATATGATAAGTCGAAGATGAAGTTTTCAATTTGAAAAGAAATAACAAAATTTGGTGATTAAGATCAATTTAGCACACAAAAAAAACACAACTTTAAGAAGATACAAATTTATACATACCTCTTAGTTTGTGAACCATTTTGAACTTCTATCACAAAAGAACTCACATTAAGAAGATGCATATATTGCACCAAAAACAAAAAGCATTATCTTAGTCACTAATCTAGGTATATTTAAGTAAATATCTCAACAACAACAAAAAGAAAGGCAGTTTTTATTTGAGTGATTCCATTGGACGTGTATACTTAAGAGTTCCTAATTAATTTACTATAATTAGAGATAATGAGTGGTGTGGATGGTTAAGCAAGAAGAAAGTGGCCATCAAATATTAAATTTGATCTCCTTTTACTTCAAAATGTTATATTAGGAGTAATAATTAAACGATCATTTTCTTAACTAAATCAAATTAGACATTTCTTATTTTAACAATTTATAAATTTATATTAGAAAAAGCATGCCAATAAAAAATAAATATTGTTAATGGATTTTTTTTATTTAGATTTTGTTAGGATATTGCATTTCATAATCTACTCACAAATGAAAAAAAAAACATTGGTTTTTATTTATTTTTTAAATATTCTTAGCAAAAAATTATGTTGCTGGCATAGAAATATCGTTTTCCAATGAATTTACAATTTTTTAGTTTAAGGATCAAATGAATTTACAATGTTGCTGGAAAAAAAAGCTTTATTTCCAGCGACAAGATATGTTGTTGCTAAAAGTTATATTATTTTCAGCGACATAAATTATTGTTGCGATAAATATATTTTTTTCAACAATTATGATTTTGTTGGTAAAAACAATAACTTATTACAATAGTTTTAATTAGTCCTTGATATATGCATATAAAAAGTTGTATTATTTGCAACGATAATAATTGTTGTTGGGATAAGTCATAATTCCCAGCGATAATAGTATTGTTGAAAAAAAATAATTTATTGCAACAACTTTAATTAGTTGTTGCTATAGACATGCTTTTGCCAACAAGTTGATTGTCGGTGAGAAAAAGTCGTTGCCAAATATCTTATTTCTAGTAGTGATTGCTTCCAACAGAACAAAAACTAGAATTAACAAAAATCAAATTGATTAAATAATTGCAACATGAACAAAGATCGATAGGTGAAATAGCATCTAACGTTGGCAACTCAAAGTTGTACCTCAGAGGAATGTATGATATCAAAGAAAGTTGATTTGGCCTGAAGTGTGGATGCGGTGGGTCATATTAGCATGCTTAAATATTGGTTTTTAGTTCAAGTTTTTATCTTACTTTCTATAACAATAGGTATGAGTTATATTATATTATTACCCTAGTTATTAATCTGCCTCTACAGGTAAGACTTGTTGTCAACAATGTTTTGTTTGCTCAATTCAATGTATGAAAACTTAGTATTTTTTTATTCTAGCTTAGCAACCGTGTGGTTGAAATGTTGACAATGTTCCCTTTGAAAGCAACACCAACACCTTCTTCTTGTCAATAGTTGCCAACCTCAATACATTTTCTTTTTCTGCATTCCATCAAAATGCAATTAATTTTTTCTCACTGTGGTTAATCTATTTTAACGTTAAAAAGTGAAAAAAATAATGTTTACATTTTTATTGCTGTAGTGATATTTTCTCTGGTGAAAAATAAGCTCACAGTTAACCCGAAATTAATTCTCAGAAAAGCATCAACCCTTGTCCTTATCATATCTCATGCGGCTACTTCCATTGATACTTGTAAAGCCTTACTATCGTGTAAATAGTATGCACCAAAGACAATGTTCATCGACACGGGTGGTAATGTTTTCGCCTTCTATATTTTCAATATATACTGAAGTGGAAATTGATAATTTGTTACCCAATAGTTTAAGCTTAGTCGCTGTCAATGTAATCAAATTTAGTAAGTTAGTAAAAAAATGACTTAATTTGGAAAAATAACTTAATCTTATACTCACAGTGTTATGACCAACAACAACTTCCAATTTAATGAGATTCAAATTATAGGACAATATAATGTGATTCAAACTATAGTACTTTATGTCTGCTAATATCTCATTTTTAATGTCAGTTCTGTCACTATTGTATAACAAATCACTCTGTAGACACAATAATAATTTATTCATGTTTGAGTCAAAATTAGTTTAATCATGTAGAAAATAACAAATTAATCATACAATTGTAATTAAATTATTACCAATGATCCCTGAAGCTTCACTTCAAATTCTTTTGAAATTGTATGGTTGATTGTGTTTTGTTTCTCTAGATCTAGAAAAAGAATCAAGGGTTGTTAAACTTAATAATTATTATGTTTGTTTCAAAAATAAAATAGGAAATTTAACAATGTAGGGTTGATTGTGTTTTGTTTCTCAAGAACTAGAAAAATAATCATCGGTTGTTAGATTTAATAATTGTTACGTTTATTTCAAAAACTAGACTCTTGACCCGCGTTATCGCGCGAGTCTACCAAAGATTTTTAATCAGTACATTTCAATAGCTATCAACTGAAACATGTTTTTGCAAAAATATATCATTATAGAACGGCATACATTATTGATCAAAACTACAAACAGGAAAAGCTAGATGAGAAAGATTAATAGTTTCCTAAAGGCTTAAAGTACATTTTGAAAACCCTCTTTATAAACTACATTAGATGTGACATAGCTATCTTTCGCTTCATCGTCAACAACCAATATCTTCAAGTCACTCCTTGATGTGACTCTTGACAATGCAACATACAGTTGCCCATAAGAGAAAACTGATTGAGGCAAATACAATTGAGCATAAAGTAATGAAACTCAAGTAGTCGAAACCAATACAATTGAGCATTTAATTGTAAACATGAGAATTGATTCAAGAGTTGTGAATCAGGACAAAAACATTGTTCTTACTTGCACACATTGATCTAAACTAATACTTATTGTCTTAAACAAACATGAATTTATATAAGTAGTGTTCTACTTGCAGGTTGCTATTGATTCTATATTTTCATAGAGGAATCCTTTTATACCAACACTACATGAACTAAACTCGTGGCCCATAACAGACTATTATTTGCTATAGCCTATTTCAGCATGTGAATTGATGTTTTCAATTCATTGAGCCACGCATCCCATCATTTAATGCAGTTGTCCTACCCCTATAGTTAGTTGGATGCTTTGAGGAAATAAAACACATTAATGAAGTTGTTATGCTAAGAAACAAAGATAGTAAATGACAGTCTAGTTTGTCCCTATAGTTAGTTAAAACCACCATCTATTAACTATATTGAAATTGTTACAGCTGGACTCCTACAATAGGCGTTGGACTACCTAGACTCACATGAACATAGCTGCTATTTTGATGCTTTGAGGAACTAAAAGACTTATATTTAAATGTGACTGTAAAAGAGAAATATAAGAATTTCATCAACATAGTTTGTCCCTGTAGTTTCTTGAAGATAACCACACAGTATTTGTCTAAGAGGGACATGTTATAGTTGGAAGAACTGAAAATATCTGTTGATATGCACAGATCTGCAGATAACTTTAATTTTATGCGCAGATGATGTTTCTTTGATAGATCAAAACACCTGAACATATATATGCAATTGTATAATATATAAGTTTTAGCATGTTTATTCCACTATTTGTTAAACTATAGAATCGAACATGGATGCTAACCATTAAATTAGTACTGATGGATGTTCATCACTTAGATGATACTTAAGTGTGATAAATTCATTCGATGTCTTAGATACAATTAAATACTAAACTCAGTTCATGGACAAATCAATGATAAAATTGATGCTAAACTTGTAAGGTATCTATTACCTTCCAACTTAATGAGTAATAGCTTATTGCCTTTTATCATAATGAAACAATTAAGAAACACACTATTAAGAATACTTATAAAGTCATCTGATTTATGGAGAACTTAAGGAATAATAGCTTATTGAGTTTCTAAAGGTTTAAGGAGTAATAGCTAATTTGAATCCTTGGTTCCTTAGTGGTTGATACGTCACCTTCAACAAGTTCAAGATCTTCCAATGCTTCCACATATTCATAACCTCTCTTGCCTAATCCTTGGTTCCATAGTGGTTTATCTTCCCATTCATTTCACTTTCTTTGAGAGTATCTTTTTCAACAACATGTCCAATAATGTCTTATAAATGAAAGAAATCATAACAAAATCCATAAGATTTCTAAAGATAAAATAGAACAGACATAGCATCAGGCTCTGGAATTAGCATCATATCAAAGTTTATTTTTTCTCTTCAAATTCCAAATTCAAATCTCACAACATAACAAATTATTATACCAATAAACAAAATATAGTTTCTTACACTCAGAATATTGAAATCTAATCTAATAATAACCAAAATATGTATTCTACACTCACAATATTGAAATCTAATCTATTTATATTCAAATTAGGTCAAAATAATCAAAATACAAAAAACTCAACCTCTTCATCAGACTTGCAGATAGTTTCATCAACTTTCCATGTATTTTCAATCGTGTTTGACACCTTCTTATTCAGAACCTACAACATCACAGAAATCAAAAATCAAAATCAAAATCAAACACTCAAAACAATAACAACGATTTATAGAGAGAGAGAGAGAGAGAGAGAGAGAGAGAGCCTCTTCACTGAACTCGATAGCTCTTTTAACAGCAGTATCGCCAGCCATTCCTTCTTAATCATCGAAGGACAGAGCGGTCCCTTCGTTTCAGTTTTTGTTTCCGTCTTCGTTGTTTGATTCTTGTATCTTTTCCTAACTTTTGATTCTGGTCGTTTTCCATTGAATAAGAGATATGGGTTTTGATTTTCATTGTCAATGGTTGTTCTCTTTTAACTCACATATATATATATATATATATATATATATATATATAGAGAGAGAGAGAGAGAGAGAGAGAGAGAGAGAGAGGAAGAAGAAGGTGTAGAGGAGACGGGAGAGAGAGGTGCAAAAGAAAACTATTGGGAAAAGAGGATTTTACGGGTGAAGCATTCAATTCAATTCAATTGGTTTAGTGAAGTAATAATTAATGTACCAGACAATAAGCCAACTTGAGCTGTGTGCAGACAATTAGGCAGTTATACAATTAGTGTGGCATTCCTTGAGCTGTGTAGAGTAATTAAATATTGTTGTAATTGTCATTAATGTCATGATTTGAGAGGGAAATTGGAGATTAGGGTTTCAATTCTACTCATCAGACTGCATAGGATTTATATTAAGTATGATAAAAAAGGAAATTTAACAATGATATATTTATCTTTTATAGTTGAGTTTGATAACTTCCCTGCAGCCCGTTCAAGGATTGAATCCGACCATCTTTCATAAAATGGTTTTTCCTCGTTATTCATCATTAGGGTTTGATGACTTTGTAGGGTTATGCGGCACTACTGTTATTCAGACATTACAGCAAAAAATGACAATAAATATCTTTGACACATGTCTTTAACATGGAGATATTCATGTGCCCATCACTTGTTATTGTTAACTTTTCCTATATATCCTTTAATACGGTATTTGCAAAACAACATTTAAATTAAAGTTTACTTTTTATGATTTCTACATTCAACAACAAATTCACAACGCATGATATATTATATGTCTCACAAAACACTAAATATTATTGCATGATATAATCGATCCATGAAAATCTTTAGTGTAATCAATTTGAAAGCATAATTTAATGGATGTTAGACTTTGTTGATGTTGCTTATTTATTGTGTGTGTGTGCTGTTTTTTTATTTTTTTTGCTTATATTGTAGATGAACAAATATATGGTTATTTCTTGTTAATTGTTAATTTAGTGTTTGACTTGGTATTGATTTCTTTGCAATCAATGTGAAATATGCTCCAAAAGTAAATGCATTTTATAGTAATAAAAGTCTTCATTCAAAAATTTCCAATAAAATACAAATGCAAGTTGCTCCTTTTATCACATTAATTATGATATGCAGTACAATACTTGATTCATTGTTTTTTAAAGTTATTTAAAACAGTTTCAAATGAAATTATCTTACTAGATGTTGAAAGAAAAACATGAAATTTTAGAGCTTCCATACTTTTGTTGTATCACTAAAATTAGTATAAAACTTCTTTCTAATGTCATTAACACGTGTTAAATACATTGTTCTATTGAAATATTCAAGTAATGATATCATACTAAATCTCAATTTTTTATGTCTATTGATTAGGTAGGTTCCCGCAAAAACTTTTCATTTTTAAGGTGCAAATATTATAGATTTCGTATGTTAGAAATTATTATGTTTTAATATTATAATTATTTTATATCTTGGAAGTTATTATGGATTTTGTCAAGTTTTATTACATCTTTTTTAAGAGAAACTTTAGTAAATTGCAATCTAACAAATCAACAGGAAGATATGTTCATCTTGTTAATGAACTTAGAAAAAAAATTGTGCTAATTTTATTGATACATAAATAAGTTTTGTGCTAATTTCAGTTATGCATAAATGACTTAGAAAGATATGCTCATCACGAAATTGAAAAACCAGGGCTTGAAATTGTCAATCATATGCGCAAGTTTATTGGATTTGAATTTGTTTTTCAATTTTATTTTCAAATCAAGTTTTTTGGTTTAATTTAAGTATAAAGTTTGTTATATTGTCATACATATTCATGTGTTATAACCAATATATTTAGTTACAAACAAACAAAGATTTGAACTTGATTTGGTTTAGTTTGAAATTGAGATGATTCAAAATCAAATCTTTTGATTTAACTTATTTTTCAAATATTTTTGCAACATCTTACTATTTAATTTGGTTTGTACATAAAGATTATTTTGAGAAATTAGACAAATATAAATTTGTTATACATATTTGTTTATTATATCTACTGATGAATCTCAAAATATTGTGATATAATTTTATTTGGTTATAGGGCATCAATTTCTTATTGTGATATTCCAGAAAATAAAGATTGGATTCTTTTAATTTTTTTATAAAGATTTGTTTCTTTTATTTTGGAAAAAGAATTATTCTAGATTTTGTTATTTATTTTATATAAAGAAGCATTTAGTATACATGTGAATCGATCTAGCATGAATATTTATTGGTATAAAAAGTTTTATTTTTTTATTTTATTTAAAATTGAATATTTGGTTCATAGAATGATTATGATGTCGACTTTATTGTTATTAAGTTTCTAGAATAAGTTTTTTTGTTCCTTTCCCTCCAATCATGCATTTTGGATATATTTCATACTATATTTTATGTATACATGTGAATCGATCTAGCATGAATATTTATTGGTGTAGAAAGTTTCATTTTTTTTATTTTATTTAAAATTAAATATTTGGTTCATAGATTGATTATGATATCGAGTTTCTTGTTATTAAGTTTCTACAATAAGTTTTTTTGTTCCTTTCCCTCCAATCATGCATTTTGGATATATTTCATACTATTTTTGTTGTTGCTTTCATGTGAAATTTGGAATTGCAATGTTATATGCACATTTACGTTGACCTTTTATACGATATTTGGAATTGCAATGTCATATGCACATCTTTGTATATATTTTATCGTCAATGTTTGGCCATTGCATTGAGAGTATTATTTACAGTTATAATAGTAAACATATGATGATTATATGGATTTCATGTTTGACCAAATTAATTGTCATTGTTTGATCATTGGAAGGAAATACCACTAACAATTGATGTTATTGTTTAAAGACTTATGGTAATGGTGCACTAAGTATTTTGGTGAATATATTTAACTATTTCTGTTCTCTTTCTGCTAATAAAGTTATTTGCATATGCTAAAATGAGTTAACTTTTTTAACTCTTAAAAAGTTTGAACTATTAGGATTTAAAGAAAAGCATTAATTAATTCTTGGATTTAGACATTACATAAGGACGGTGAAACTCATATTCTCTAAAAAATTCAGCATTAAAGTGAGAATCGAGTTTAAAAAGTAAGTATGCACGTTATCACGTAGGTCATGCGATCATAAAGCTAAAATTTTGGAGATATTAGAGGTGTTGCTTAAGATAAAAAAAAAATGCCTTGTCTTCTGTGCTTAAACTAAAGTGCTTTTAAAGCAGTAAAGCGAATTCTAGGCTCTTGTTGGATATTGAGTATTTCATTAATATTATTAGGCAAACAAAATACCATAAACATATTATGTAAATATTGACCTAGTTGAGACACTATAATTTCGAATATCAAATGATTTGCTAGAAAAATGAGCATTTAGTACTATATTTCCACAATTAAGTTTATAACTGTTGTAGTTATAAATAATGCTTTAATATATTATTTCATACAATGTACAATAAAGAAAAATGTCGAAACAAGGGAAATTATTGCTCATTTGAAAAATACCTCAACCGTTAAGGGAAAATAAAAAATGTAAACTGACATATGCCCAATAATGTTGAAAGATATATTTATCTGGAATTGACAAAGTGAGTAAAAGTCTGATATCTTTTAAACTGTCGTTACTAGCTTATTTTTGTATTTAAAAGATAGTTTGATGAATTGTTATTTGAATTAAGCGGGGAATAATTGATTCTAAACTAATTTATATAGTTACTACTATTATTATAGTATATTCAGATCATCATAAGGACATTATCGTTCTTCCTCTCAATCAAGTTAATAAATTAATTAAAAAAGATCAAACTCAACACTGTCAAGAACTAGGGCACTTCGTATCATAAAGAAATAACTTAAAAAATACATATTTAGTATAATTAAAATACTCCATTATGACAATCATGATACTTGATGCTTGTTATAACTTTGGAACTACGTAAGATGGATGCCAGTACAATGTTTCTTAATGACAACATTAATGATATAATGTGGTGTGTAACAACCTGTTATTCGCTAGGATTATTTTATTTATTTATTATACGTGTTTGTATGTGTTTAATTGCTTTGTTTGTGTGTTTGATTTGAGATTAGTGGGTTTTTAAACGAGAAGGGTATTTTAGTCATTTTTAGGACTAAGGGTATTTTGGTAATTTGAGAAGTAAGGGTAAATTAGTAATTTTAGAAGGAATAGTGTTTTAGCGTTTTTAGAGAGAATAGTTATTTTTACTAAGTTAGTAGTAACTTGAGGTAACTATTTTGATATGGTAATTAATGAGATGTTTTAGTAAGTTAAGTCTGTTGTAACTTTTTAGAATTAAGTGGTAAGAGTTTTGAGGCCCATTATGAATTAAGATAACCTAGCCCAAATAGTTGTAGTATATATGGATAACTTATGAGGACTTAGGATTAGACTCTCATTTTCACACAACACAAAAAGGGTGGTTAGAGAAAAATATAGAGATTTGAGAAGAGAGAAGAACCCAAGTGAATATGAGAGCTAGGAATCACAAGAGGAATGAAGATTTTGGTGGATTAGCTTTAGCTTAAGGAGAAATATGGTAAGGGAATATGTTTGTTCTACTTAATAAGCTATAATCTTGTTTTACATTTATGGGTCATATTTGTTTTGAATGAATTATGAAATTGACTATTTTGGATGTTAATTTTTGTGCTCATAATTAAGTGGTGATTTTGGATATGTGAAATTTGCTGAAAACTTGTTCTTGATGCTTAAATTTCATTGTTGATATGTGATTACTTTGAGATTTTAGCTTAAATTGGTGAAAATGGTGATGTTGTTGATTAATGACGAATTCATGATTTATGTGCTATGAATGTTGTTGAGTATATGTTGGTGATGAGAATTCATAAGTTGGATGATGATAAGTGTGATGTTTCATGAAGTTGTTGTGTTTTGGTGATTTTTGTAAAAATGGGTCAAAAGAGTAAAAGCTTGATTTTGATTATTTTGAATGGATTAATGAAGTTGTTGTGTTGAGTTAGAGTGATTAGAATTTCTGTTTTGAATCAAAAGTTTTGAGTGTGAAATCGTTTGGGTGAAAATTAGGTTTTTGAGTAAATAGTCGTTTTAAACACTTTTGAGAAATAAGCCTTGTTTGATGATTGAACTTGAGATGTTTTAAGTTGAAAATGATGTTTTGAAGTGGTGTGTGAGTAGTTTATGTACCTGATATGAAATTGGTGACATCGAAATTGAAAATCAAAATTTTATGCGCGAAACCGCGTACGAAAAACCAGAAGAATCATGTGCCGTCAAACTGGCAAGATTGTGCCAACTTTTGGCACGACCTATGCCAGACATTCTGGTTAGGGTGGCACGACCGTGCCAACTTTTGACATGACCCTGCCAACCCTACTATGCACGAAAAATCTGATTTTTTATTTTTTTTTTAAAGAGCTTTTAAGTATACCAATGGATCCCAAACATCTTAACCTAATTAAATGAAGTGTGATTGAACTTCTAGGAGTGATTTAACATGGTTTTATATTACAAATGAATTGGCTTTGAAAAATGAAGAAAGGGAGACAAACTTTGAGAATTTTGAAAAGTGAATGAACTTTGTGAAACAAACATGCTATGATTGATTTGCTAAGGTGTTAGAAGATATGTAGGGATATTTTGATGATATGTAGGAGCTTAATATCATACCTTTGTTGAGAACAAATTGAAAAATGCGATTTTGTGAAAATAGACGAACTTTGTTAAAATGAGGTTTTATGATCAGATAACTTAAAGAATGGATCAATGATTGTTGGGTGTTTAATACGTTGGTTATCATGATGTGGTTGATTGTCCGTCTATTATGCGAAATGTGCTTTGTGAAACGATATTGTTTCCTTATGGTAATACTTGTTGATGGTGATTATGATGTTGACTCTTTTGTTGATTGTGTGGATGTAAATGTTTGATAATGCAATTGTGAATTTTGGTGAAGATATTGTATGATGGTGTAAATTATATAATATAGAGTTGGTGATTTGTGCATTGTCGAGTCTTTACGTGAAAGTCCATGCATTCATAGTCATGTTGAGTCTTTTGATGAAGAACGTAGTCGGAGAGAAACTACGTTATTTGATGAGGAGCGTAATCGGAGAGAAATTACGTTAGTGGATTAATCGGTAAAATTACCTCCGACATCCAAAATGGTATCACATGCATGTAGAGGTGTCTAGAACATTGCATGCACATGAATTTGGTGAAATGTGACATACTTGATTATGTCAGTATGAATTTGGTGAATGATGTGAATTTGTGTGGTGATATGTACATGATGATGTTTGTTATTTTTGGTGATGGTTGTACACTTGGTGATTTTAGTTGATGATGATTATTTTGGTGATAGCAATGAAGTGTGAATCGTATGGATTTGATTTGGCAATTTCTTAATGATGATGAATTTCTTGTTTATGTTCATGAGATGATGATTGTGATTAATTGAAATGACTACGTGAGAATATACGAAAACGTTGCATGTTTATAATGAACATTTATATTTGAAATTGAAAAAGGTGAGGATATATTATTTGACGATGTGGAATGGAGCATTATGTGCTAATATTCCTAATTGAAATTGTGATATATATTAATGAGTTTTGTTATGTTAAGATATTATTTGATGCTTACACATGACAAAGTATAAATACTATGAATTTAATTATGGAAGTTGTGATGACCTCTCAATGTTGAAATAATTTTGAATATGTTTACTTGATTTATGATGTGGAATTATGTACTCGTATACAACATTGATGCGTTATGGTAGAAACGAAGATAATATTCACATGAGGTTAGTGATCTAGGAAAGATGAGTACGTTTATGTGCGATACTTGAAATACTTGAATGCTATTGTATGATTATATTTTATTATGTGGAATATTATCTAACCCCCAATGGTCGTTTGGTTGACCGCCTGCCTATTTGTATGAATGGATAGACGGCGTTGCATGATTGATTTTCTTCTTGCTTGTGAGTTGCTTGAGGAGTAGCGTGGATCTACCTCTTTTACCTTTTGCTCGAAGTCTAGTTAGGCTTGATTAGGGTGTCAGGCATTTATGTTTATTGTCATTTATTCGTCGTTGGGTTTTATCTGCTGAACCCATTGTTATGTATATGAGACCCGAAACATGACATTGAGATTCTGTTATTCATGTACTTGAGGATTATTACATGTTGCTGAGATATTTATGATAATTTTTTTCCGCTACGAGTTTTTATGAAAACCAGATTATGAATATTTTGAGAAAATGTAGATGTAGCATCTAAACTCTTTGAATAATTGATTTATTCGCATATATTATTGCATTCGGGGTTTAGGTGTTACATGGTGCAATCGAAGAAATTTTTGTGTCAATATAGACAAAGTAGATGAAATCTACTTTGTAGCTAAGAAATTGTCTCTTTAGTGTAAAAATATACCGGAAAATATCAACAATAGTTTCAAAGAAACTTGTCTAACTCCTGGGAGTCAAAGGTCTTCTATATCTTGCCTTGAATAGAGACATCATTTCCCTTATCTTAAATTACATTTATATAAAAAAAAAGAAAATAAACTTGGCCATATTCAACAAAATATGATTGTTATTTTGACTTGACAAAAAGTAAGTGAGCACATTCATCAAAGACTAAAAAAATAGTCATTTTTTAAAATCAAAATATTAATCTTTTTGTTTTTAAAACCAAAAAGGAGGAATCACATTTGATTTGTAAAGAAATTAACTACAACTAATTAGCAGTAGTGATAGGGATAGCTTGTGGTTTAGGGTGTTGGCGGCTCGGAATGGGCTGGAGGACGGTCACTTGTGTGCTGGCGGTCGTGACGGTTCCGCGTGGTGGCAGAATATATCGACCTTGCGCTCGGAGGGGTGGTTTCATAGTAATGTCGGGCGCTCTTTGGGTGATGGTTCTAATGCACTGTTTTGGTCGGATGTTTGGGTGGGCGAGTTGTCGTTACGTGATAGATTTAGTAGGTTGTATGAGTTGTCGTTACTAAAGGGGGAGACCGTGGCAGCGATGAGAGCTTTAGGTTGGGAAGAAGAGGGTGAGGCGTGAAGGTGGAGGCGTAGGTTGTTTGTGTGGGAGGAGGAGTCGGTAGGGGAACTTAGGCTTTTACTTCAAAATGTTTCTTTACAGGTTCACAGAAAGGATAATTGGAAGTGGAACACAGATTCTTCTTCTTCTTATACAGTTCGAAGTGCATACAATACTCTTATAGTTCAGGTTCACGTTGATAATGTGGTGCTAGCGCCCTCTATTTGGCATAAAGATGTTCCTTTGAAGGTGGTGCTTTTTGTGTGGCGTCCGTTTCGTGATAGGCTTCCTACAAAGGACAATCTTCATAGGCGACATGTTTTAGACTTTGACGCTCAAATTTGTGTTGGTGGTTGTGGTTATATCGAAACATCCACTCATTTATTTTTACATTGTACTCTTTTTGGTTCGGTTTGGAATCACATCTTTCAATGGCTTGGTGTAGTTTCGGATTTGCCCCAGGACGTAACAGGTTTTTTTTTATCAATTCAGTCTCTTCGGCGGGGTTTCTAAGTCGAGGCAATCAATTTTACAGGTGATTTGGTTTGCGACAATGTGGGAAATTTGGAAGGAAAGGAACAACAGAATTTTTAACGCAAAGGATAGCTCTATTATGCAGGTGGTGGACAGGATTAAGTTGTTAACATTCAAGTGGTTGAAGGTGAAGTATGCTACTCTTCCCTTTAACTATCATGGTTGGTGGCTTAGTTCGTTTACTCTACTAGGCATAGACTAATTTCTGTAATATTCTGGGTTGTTCTGTGGTGCAGGCTCATGCCTTGTAAATAGTGTTTTCACTTTGTATCGACTTTGGGGTTTTTCTTCCTATGCATAACTTGTGCTGGAAAGGCCTTTGTTGTGATTAATATAATTCATTTTAGCCTCTTCAAAAAAAAAAATAGCAGTAGTTGTTTAGGGACTAATATAGAGAGATTTGATACACCACTTCATTTTTCATAATTCATAAGTATTGTTGGAGCTAATATCTATCTTTCTCATTCATGTAGTTTTTAAGAAGCAAGTGCAACAACATGACTGCACCAACTCTGTTTTGTCATCATCTAATAACAAAAGAACGAGGAAGCACGGAATATGACATATCAAGCCCATGAAGAAGTTTGAATAAACAAAAGAGGGAGTTGAGAGTTAAAAAATTAAGAATGCATTTTGAAATAGAGTGAAAATGTTGAAAGTTAGAAACATTAACACCCCCCATATGATAAATGAATGAATATTTGATACGATAAATGTTTAATCCTGAATATCAATACATTAATGCCTTTCTTACCCACCAAGAATTGTTGAAAACGTGTGTTTTTATTGTATCTTCAAATAAAATTACATGAGAGAAGTTTCTTTATTAGTATCCATTCAAATTGACAATGTGAATTGCTTTGATAGCATTTTTTGGTCAAAATAAAATAATATTTCCTTCAAAATAATATTTTTTAAAAAGAAATAAATGAGGTAATCAACCATATGATTTCCATTTAAAATGGAATTTGTGTATTATTGATGCATGATTACATATACACTCTCTTGTCAAATCGATTCCACATATATTTTTGTGAGCTGTATTTAAATTTAACGATCATTAGAAACGTGAAGTACAAGGACGGAGTTCGAACTCCGAACACCTATTTATTCTCCTTAAAAAAAGAGAATTATAAAATAAAAATAAAGATGTTCTCTTTTGTTGTCTTTTTTTTTTCTTTTGTTGTTTCTTCAAATACACAAGTTGCAACATTCCTAAACGAACTTGGTCCTTAAAAAGAAAAACTATTCCATATATTTTTTCTTAGCATAAAATCACACCTTGCCCTCTTTAAATAGTGTTTGTTTTTATTAACAAAAAAATGAGTAAATAGTCAATTACTCCCCCTGAAATTGTACGTTTCGTCAATTACCCCCCTGATATTAACAAAACTTCAATTACCCCCCGGAAATTGCACAGCGTTAATCAATTTACCCCCTCCATCAAATTCTTCTGTTAGTCAACTTGACGTTTTGCAAATACCACCCTGAAGTTTTGCACTTATGTGCAAAATGCCCCCCGAACTTGAAAATTTATATTATTTTTTCTTATCGTTGACTCAAAAGTTATTTATAATTTGAATGGGTTTTTAACTCTAGAAAACATTGTCAACTAATGAGATTTTACAACAATGTAACAATGTCTAGATAACAACGAACGAGGGTTTGAAAGGTTGCACCAGTACTGAAGGAGTTAGTAGCAAGAAACCTTAAAAAATAGCTTAAAACTAAAGATAAACCTTTAATTCTTTGAGTTCTTTGCTCATTTCAGCAAGTATGGGTTAGGAAAAAAAACCCGCAGATGCATGATAAACTTGTCAAGTGTAGGAACATGAATCAAGACATAGGTGTAGTAACAACTTGAATCAAGAAATGCATGGAAAATATTTATGATATTCTCGGTCAATTAGGAACAAGCATGATATTTTTTGTCTTAAACAATAAGTTGGCAGATGTGAGATCTAAGCAGTGGTCTAAGAGGTTGCTATAAAGATAAAAAGTCATCCTACATAAGGCATGGATTTGAAAAGTACATATAAGTTTTTCAGCTCCCCCCTTTCTGGTTAGAATGCCCATATGATCAGTGTCCCAAAATTTTTTGTTCCTGATTTGATTATATATGTGTAAAAAACTTCTCAAATGTGTTTGTTAAGTGCATAAGTAAAGGTGTATCCATGTTTGAATCTTAGTATGTTAGGATCAAAAAGTACTTCAAATTAAATCAATGATATACTTTGTGCATTTTATGTATAGCTTTTGAGTCAAGGATAAGAAAAAAAAATATAAATTTTTAAGTTCAGGGGGCATTTTGCACATAAGTGCAAAATATCAGGGGGGGGATATTTACAAAACGTCATGTTGACTAACAGAAGAATTTGACGGAGGGGGTAAATTGACTAACGTTGTGCAATTTCAGGAGGTAATTGAAGTTTTGTTAATGTCAGAGGGGTAATTGACGAAACTTACAATTTTGAAGGAGTAATTGCATATTTACTCCAAAAAAAATAGTTGCTTGTGTTGTTTCTTCTCTCAAAGACACGGTTAAAACATAGAATTTAGTAACTAAATATGTACTCACTATATTATTTTTTTAACACAAGGAGCTAAGGCCCAGGTATTGCCAACGTTAATTAACATTTTAAAACATACGTGTTAAATTCTTCAAAAAACAAAAAAACAAAAAAAAATCGTGTTAAATTGCATTCCGAAATTTATAAAATAAAATTTGTAATTCATTATGATTTTTTTTTTTTACAAAAACTGTAATTCATAATGATATTCTGTCATAATATTTATTTCTTAAATATTTACAAAAAATTTTTTATATTAAAATGTTATGAATCTTAGTGGGAAAATTCATCTACCGATAATTTTTTTGTCAAGTATTCTACTGGTTGGAATTCACTTTTTTTAAGATGAATAAGTAGATTGTATGAAATCCTTGAAAAAAAAGAAAAGTAGATTGTATGAGGTTCAAATCCCAATCTATTGATCCTATTATTACGTAATAATGAAATTGTCTCTAAAATGTTTGATTTTTCTTCCCAACCCGTTCAAAGTAGGAGACTTTTTTTATTTAAAATAAATTCAAATTTGTAAAGCACAAATACAATTTAAAGTTGTTAAAACAAAAAAGATATATTTACGAATGAACTCACAATATTCAAGATAATACTAAAAAATTCAAGTATATGTAATAACATCAACGACATCACAGTCATTAATTGAATATGCATTGAATTGAAGTTAATCTTTCAATTAAAATCAAACGAATACCACGTCAAGACAAAAAAAAAACCGCACCAAGCCAAAAAATAAAACAAACATTATTCCACAAAGTTTAAGAAATCACGATAAAATATAAAAGAAAAACTAAATACATACATAATTATCACTTATCACTTATTTAAATAAAAGAAAGAAAGTTCGATTTAGATGAGTGTTGGTTAGGTTAAAAAAAGGAGGAGTGTTAAAATACTATTTTTTCAACGCTCACTCTAACACTTATCCTCTTATTAGATGAAATTAAAGTGTCCTCGTGAGTTTAACTCAGTTGGTAGAGATAATATTTAATATATGCAAGGTTTGGGGTTTAAACCCCGACCACCACAAAATAAAAAGATGAAATCAAAATGTGTCTTCTACTTTAAAAATAGGATCCACATAAATTAATAAAACTCACAATAATTTTATCCAATAAAAAAGTGGATGTTAAAAAGATAGGTGAAACGAGAGCGTTGTTGATATAACCTTAAAACAAGAAAAGAGAAGTGTTGGTTAGGTTAATGGAGACATTTTTAACATTTTTACTTAAAATAACCAAAACTAGTAAAATGTAACAGCAACAAAAAG
>Ga0228710_1004993_pt1 | contig 20801 bp, 3 predicted proteins | sample MedpolnodulmetaG_FD_177995 | JGI IMG/M metagenome (GOLD analysis project Ga0228710, IMG submission 177995) | Root nodule microbial communities from Medicago polymorpha collected in Santa Monica, California, United States - pink nodules | ecosystem: Host-associated > Plants > Roots > Nodule... | reverse complement strand
ATATTTCCCACAGCTGTGGGAAATATGGGTATGGTAATTCTTTCGCGCCACTTCCTTGTCTCCAATGTATGTTGTTGCCATGATTCATTAACTTGTGGCATCAAATTCTACACCAATCACTTGATTTTTGTGATTACGGCTAAATAACCATACAAGCTTACTCTTATGATTTTAAAAAATTATTTTTTGTGGATCTTATCTTTCATTAATGATAAATTATAGTGGTGTTAGTGGTTCGGATAAAACCGATGAAATCGAAAATCTAAATCGAAAAAGTTTTCGACATTGTTTGTTCAGTTCAAAACCGAACCAAACCAACCTAAACCAATCTAGATTAGTTCAGTTCTCAGTTTTTAATTTTAAAATCCAAAGAACCGATGAACCGAACCAACGCTAACTTTACCCCTCATTCTAGTAATATTATCCCTCCCACACACTTATGATTAAGCTAAAAATAGTAATGTTACCCCTCCCACACACACTTATATTAAGTTCAAAAATTAAAGGCCAACATAAAATACTTCATAATTTATTCATTTTCTCTCACCATCATCTCATCTCATCTGATCATTCACACCCTATTTCGTTTTTACTAAGATGTCAGTCATACCTAACCCATCGTTCCTCACCGTCTTTAGATCATCCATCTCTTATTAGTTTTTTCATGTTAATTATATAAAGTAGTTTGAAAAACAGAGAACATAGAAATGAAACCGATGAAGATTTCATTGGTTCGAACATTTTTTTGATCAAAAACCAATCATCCATCTTTTGTTAGTTATATAAAATAGTTTGAAAAAATAGAGAACATAGAAATGAAACCGATGAAGATTTCATTGGTTCGAACATTTTTTGACATAAAACCGATACTAACGTAACTGTCGAGGAAGCAGAAGAACTCCTTCAAATGTTGCCGCCAAAACTACCATCCTTCGTCAACCACCGCACCCCAACCACCGTCTCCCTCTCAACATCATCATCATCGTGGCTTCAAGGAACCTCATCACCTCAAAATCAAAACCCTCCTACTTTAGCAATTTTCGCAGACAAATCCACCACCATACAACACCTCAAACAAATCCACGCTCAAATGATCATCACATCCCGCATCAACGACCACTTCGCCGCAAGCCGTTTATTCTCCTCTTTCGCTCTTTCCCCTTTCGGTAACCTCGAACACGCTTCTCGAATCTTCTCCTCCTTACACAAACCCAATTCCTTCATGTGGAACACTCTCATCCGCGCTCATCAACAACAACAACAACCCCACATTTCTTTCTCTCTTTACATTCAAATGCGTAGACATGGTGTTATCCCTGGTAAACACACTTTCCCTTTTCTCCTTAAAGCTTGTTCTTCGCTATCAAATGTTTTGCCACATTGTAAACAGGTTCATGCACAGGTGGTGAAATTCGGGTTGTGTTTTGATTGTCATGTGGGGAATGGTTTGGTTCGTTGTTGTTCTGTTTCTGGTGATTTGGTTGATGCACGTTACGTGTTTGATGAAATGCCGATGAAAAATTTGAGTCTTTGGACCACGATGATTTGTGGGTATGCTCAGAATTGTTGTTATAATGAGGCTTTGGATCTTTTTGAGAGGATGGTTGTTGATGGGTTTGAGCCTAATGGTGCTACTTTGGCTTCAGTGTTGTCGGTTTGTGCTCGGTCGGGTTGTCTTGAGCTTGGGGAAAGGATTCATGAGTTTATGAGAGTGAAAGGGGTTGAAGTGGGAGTTATTCTTGGGACTGCGTTGGTTTATATGTATGCGAAGAATGGGGATATTTTGATGGCGAGGAAGTTGTTTGATGAAATGCCTGAGCGGAATGTTGTTACTTGGAATGCTATGATTTGTGGTTTGGCTTCTCATGGACATGTTGAAGATGCTCTTGGTTTGTTTGAGTGTATGAAGAAGGAGGAGATTGTTGTTCCTAATGCTGTCACATATGTTGGGGTTTTATCTGCTTGTTGTCATGCAGGTTTGATTGATGTCGGCCACGAGGTTTTTTGTTCGATGAAGGTTGTGTATGGAATTGAGCCGACGATTGAGCATTATGGGTGCATGGTTGATCTTCTTGGGAGAGGGGGTAAGTTGCTAGAGGCAGAGGAAATGATAAAAGGGATGCCATGGAAACCCGACGTGGTTATTTTGGGAGCTTTGTTGGCAGCTAGCAAGAATAATGGAAACACCGAGGTTGCTGAAAGAGTTGTGAAACAAATTCTTACTCTCGATCCTCATAATCATGGAGTTCACGTTTCTTTGTCGAATATGTACGCAGAGGCTGGACAGTGGCAGGAGGTTTCGAGACTGAGGAAGATGATGAAAGAAGAGAAACTCAAGAAAGCTCCGGGGTGGAGCCTTGTTGCCACTTAATTGCATTTCTAACATGGCTTGTATGCGGAAGATACTTGTTATTTTTGACAAAGATTTGGTTATTTCATTATTAGCTAAAAAGGCGAGGAAGTGAGTTATGATCGAAACTTACTTGATTCAAGCATAAACGAATGTACACATATTGTTCAACCGTTCTTGTTCTGAAAATATTTATGGTGCTTACTGACTAAATGGTTCCACACTGTTGCTTTGTCATGAAGTTGTATTCAAACCATTTGAAAAGTGACAGAGAACAGGTGATTTCATCAACTTCTATTGATAAACGCACAAAGTCCAATGAACACTCCAAATCTTCCAGCTTTCATGATAAGGCATACCCAACATTTAACCTTTATTTATTTATTTATTATATAATGTTTTATTTATTTTTGTAGTTTCAAGGTATTGGTTTGTCGTGTAATTTTGCAGATGCGAGCGGGGTTATCTTGTTGACACTTGAGGATGATTAAGGAGAATCTCTACACTCTACACTTGCATGTATGTTATTTTTGTGCTATCTTCTGCTCATTGCTACAATTCTTATTCTTGTGATTTTATTTTAGTTTGGTTACTGGACTTTTAATTTCAGAACCTGATTAAGACTTCTGTTTGGTGCAAGATATAATGGTGCCACTTGATTAGTGCTACTGACATCAAAGTAGGAAAAGACTTGCGTTGTTCTATATTTTTATTGTTTACATTGTGATGGAACTCAAATTGAATCTCCTTTCTTTAGGTTAAAATTTTCAAAAGTGTTTATTTTGTTTTAACTATTGTAGCACCGACACGTTTGATTGAAGGCGTGTACAGTGGCCGACAGCTGTTAGTGTCTGACACCAACACAAACCGACACATATAATTATATTGAATTTTGTTATTATCTCAAATTACTATCGGTGTTGACTTATCAGTGTCCATGTTGTGTCTGGTATCGTGTCTGTGTCCGTGCTTCATAAGTTTTAACTACTTGCATCAAAGGACATAACACTCATAAAGGATAAGATTCATTTGAATCAATCGAAAAACATTGGACTGAAATGTTATAGCAATTTTAGACTTCTAAGGTCTAGTGACCTGAATTTGCATTTTGAAAAACTAAACCCATGTTGTTAATGATAAAATCAGCGTTAAAAATGTATAAAAGGAGTTAGAATTCACCTAGCAACTTATATAATTTTAGTCTGATGAGTGTGTCTTGCAAAACTAGTGACTGAGATCCATATACTAGTCTATTAGCAATTTAGCATGTATTGTAATGGTTTGAATTGCTCAGTTTTTTTGGGCTGTCTCAATTTTTATCTGGGTAGTATCATGTTGGATACAGAGGGGTAACCTTCGTGCAACTGGTAAAGTTGTTGTCATGTGACTGAAAGGTCACGGGTTCAAGTCTTAGAAACAACCTCTTGTGTAAAAAAAAAACAGGGTAAGGCTACGTAAAATACACCAAATGGTGGGACCCTTTCCCGGACCCTGCGTATGCGGGAGCTTTAGCGCACCAGGTTTCCCTTTTAGTATCATGCTGGATACAAGACACAAATGTCAAATTGGCTAGAACAGCCGGTCAATGTAATTATTATGTGGCTGAAAAAACAGAGTCCTTCTTGATCTACATAAGTACATAAATTGGAGTTAGATATACGATTGGTGATATAGCAAAATTACCGTTTGGTAAAAATACCCCTACAATTGGTAATGTATCCCCACATTTGCAATTCAAATAACTAAAATACCTCTAATTATTTTTGTACAAAACAATATCTACCATAGAATTCACCAGCAACAACTTTTTCAAGATTTTATACACATTAGCATTGGCCAATTCGAAAGTGTAAAATGCATTGCATACTTAGATTTTTTTTAGGTTTTTTCATCTTTGGATTGGTCAATCCGTGCGAATTTGACCCGGATGGTTAATCCCGAGAGCATCAAAATAAGCAAATAAAATGAGAGCTTTTAAGAACAATCGTAAAGGAAAATGCAGCCATCACAACTTTTCCGTTGAATGGTTAAGAATTATCACTACCTAATAATCGTTAAGCCGAAAAAAAGTTAGTTTTTTCGTCTAGAGATTTGTCCCGTTACCATATTTTTATTGAACTAAATAACAACTTTGTATATTTTTCGACTTAACAGCTTCGTAACTAACCCTAATATTAGTTGAATGAGAAAAATATTAGGGTTAGTTAAGAATGGGCTTTGGTAATTGCCCACAAGAGATAGGCTTTATGATTGAGGCGTCAATAGCCCAAATAATTGTGTGCGTTGCGATACAGGTGTCGAAGATAATATGCATTTATTTTTCTATGTCAAAATAGTATTCAGTGTTGGCAAAGGCTTGTTTTTGGAATTTTATACTTCAGGTCTTGAATCATGGTTCTTCTGTAGCTAATAATATCTTTGATATTATGCAGACTTTGAGTGCAAACCACAAAGCTTTGTTTGCTTGCACTACATGGGCAATATGGAAGAAAGGAATGATGTTATCTGGAGAAATGAAACTGCCGCAAGAGCTGTGGTGTGCGACTGTAGTATATCGTTAATTAACCAGGTGGAGACATGAACAAAATGTGCGTAACAATAGCAATAACCAACACGAGTCAGTATAATGCAGTTTGGACGAGACCTCCTATACGACGATATAAAGGCAAAGTTGACGCCTCTTTTTCGGGATCGCGCAGTAAAGTGGGTATTGGTGTGTGTATATAGAGGATGATAGGCCAATTTGTGCTAGCAAAAACTCAGTAGATTTCTCCGATTGTTGATGTCAATATTGGAGAATCATTAGGACTCTTCCATGCTATGAAGTAGGTAAGAGATTTACAACTTAATAATGTGGTATTGGAGTTAGATTCCAAACAACAAGTGGTAGACAGTGTTAATAGAGATTGTAGACACACTTTCTCTTCTCATTTTAGAAACTCTCATGTTGAGTTCATTAAAAGACAAGACAATGAGATTGTTCATAATTTGAGTGACTGCATTTTTAACTAATTTCCATCTTTTTATTGATATACTTACTTTTTTTTAGAGGATACTTACTTGTATCCAGATTTGATTACTAATGAAATGATATGTCTCTTGTAAAATAAAAATAAAAATTAACGCATGGATTTTTTGTGTGTATTTGTTATGGACTTGTGAATATACTTTATTATTTATTACTCTCTCCGTCCCATAATAACTGAGCCATTTGCAAAAAAAAATTGTTTCAGAAAAATTGACCCATTTAACTTTTCAATACAATATTAATTACTTTTTTTAATTATACATTAATTAATACTACTTTCACCACTCCCAATTCAATATATTCTACTTTGCATTTATGATAAAGAAGAATGCACAAATAGTTTATAAGGGCACTCAAACCTATTTTTCTCTCTCATTCATTTATACATTTTTTTCTTAATAAGTGTGAAATGAGCCAATAGCTCAGTTAAAATGGTACGGAGGGAGTAGTTATTATTTTGATGAATTACTTGTAAAATTTAGGACAATATTTATTATTTTATTTATTTGTACATTATCATGTTCAACTGTGATTCAACGGTTGAACTAACTGAATCATAATCCAGCAGTCATGCCGGTCTAAACTTCAGACCATCTTTTAGAACATGAATTGTAACCGAAATGTTTATGGCTCATGCTAATAAGTGTCCTAGATCAATGTTTTAAGGAAAATTGTTAAGAAAATCAAAAGTAATAGTTTTGCATTGGCAACAACAATATTTAAACTTTTTAAAAGTTGAATTTACCTTTTTTCAATGCAATATTTATATTTTTGTTCTCTTAAACATTGTCTTAAGGACACTCTTTAGCATTCCTCTGTATTTATTTATGGTACATTTTTTATTCATGATCTAACCTAGTCAACAACCCGATTATGATATTGAAGCACGAGACCTTTACCTATATTGAAAAACATAGATACATTAAACATAGTTTAAAAAGATAATATTATTGATGTTGTTTGGTGTTTTCTTTTTTTAGGATAAAAGGGAAGGGACCACAACCAAAACCTTGAATGGCAAATAAATATAAAATAAGAAAACCCTAGCTATGAATAAAGTCTTCTCTAATGAAATAAGGAATATCATCCCACCAATAATCAACTTAAATGTTGTTTGCTTTTTAGTGATAATGGGAATGAAAGACTGAGAAATAAAAGACATTGGAATGAACATGTATAAAAAATCTTAAGAGAAATTATAGATTTTTTAAAATATTTCTTACACAAGAAACAAAAGGAGATTGTTGTTGTCAATTGTCATCACGTGAGATCAAACATATATACCACACAAAGACGAAGAAAGACAAATTTAATTTTGATTTCTCAATTTGAGAAAATGCATGAGTGTGGCTGAAAAGTCTAAAGGTGAGGGTAACAATTCTCATTATTTTGTAGCTGGACCATTATTGTCATCATTCACAAAAACATAAAAGGACTGTTTTCTCACCCTACTGATTTTTCGCGTGTTTTTTGAATTTTAGATTATATAATTCTAAAAACGTAAAACATCCTCAAAAACCTTCGGACACACCATATTTTTTGAATTTCATAATCCAAATAGAATATGTGAGAAGGTTGGAGGTGGGATAAGAAACTCTCAAACCCAAAGATAATATGCCTAATTTCTTCATTTGGGCTTCTTCCTGCTATAAGAGATCATGCTCAAACCCATAAAAGAATAGGTAATTTCTTTTCCCACCCTCCACATCTAGTTAGGACTATGAAATTGGTAAAAGTGTAGGGTGTTGGAGGGTATTTTTAACGTATTTTTTACACCTTTCATATTATATAATCTGAAATATTGTAAGGCGTTCGAGAAGCTAATTGGATGCATTGCGAAATTGTCAAAAAACAATATGCCGGAGGTTCATGCAATGTAAACTTTACAATTCTTTATCACGTAATCAACTAAATAGTATTTCTACTAAAAAAAACTTAATATTGTTTGTGTAATTTACAAAAATTAATCATAAAAGAAAATTTATAAAAATCAACCTAGTGATATAAAATATGGATGCATTAACCCTGAGAAAAAATTATAACATAAAAATTATTATCTGAAAAATAGAAAAGTAAATCTCCTTATATGAATGGTTGGGCAGGTGAATATGTAGAGATCAAAAGAAGAGTTTGGGTGGTGTTGATTTGTTCCACTTCCAGGGATATTTCTAGTTGATGCTGCCGAGGCAATCATGGAAGCAGAACTTATTTTTACATTAGGAAAATGTGGTCCTACTTGTTTTCTTGTTTTTGGATAAATAAGGAGAATACAATATTTCTTATACAAACCATGGCACAATTTATCCAAAAACATTATAATAAGTAGAGAACTTTATCTGGTATCTTTTATTAATTTCCTACTTTTGGTGTTGTATCAGATTGTGGTCAAATTTTGTGTTCATTAAGATGTTGCAATTGAAACCAACTTGGATTGGTCTGATGGTGTTAGCTTGGGACTTTGGAATATGTTTATTCTCAAAGTTTTATGTTCAATTCTCTCTAATGTCAATTTGAGTGGATTATTTTAGCTTATTAAAAAAAATGTTGCAATCGATTGAGTAGCTTCTTAAGTCCTTCACACACGATGGGAGGATTATTAAGGAATACAAGTTTTTTCCCTTAAAAAATGAATAGAAGAGTAGTCATGGTCTACAAAAGAATCAAAACAAAAATCAAACATATCAATGCTTTAAAGACCATTTAATGACTAGTTAAGAGAGACATTGTACACTGTTAGTTTATTTTATCCAATTTCTCTTTTTTTTCTTATATCTTTTCACATAAGGTAATCTTATTTGAGATACCATCGGACACTGAACATAGATATCTCTCTTAACTGAGATTAAAATCTTAGTTTACATGTTGTATTGTGGGAGTATAGTCTCTTACTCTCTTTGCTTCCTCGTATACTCTTATAACATATAAAAAATTCAATCATATATATAAATGATATTATAAAAATATATAAATATTTTTTTTAATCTAATATATAAATATTAGTTTACATCAATTCAGATGTACTTTATTTTTGGTTGACACAAAGTTCTAGTAGCTAATTTTTTTTTAAAAAAAAACTTAGTTTAAAAAGAATTATACAAACTTGTCTCCATGTGTTTTAACTTGAACTTTTGTGGTAAGGATAGCTAATATTTAAAAGGACTCCTTTTTTAAGTTTTAGTAGCTAATTTTGTTAAGGGAAAAAAGAAAGGAAAATGTCGTCAACTTTTTCTTTCTTGTTTTTATTTTTTAATGGAATAAATGGTGGCTTCTTGTCATTTGTCAACTAGTTTATCGTCATAAGTCATGCTACTGTGCTCTCTTTTCAATTATGTGAAGAACCTATCAAAGCCATGGAATTCATTATTTTAATCCCCAAATTAAAAATCTTTTTTGCGGTGCCTTTCAATATAATTTTAAATTCGGAAAGTGTTTTTTTTTTTGAGGGGTTTTGTGTGGATCATGGTTTCTATAAACAACTAAGCGAATATTATTTTTATATTCGGAATCTTATTTGAAGCCAAAACATAAGTACATAAGTAATAGGGAACATTCTTTCAAAAAAAAAGAAGTAATGAAATAACATTTTTAATTGGATTATGAATGTCCTGTCAATCAACCTTGATTCAGCCGTCTTCCATGCCATTTAAAATACTATATTTATTTCATTAAAAAGCGTTTAAAGGATGATACAAGTCTTCATCAATGTCCTGGGTTCAAATTCAGTTTTAGATATATAGTAGCGTTGAAACTTTTTAAGAGAGTTTGCTATCTATTTGAACAACGTTAAAACTCTTAAAAGAGTTTGTTGACCATTTGAACCTCATAAAACTTAAAAGATTAAACTCGACGGTTGCACGCGGAAATATTTGGATAAGCCCAAAAATAAAATATTTACTTTTTTTTGTTTTTGATTTTTTATACAATCAAATGGCAAATCTATTTATATACTAGTATACAATAGGATACGTGGGAATAAAAATAGAAGAATGCCAAAAAGATTGGAAGGATTCCAGGTGTAACAAACATACAACCAGCTATATAGGATCTTTTATTTTCTTAATTTCTTGTTTGACTTTAGTCCGGAACAATGTCCATCTAATTTATTCATTATGTATGTGTGATGAATCCAATATGGAAATACTAGCCTTGATGTTTTTTTTTTAAAGAATGTATTTTTAGAGGAAGCCTTGCAATCTTAAATATTTATAGCATACAACTTATTGCTTTTCATCTCAATTTTACCTTTGTAATTTTAATTAAAAAAATATATTAATTAAATATTTTTTATGTCATTTCATATTTACAAACTATTTTTTTTTATCTCATTTTATATTTATAAACTATTTTAACCGTTAATTTTATCAAACACTACAAATTCACTCAACAATTAGTTTATCCACTATTAACTATAAACTAGTTTATAAGTTATATGCTATAAACTAGTTTATAAGTTATGTGCTATTTTTTAGCAACTAGAGTCGTAATCATTCCTTCTTTTTTTTTTTTATGGAATCTTTAAATGTCCTTTTAAAAAAACAAAATTTTCTCCATTTATTAGAAGAAAAAAAAACACCAAACTACTACTCCCCAACAGGTCGCAAACCAAAATATAATGATTTGTATGGGAACAAAACTAGGATGACGTGATCTCGACGTTCGTGTTGATGACGATATGATACGACGGTGGAAGAGTTTTGGTGGGTTGGAGATTGTCGTCGATGGTGAGGAAGAATCCTGCAAATCATGTAGCTGCTATGATGTTCAAGTTACTATGTGAACTCGAGATTGGAGCGTATAAAAATGTGATTGTACTTGGGGTGTGGCGCAGAGCCACACTTATATAGACGAGCTCAACGTAAATGATTTTGTGAAATTCGGCAACGAATGCCCCAGTCAGTTAGAGATCAGTTCAACGATTGGAATTATCCTACGTGGTAGGGCATACATGTGACCATCCACAATCGTTCCTAAGGCAACATATTGAGTTGATAAGCATGTGGAATTAGTCCGTTGTATGGACCAAAATCCGATCCAAAACATATAATACATCGTATCAAAGCAAGGATTTCTAAACTCAGTTTTTGAGCTTTAAAAATTTGACAAAAACAAATTTAACACAAATATACCCATCAAAAGTCTCATCTTGAAGTTGTTTTTTGTTTTTGTTTTTTGGCATTTCTTCAAAGTTGTTTTACTGAAAGTGAAATTGACAAATAAGCCAATCCAAAAATGGTGGGTGTAAGATCGAGGAGTAGTCAAGAAAAAAATTGAAGGTCCAGCTACAAAAACTAATAATATTTTTTGTGGTCTTCACAAATTACAGATCTTTAGTTATCTTTTACACTATTTGATGAACAAACCTATCCAAATCATTGACTCCTAAGTCTTTAGAATATCTTTTTCAAGCTTATTGTAATTTTTTGGAAACATTCCCTAATTATTTGTCGTTTATAAAGAAGAATGTGTGGCGACGCACATAAGCATTCTTTGCAAAGTACACAAGAAAGCAAACATGCATATGATGTGCTGTCATCCGTAGTTATGAGTACTATGGTGCTGAGCTCATCATCACAATTCACAAGCTTTGTCTTCTTCATAATGGACATTAATGTAAAATATTTTATATAATCCGTTGCATATTTTGGAAAGCAAACTAGATTGTTAGAACCAAACTTGAATGGATTTTCACAAATAAAAATACATGTTTACTGTGTTTTTAAATTAATTTATATGTGTTGATGATGTAAAATAATTACATGTATTTAATCAAATCGTCTTCGTGAGCTTAACTCAGTTGGTATGGACAATGCATAATATATCCAAGGTCCGGAGTTTGAATCTCAGCCACCACAAAAAAAAAAAAAATCAAATCGTACCGTTCTTTTAAACTAGTATCTAAAATACTTTCACAAGTATACCACTGAAGCTTCGCCACAACTACTTTGGTCGAATCTTCTGTTATTTGGCAAGAACAGTGACACAGTTTGTAGCAACGAATTTCTCATAACCTGGTTTCTAGAATCCTCTTTATCTTCTAACTATAGCAAACAATGGTTGAAATCATTACCAAAACTAAGGCAGCTACCCGATTTTAGACGTTGAAATGCATCGTCGTCAGAACCTCTCCACCGTGGCGCAACACACCAGCACCAATCCTTTCTCAATCGATGATGATCCTTTTTATGACAATTACGATGTCACCTTAATCTGATGAAAGGGTGAGTGCCACCACCTATTGGTGCGATCAAATCATATGAACATCGATGCGTCAAAGAGGTTAACGATTCCATGCAAAATTGCACCGTACATTGTGTGTATCAACTGATTCAGCCACAATCACAAATTTTGAGCAAACAAAATTAACTATTGCCTAGGGTGGAAAACCTATTGATCTGCCCAATTGTCATCACACCCCACGCGCCTTTACAAAACATCCAACATTAACGCACTCTACTTGAAGTGACCAAGAAGTTTTTTCATGATGACACCTTGAAACACCGTAAACGTCATAGTTCCTCTCGCCATGGAGATCACCGTCATAAACACAAAAGTAAAGAGAAAGGTGAAGCTAGCATTACCTTATGTTTATGTTTTGATGATGTTCATTAGGAATCTTAGACGTTGTTTATTTTTTGTCTAGGTAAGATAGCATAGAATCATGTTAAAGCACCTAGCAATCCATGCCCCATTGTGTCGTATGTGTTCTCGGTGTCTTGCATACCTTCTTGCATATAAAAGCTTCATTCCAGGCTTTTGAATCGATTCAAATAATCTTGAATCGTATCACAAGAAGTCTCTGACTTGGGGTGAATTGTTTCATGAAGTTTTGAATCTTATCACCTCTAAATCGATTCAAAATTGTCTGAATCGTATCATGAAAACTTTCTGACCTGTGTTGAATCGGTTCAAAATAGTTTGAATCGTTTCAATCTTCATCCTAGGCTTCCTGAATCGATTCAGATATAGTCTGATGTGTATCAATCTTCATAGCATCTTCATAGTTCATATGGCTTATCTTTTAGCTGTCTAAATTGATTCATACATTTAGTGAATCGATTCACTATGTTGTTTTTGGCCAAAATTTTTCACTTGCCACCCTTTTCTATATATAGTCACTTCCTCGTAACACCTAATTCATTGAATTATTTGCATTTATTCTCTCTAGAATCTTAAAACGTCATTGTTCATACATTCTTCAAGATTAAACACTTTTTCTTAGAATCACTTTGATCTTTGAGTCATAGATTGCTAGAGTGCTATAGGGATTGTAAGTTGGTTCATTCAAGGAAATTGATTAGGTAATAAAGGTTCTAAAGTGAAGTGAATAATCTCATTCCACCTCCAAGAGTATTGGGGTTTCTAATTGCCGGACGGAGCATTAAAGAGTTTGGGTAAAGAACTTCAAGGGTTGCACGGGTGAATGAAGGTTTTAAGACATCAAGAAGTAGCACTTCAAAGGTTATTTGAAGATTGGGGGAGTGATTGCATAAGAATTAAAGAACTAGGGTAGTTTCAAGGAATTCTAGTAATCACATTGTAATCAAACATTATCATTCTAGTGGAAATCCTCGGTGGAGACGTTTTCCATCGAAAAGAGTAGACATAGCCCGAAGGGAGGACGAAAGGGCGAACTACTATAAATTTCGGTGTCTTCTCTCTTCTCTATCCTCTTTAATTTGATTAATTGTGTATTTGATCGCTTGATAAATTGCTAGTGTAGAGATTGTGTGTGATCTAGGTTTAAACCATTAAACTTGAATTTATTCTTTGAATTGGCTTTATCTTACTTTACTTTGGATCACACTTAGTTTCAATCTATTGTCAATTTGTCAAACTTTTACACAATTGTGTTCATTAGTATAATTGATTAATTGTTCTTAGGTTTGGTTTAAGATTGTACTTGTATTATAACTTGTGTGAATTTTATTAATAATAGATTGTGTTAAGATTATTTAGAATATCTCAATTCCATGTGAATCTTATCATTTGTGCATAGTCTTAATAAGTTTGTCATAGTCATTGAACCTTGCATAAATCCAATAAGTCGTAAATCATTTTTCTTCAAATCGCCTTCGTTGCAAACTCGATAAATTTTTTAAACATTATTCACCCTCTAGCGCATATTACCTTGCCATATCAACCAAAAAAAAAAGGAACTCTGTACGCATGGATATCCATACCACACAAAAGTGTGTTTGTGCAACTTGTCATCACTCTGAGTAATGCAAAGTAGGCAGAAATGATAATTTAGCTCCTCCTCGCAGTGGAGGTGTTAGGGGAGGAGGGATTTACTTCCCACCTCAAGACTCTATCAGTAAAACACCTCGTCGCTCTTCCCCTAGTAAGAAATCTTAAAAAACGTGCATCCCTGGAATTTCCCGACCATGAAGAAAATTGATTCAATAATGGATTGTTCACTAGAAGAATCACAAGAAAATCATTTCCTCGAGCCTTTCAAAACAACCTACCATGGATAGGTACGAAGGGTTAACCTACAATAACAACCGTTGGAAGAGTGCAAATACCATTCTAATACACTAGTAAAGTGGCAATTATTTGTGCCCACTTTGAAAAAAGTAGACATGGTCTAGTTTAAAAGCCTAAGTCAACTACATCCTTCACAACTATTGTCCAAGGATTAATTGATTCTCTAAAGAAGTCGTGATAGTTTAGGGAGCAGATGATCAGATGAAATCGTTCTTACTCGAACTGGGAGTTTAAGAGGGGTTAATGTTTCACCATAAGGTCTCACTAAAGGACGGCCCATCATTCAATGAGTTCCCAACCTTATCAAGAAATTACATTTTATATGAAGAAACCGCCAAGGTGAAAGGAAAAGGTCAAACTGATATACTTAGACCAAATAAATTTTGCGAGCACTGGAAATTTATGAGGAGATTCATTGAATACACCCCCTTAAATGCTTTTAGAGAAATTATGATACGTGATTGCATGAACACATAACTCAAGGAAGAGGGAATAAAATTCTTAAAGCAACTAAAAGAAAGGCCTTCCATAGATAAGAAATATTGTCGCTTCCATCAAAACCTTGGTCGTAATTCGGATGAATGCATCCATCTAAAGGTAACCAATGATGTCCTCATTCAATGGGGGAAATTAAATAAATACATAGTGATAGGAAATGTCATAAATCATATCAGTGACATGAAATATATAGCCAATGAAGAATTTGATCAAGAAGTCGGCTATCTAGACCAGCCCTAAGAAGGCCTCGCTGAAAAAAATACCTTTTTATCGTGATGGGTACCGAATGAGGCTATGTCAAACCTTGTCATCAACAACCTCTGAAAGTAATGTGTGTGTGTGTGCGCGCGTGCGCGTGATGACTGTAACATCCCGATTTTCGCTAGAATTATTTTTTTGGTTTATTATGTGTGCTTATATGTGCTTGTATGTGATTAATTGTCTCTGTGTGTATTTTGTTCGTGATTAGTAGAGTTTGGCTTAAGAAGGGTATTTTAGTCATTTCAAACTCAAGGGTAATTTGGTCATTTGGTGAGCAAGGGTAAAATAGTCTTTTGGTTACGAGAGTACTTTTTAGTTGTTTGGGTGGAAATAAATATTTTTACTAAGTTACTAGTCAGTTGAGGTAATTAATTAAGAGCCGGTAACTATTTGTTATTTTTATCTGTTAAGTGAGTAGAAACTTTGTGAATTAGTTAGAGAAAACCTTAAGCCCATTAAGACAATTGAGGGTTGAGCCCATTTGTGTAGAGCCTATATAAACTCTAGTCTTAAGATAAATTAGGTCTTTACACTCATTTTCACAAACATTGATAGAGGTAGAGAGAGAAAGAGTTAGAGAAAGGAGAAAAGGGTTTCGGGAGAAGAAGAGCTTGGAGAGGAAGAAGAGGATAGAGATTTGAGGAGCAAAAGTGAAGCCCAAGCTAGGAATTGTGCTCAATTGAGGTAAGGGGGATAGTATCCATTCATAATTTAAGCTATAATCTATTTTTCTACTTAAATCCATAAGTGATTATTTTGTGAATTGAAATGATGAAATTTGTGCTCCTACTTGTTGTTGTTGATAAACATGTTGTTGTTGTTGAATTTACATGTTTGAATTGTGATTATATGAACCTTTGTTGATTTTTGCTCAATTTGATGAAAAATGATGTTGTTGTTGTTGAATGATAATGAGATCATGATTATATGATATAGTTATTGTTGTGTTATGATGTTCTCATCAATTCATGCTTTGGGTGTTGATGAAAGTGTTGTTGTGATTAAATTGTGGTGATTTTGCAACTTTTGTGAAAATGGGTTGATAATGAAGAAGTTTGATTTTGATGTTGTTAAATGAGTTAAGGAAGTTGTTAGAATGAATTAGGATGATATGATTTTCCGTTTTAATCACTTGGTTTTGAAGAGAAATCATTTTGGGAAGAAATCGGGTTTTTGAGTAAAAGACGTTTCTAAGCACTTTTGCAAAATAAGTCATTTTGGGATGAATTGATTAGGTTGTTTTGAGTTGAAATGTCAAGTTTTCAAGTTTAGTTTGTATGGTCTAAGTGTTAGGGATGCATTGGCGAAAACGGAATTGAAAACGAATTTGAAAACAAGATTTTACGCGCGAAAACGCAAAAATGCATTTTTGTTGCACTGATGAGGTGACACGACCGTGTGTCTAGGTGACACGAACGTGTCAGGGTCTTCTGTAAGGGTGACACGACCATGTGTGCTAATGACACGACCGTGTCAATTCTCTAGAACCCCGAAACCTCGTTTTTTTCGTGTTTTTATGTACTTTTAAGCTGCCAATGATTCCAAACGCCTAAACCTAATGTATTGATGTTTAATTGGACTTCTAAGATTGTTTAAAGATAGGTGAACATGAGGGATGAGCTTGGTTCTAAAATAAGTTGATTTTCGAGACGAAACTTAACCGAATTTTGGGATTTTGTCAGATTTGGCTGATGAAACCTACATGTATACATTATTTCAATCATATGTGATTTATGTGTATACATAGTTGAGGCAACTGAGCTTGTTTACTTGGTTTTGGAGATTTACCGGAAAAATGTGAATTTTACCAAAATTGACGAACTTAACGTGATGTTGTGATTTCTTGGAATTGACCTAGGATACTCATATGCCTAAGCTACTATGAACATAGGTGAGTAGTGCGTATACTTTGTTAAGGCAATTGAACATGTTTGCTTAGTTTTGGTTGAATTGCTACAATTGTTTTAAAGGTGTGAACAATATATGGATTTTTCGAATTGTGTCCTAATGGTGTAATAACTTAGGGAATGTCTTGTAATCATGTTTTTATGTTAGAGTAGAATGAAATGAGGGTGATTTGATGTTTGGTGTATTAAATTCCTTAATGTTGAATTCCCTTGAAAGTGTTGATTTGTAATGAACATGCTAAATGTTGATTGTTGGTGGTTAATTTATACATGCTAATTTTCATGTGATTGGTGATGAATGCATGTATATATATATATATATATATATATATAGTCTTTGAATCATCGTGAACATATGCATGGTTGATTGAGTCATATGTTCATGCATCCTATGTCGAGTTGGATGTTTATATCCATATTGCCGTTGACGGGATACTTGTATCCATATAGCCGTTGATTATAGCCGTTGACTATGATGTTTTTGTTGCATCATGAGGTGAAGACCTTGGTGACGATTGGTACCACATGCATATAGGAGTCGTGTCTAGGCGCATTGCATAATTTGACTTGTGTCATAATTGCTATGTGTTGGAAGAATATGTATTGATGAATATGTGCTTGGTGAATATTTGATTGGCGGATTGTAAACTCGATAAATGTTGGTGATTATTTGATTTGGTGACTGTAATACATGGTAAATGATATATTTGTCGACTGTTGGTGAACTTGTGATGATGTGATTATATAAGTGTTGAAGAATATTTATTTATGTTGAGATTGCTTAATCATTTGAATTTAATTATGATATTTTAACTTCATGTGATTATGCTTATTTATGTTAATGTGAACTAACCCCCCCAGTGGTCCTTCGGTTGAGCGCCTCACTATATTTAAATATGGTGTAGACGGCGTGCAGGATTAGTTTATCGTTGCTTGGTGAGTTGCTGGAGGCTAGCTTTGGAGCTACCTCGTCTACCGTTTTTTTTGGAGTCTTAGTGTAGGGCTCTGATTTAGGACGTTGATCTTTCTTTTTATTTTGGCGTTGACTATTTTATATGATGTGGAGATTTTTACTCATATGTTGAGACTGGAAGTTTATATGGTGATGTATTATGTTGCATATGACATGGCTACTTGGAGATGTATGCTATTTATCCGCTGTGATGTTTTTGAGAAATTTTTATACATGCTAATTGAGATTTATTGAAGACGTGACGTCTATTTCTTGAATATTTGTAATATTCGCGTGTTTTTATCGCTTTAATAGAAATAGGGCGTTACAATGACAGGTCATCTGACATTATTTTTAACATGTTTTTCAGTCTATTTTAGTAGGTTTTACCAGCAAAACAGAGGAGTATTAGATCAATTTCCTATCATTTTGGGATATTTGTATTGTTTTCTATATTTGAGTTTGTAATTTGATTCTTCCAGAAACATAGCAATTTTAGGGTGTTCTTGAGGTAATTCATGCAGAAATCAAGCAAATCAGGCAAGCAAGACATCCGAAGATTTATGTGGTCCTTGGTAAGATGAAGAATTAAGATTCAATAGTTGTAATAAGACTTTACAGAGGGGGGAATTATGTTCCTAAGTTCCAAGACAATTTACGTTGAAGAAAACACCTAAAAAGGCTTAGAAAACAGGCGTTTCCAGGACAACTATTGCACTAAAACGCCCAGGTGCACAGAACGGGGCGCTAGGCGCCCATAAGAAGGCACAAAGATCCCAGTTGTATAAGAGGAGGCATTAGCCACCTGTTGTTGCAAGGCACATGCGCCTAGCACATGGTCTAGGAGCCCGACGCATGAAGACTTGCGAAAAATGTCACTCTTGTGACTTTTTCGCCCCTAAAAGCCCATATTTTTAGCGCAAGTTAGGTGGAAAATTTCCCTATAAATATTGCATTCCTAATTCACAATTTCTCGCTTGAGGAAAGCGACTCTAGGAGCCAAGGAGAAATTTTGAATTAGGAAAGCGACTCTAGGAGCCAAGGAGGAGTTCTATCTTCTCCTATCTTTTCTAGGGTATGTTTTTATCTTTTTGTATTTTGTCTTAGTTATCATGTGTAACTAGATATTTATAGGCAAGGGTTCTAAGATGAACCTCTATTTATTTTGTTGGATAATTATTTAATTTAATGTCGTTTTATTTTAGTATATTTTTTGTTCGCTATTAAGTTTTATTAGGATTAATTTATTCCGGCGAAGTGCAACCCTAGGTTAAGTACTTAGGTTGTGACATGGCTTAATATTGCAATTACTATCTGGATGCTTATATCTTGATATTTATATCTTTGTACTAATAACTACCTACTTAGGGGGTGACATTACTAATATTGAGTAAAATCTGCCGAACCTTGGATGTAACTAGTTATTAATTAGGGAAACAAGCACTAAGGGGAATGAACCTAGTAAGACCATTGTCCTCGACCTCTTGGTGAGGTAGATACTGATAGGACTGCCCGTTTGTAGAACTATCAAGGGGGAAGGTGAGTGTGCTATGAGTGTCCTAAGATTCATAGATGGGAATAACTTCAAGAACATTGGCCTTCATTTCCTTTGGAAACCTAAGAACGCCAATTTAAGTTTATGTTTCAATTATCTTTGAATTAGAAAGACCCTGCACGTAAGGATCACTGTGCGATCAACATGTGCAGTTAGCCATCGGAGGAATAAACCTAGATCAACCGAGATAGTATATACCCCGCATTTAAGGATCACTATGCGATCAAGAGGTGCAACTTGACAACCGACTAGGTTAGAACATCTCAGCGGCCTCATCACTTGAATAGTGTGATGTACGGATTAGGCAAGTGTACCAAATCGTTTACAATGTAATAAAGTGATAAGTAGAGTATCATATCCACAAGGATTGTCTTTTCGTCCAAACAATTTGCGTAACTTATTTTTGTAAGTTGACGGGAAACAGAAGAAGGGAAGAGTCCTACATATTTCACGAGTAAATCCTTGAAAAGGTCGGAGATGAGGTACCAAAATACAGAAATGGTCCCATTCACACTCGTAATTATGCGAACAGACCAACCCATTAGGAAAATTTTGTTTTGACCAGACATATTTGGAAGGATGATAAAGTGGTCAAATGTGAGGGTTCAACATCAATTTCGAATCTAGAAAAGGCTTGAAATTGTAAGTGGTTGAAGTAAGAATATCTTCTAAGTCTGTTGATGGCTGAATTTAGGCAAGTGTACCAAATCGTTTACCAAGTAATAAAGTGACAAGTAAAGTATCGTATCCACAAAGATTGTCAATTCAACCAAACAATTCACATTACTTATTTGGGAACAATAAAATAAGAGATAAATGTTTAGAATTTTGCAAAGTTAATTTGTTTGCAACAGAGTAAAGTTTACCTATTTTGATTGCAGAATGTTAGTGGCGGTTACGATTATTCGAATCCTGTATATTTAATTGTTGGAATTACGCAACAATCAAGTTTTATTCATGTTATGAATCCTTATCTATCTAAGTGATGAGTTCATGGGGTTTTACTACCTATCAGATGTCAAGTTGCACCTTTTGATCATATGAGGTAGGTACATGTGGGGTCTTACTCTCTTAGAGATATGGGCTCATTCCCCTCCAGCTGTTAAGTTGCACCTATGATCACATAGACGTACGCATGGGGTCTTACTCTCTCAGAGGTAATTGATCATAAACTTAAATTAGCTTTCCTAAATTCCGATCAGTGTAGTCCCAATGTTCTTAAATATCCACTCATCTATGAATATTAGAAGCACACAGAACACTCTCCCTCTTTGTAGTTCTACAAAGGGAAAGTCATACCAGCACCTACCTTTCAAGGTGAAAGAAAAGTGGAGTTACTAGCCTGATTTAAGTTGTGAAGTCAATTGTTTCCTAAATTACTAACTAGTTACTACCTGATTCTGGAAAATATACATCAATATTAGGTATATCACCTCCCTCAGTATCTTTCTCTCAGGGTTCTGCTCTCTTTCAGCGGGTTTCCCTAGTTACTAATTAATTACTTCATTATTAGACATATATACATCAATATTAGGTAATTTCACCTCCCTTAGTGCCTAAGTCAGGGTTATGCTTAAGAGGAGACAAATCTTACGCACGACTGTAAAACTAAATAACATGAAGAGAAATAACTAAATAAAGACTTTAAATTAAATAAATTATGATGAGTCAATAAATTAGTGTTTTTAATATGTTATTTAAGTCTATTTTATTTAGATTTGATTTAGTTTTATTTAAATATTATTTTCTTTTAGAACTATTTT
>Ga0228710_1004991_pt1 | contig 20807 bp, 7 predicted proteins | sample MedpolnodulmetaG_FD_177995 | JGI IMG/M metagenome (GOLD analysis project Ga0228710, IMG submission 177995) | Root nodule microbial communities from Medicago polymorpha collected in Santa Monica, California, United States - pink nodules | ecosystem: Host-associated > Plants > Roots > Nodule... | reverse complement strand
TTACATTACTATTTGTTTGGTGCAATAAATATATTACACAATTTAACTTAGGGATTTCATTTATATATATTTACGGACTGCGTGTATAATTTTATAGTCAGTCAATCATATAATCATTTGATCTTTAAAATACATGTACTTTTCATCATATATAACTCAATTTTTTTTTATATCAATCATCACATCTAGCATAATAGTCATACAAATGGATAGTTTATATATAACTGAATTGCAATCTAAGAAGTTTTACATTGACCTTTTATCAAAATTATTCTCTTGATTTTAGTCTCAATTTCTTTTGACTGTCCTTTAGAATGTGCTTGAATAGAGTAATTGAAAATTTTTGAAAAATTAGAATTCTAAAAAATTTACACGTCTCAATTGAAGTCCCTTCATTTTTTTTTGTCAAGTCCCTTCATTTGTTTTTTTGTTTGTTTGTATAGACTAATTAGCAAATTTTTAAAATTTACAGGGATCAAATTAATGAAAAGTTTGTTGATAATTTATAGGGATCAAATTAATGTTTGTTGATAATTTATAGGGATTGATTTCTAATTTTTTAAAATTTATAGGACTACTTTGCAATTTTTTTGAAATTTAAGAGAGAAAACGTTACAAAATTTGAAAAATATATGGACCAATTTGTAAATTTCAAAAAATAAATAGGTATTAATGTGTAAATTTTTAAAACATACAAGGACCAACTTGAGATTTATATTTTATAAAGCACATAAGGAATTCAAAATTATTATTTTTTAGGTCATATTTGAAATTCTCGAATTTTTTTTAAACATTTTAGAATTTTTTAACATCCAAACATACAAAATTTAATTGTTGTCATATTATATTAATCATCAAACACACAAAATTTTATATAAATTAAAAATTTATAACAATATAATCATATAGTCGACTTAAAAACTTTTTGTGCAATATTTTTTAATGAAATATCAAATAGTTTATAAATTTTACAACAAAATTGTAGAGTTAATTTACTAAATAAGAACTTTTGATCTAACGATTTAATCGTTGAAATTCAATCACATAAAAAAATAAACTTGCAGTTTCATAAATTTTATCTTCTTCCGTAGACGAAATAACATACATCACCTAAAACATACACACAACCGTGAATTTAAATGTCTAACCTAACAATAAGTCAAACCTAAAAATAAGTCAAATAACGACATTTTTAGTTGAGCAAACAAACATAAGCAAAAGATAAGAAGGGGAGATTAGATGAAATTACACTAACCTGGAAGAAACCCCATTCTTTGCATGCAATATCAAGCTTCTCCAATTCAGGACCCTTCACTTCTTCAGACAATAATTTGCTAAGGTCAATGACAGGAAGCTGTGGCAAAGAATCTGTGTTAGACACAATTGTAGGGTAGTCAATATCCTTACGCACATATCTCTCTGGAACACTGCTTAATTCTCTTACAGAAGGAAAAACAAGAGAGGATCCTAATTCTCCTGGTTTTTGTTCCATAGCTCCACAAATCCCAAAGGCTTATATGAATATTCTCTTCTATATTGGTCTCCTTTTGAGAATGATGTGAAAACAAATTTATATGTTTGAACCGAAATGGAATTTTTTAAGACAGGCTGGAATTTTTTTATTTGGAATGAAGGATTGATGGTTCTGGCTTACCTTTCCATTGACTATGGATATAACAAAGAATTTAATTCAATAATGTCATAATGTGTATCCTGCAATTAAGGTTTGGACATACAAAATAATTTTATTAATTCCTTCTGCTGTTATGCACATGGCATAGATAGGGGGTCTTAATTTCACGAGCAGCCACGGATATATGATGCAATTTTTCCTTATGTCTAAGATGTGTGTGACAGCCTATTTCCATCAACAAAAAAAAAGAAAGAAAAATAGATATATCCGTACGTGAACATAACTTAGTTGGTATGAATAGGAGCGTAAGATTTTTAATGCTATGTGTGAATCAACAAAGTTGTGTTCTTTTAATTTTTTTGTTGCAAAAGATTATTTTATAATCAATGTTGTCAAAAATTATTTTTCAATAAAATTAATTAAAGCAGGTTAAAATAATATATATTTATATAGTACTAACTACTAAGTAAACAATTATTTTAGTGTTCATAAAAAAACAGTGTCATGAGTTGCCACCCCTCCCACTCATCCTGAAGACCACTCCTGTGTATGAACATTGCATAATATATATATAAATGTCGAGGTTTGAACTCCGTTTTTCAACCTATTCATGTTAATTATAATATGAAATTCTAACCACCAGAGTGACTATTTGACAAAAAAGAAGACAACCGATTGAAATATAATAAAGAGAAAATATAATACATATTTACTATATACATTATATTATTATTATTATTAGTTTTAAAAATGTTAGCCTTTGTTCTGGCTAAAACCGTATCTATCTCTCCTATGTGTTATGTTGCCGTAGAAGAAGCTTAGGCTTATTCCACGTCTTACAATAGCTAAGTGACATGCAATATGACAACGTTGATTTCACCTTGAATTCGAAGATTACAATAGACACCTTCCACCATCGTCGGGTTGATGTTACACAATTTGGCCAAGTGATTTCAGCATGCCAAAGTCTCTTCAACACACTCAAATTCTAAGGTCAAGTTTAACAAAAGATAAACAAATGAGGTATCTCACTCCCTTGTTGGGGTTGCCGCATTATCAGCTAGTCTCAATATCTATTATTGTGTACCTCGTTGTATAAACACTTTTATTATTAATGAAATGTTATAAATATACTCTTTTCTTTTAAAAAAATGTTACACTAGTTGTCTCATAAAACGTTATTTTTTTAAACAATAATTTACTTAATTTTTAAGAAAAAAATTAAATAGAAAAATAAAAAGTGTCGTAATTTCTAGGTTTCCACCATGTTTATATTTGCTGTCAAAAAATACAGGTTTTCTCCATGTGATTTCATTAAATTAAGGTGATGCTATAATAATGGATGTCTAACAAAACAAAAATAAAATAAAATAAAAGATACGTTAGTTAAAATATATGCAAAATTGCATGCAAAATTCGCAAGCAGTATACTCCTCATTAAGGCTGTGGCCCAGACTATATCGATTCATGTTAGGAGTTGTTTCCTCATTCCTTAAGTTTCATTTGCAGTTTTTGGTGAGCTAGTATGGAGGGATCTTGAAGGAGCTAGGCATGAGATTTAGAACTTAGATTTTAATGAAGCTAGTTGACCAAATAGGTATGGTGGATTCATACCAACCCCAACACCCTATTCGCAAAATGCCTTAAATAATAACCAAGTTGTTTGGGCTCCAGTGGCAAGAAGCTCCTTCCAAAGCCGTACTCGGGGAATACCGGGTTCGAATCCCAGAAGGAACAATGCTTGACCAGTACGCATGTCTCTACACATGAGTTAGATTAGTCGTCCACTATTGGTGGATTGGAAACCAGTGCGAAAGGAAATAAAACCTTAAATAATATAGATATTTTCGTAACTCAGATGTCTTTAATGCTCCAATTGGCCATAGACCCAATTTTACTCGTAGGAGCATACATCATGCAGAGTGGATCATTAATAAAGGTGGGGGGAGGACCTAACACATGAGAACTCCTTGGAATTCCAATGTCTTTTGAGTGAGGGAACTTTTGGAGGGGGACCCTGTAGGATGGAACCATACTTTTTATAGACAACATATTCCTTAACTTTGAACGGAAACAAATAAAGCAAATCCTTGTTGTTCACAAGGAATTACAGATCAAATTATGTCGATTGATTCAAAGGATGATGTAAAATAAAGTCAGGGTACAATTCCATAAACTTGTGCAGAACAAGGATAATATTTATGGAATTTATGCAAACGATTTTTTTTTCTTTTCATAAGCACCTCGACAATAGCAAGAAATCAAGAACACAAAAAATAAAGAATAGGTTAATTTATTCTAAATTTTGTGTCATGAGTCGAGACTAATTGTCCTTCCCATCAGAGTGCGCGTTGTGCCCTATCTTTCTACATAAAGACTATAACATATATACACTCTCGGGTCGCTATTATAAGAAAGAATCTATATTTTAGATTCATTTAATAAGTGATGTATGTGGTTTATAATAAAAACCACATACATCATTAATTGAATGAATCTTAAATTTAAATTTTTTCTTATAATAATGACTGGAGGGTGTATCTATCTACTATTATATAATGTAGGACTAATTATAGTTTTTGTCTCTGTATTTTCACTCATTCACGGAACCCGTTCTTCCATTTCAAAATCACATAGAATTCGTCCCTACCTAAATTTGTTAAACTTAAAATGGTGATACATCATATTTAAATTGGAATTTTTAAGGGATTTTCTTGTAATTTCATCGGTGTTAATCATTTCACATCATCAAGTTCTATGACACATTATTTAAAATAAACCACGTGACCCTTTTTGAGTTAAAAAAATCTAAGGAATTGATAAAAAATTAATGATTTTAAAATGTGGGGATCAATTACATGAGTGGACGAAAATAAAGACCAAAATTGTAAATAAACCTTTTTGCTTAGCAAGAAATTGTAAATAAACCTATAATATATAAAGTAATTTTTTTTTTTACATTATGAAAATCGCAAGTATCCTCCCCACAATAAATCAAATCCTCTTCAACTCATATAAAAATATTATTATAATAGATGAACAAAATAATTCCAATATCTAAAAAAAAATCTTTATAATAAAAAGCCTACATGTAATTCAAATTTTTTAAGTTAATTATTTCATCAAATTTTAGAAACTAGATTTAAACTGTAACGTCCTGGATTTTGATCCAAGACGTTACACCTACTTCTTCTTATACACAAATATAATTAAAAATAATCACTTTTATAAAAGGTTAAATTTTACCACATAATAAGGTTGTGTTTTACTTTTAGTTCTCCTTAATAACTAATGATCATACTTTTTAAATTATAATACCTAACTATTAGTTACAATTATGATAAGAATGGGGAAGTGCCCTTACCCTTGGCCGCTTTTCTTCCTAGTGCAAATCTCTGTGCCTCAAATTCTCCGGCTACAATGCATACACAATTTCTCTTGCTCCAGACATCTTTTAGATGATCCTACTGTTGAACGGATGCGGAATCAAATTCTTATGACTTACACAAATTCGAGAAGAAATAATCGCCAGATAATCGCTTAAGGGGTTGAAAAATATTGTGGATGGAAGACTAAATGATTATGAATATGGTGTGATGCTCGTAGTGGGTAATATTTTTGTGTCTAGTTTACACAACATTTATGGGTAGTATAGTTGAGGAAGGAGATCTTAGGACTTGACAATTTTTCTTTGTGGAGAGGAAGGTGTGAACCAAGGAAATAAAAAGAATGAATTTGTGAAAGAAGCAATAAGATATGCGCATAAGAAAGACAGAGAGATGCAAACATGCTTTAGTGTGTGTTTGATTCAGCTTTGGATATAATTGATTCTGGTAGAATTGATTCTCATATAATTGATTCTGACAAAATTGATTTTGAGCGAATTGATTTATGTTTGGATTCAATAATGTAAAATAGATTAAACAGAATGAATGTTGTTTGGATAGTTTTGATCAAAATTGCTTTTGAATATATAATTACTACAATGGACATAGCTAAATACAAATAAATGGACATGGTTGAATAAATGTGTAGATCAATATTAAATGTAGATATATTATTTAATTGAAATAAATAATTTTTTTCTATATATTAATTTAAAAAATAATAAATAAGATCATTAAACCAACTATTTTTTGACAAAATATTTGTTAGTGTTTGATGCGTAATGAATTTTACAAAGTTTTGGCACTTGTAAAATATTACAGAGTCTTGTATATTCTTCAAGTCTTCATTCATTTATATAGAGGTAGAAAAGAGACGTTGAAGAGTGCTAGCACATCAAAGAGACGTTTGAGAAGCTTGATCTTCAACATTGATTTTTGGTCAAATACCACTTTTGGTCCTTTTAATTTGACAGAATTTCCAAGTTAGTCCCTTAAGTTTCGAAAGTTTCAATTAGGTCCTTTTAGTTTGACAGAATTCCTAAGTTAGTCCTTTGAGTTTCAAAAGTTTCAAATAAGTCCTTTTAGTTGATAAACAATTTCACCGTTAACCCCGCTGTCAGTCTCCGTTTAACTGATGCTAATGTAGATGTTAAGTTGTTGACTTGGATCAAAATGCTGTCTTTTAAAAGCTCGAGGGTGTCAAAACGCTACGTTTAATGGTCACAAATGATCATTTATAATGCTGAAAAGACAACTATTTACAACAAAAGATTTCTTTCTAGCACTATTAAATGACATTTATACTGCTAGAATGATCTTTTGTGACGATTAAACATAACGTTTTGACACCCTGAAGCTTTTAAAAGGCAGCGTTTTGATCCAAGTCAACAACTTAAGGACTACATCAGCATCAATTAATTATTAACTGACAGCATGGGTAACGGTGAAATAGTTTATCAATTAAAATGACTTATTTGAAACTTTTGAAACTTAAAAACTAACTTGAAAATTATGTCAAACTAAAAGGACCTAATTGAAACTTTCGAAACTTAAAGTACTAACTTGAGAACTCTGTAAAACTAAAAGGACCAAATGTGTATTTGACCTTGACTTTTTATTTGATTTGGTTAATGTCATATGAATGAATGATTTTGAAACCTTTCATTGATAAAGAATTAACCGTTCTTTTCTAATAGAGACACAGATGTAGCTTCGTACAATGCACATAGGAACATTAGAGGTAGTGGAGTAGTAGTCGAAGGGGCGGAGCCAGGATTTAAACATCGAGGGGGGGACCACTGTTCTACATTATACAATATTGACTATATCCTACATGAATATTACTAGTATAAAAAAAAAAAATTGCAAAACGTGGGGCGGACCACGGCCACCCTTGGCCCCCATGGTCCCTCCGCCCCTGAGTAGTCGTACAAGGTTGTCCTTCTTTGTACCTTCACTGAAAGTGACATCCATTGACCTTCTGGCATCTTGAGAACCATTGTGCTTGATCTTTAGAATAATTCTGACTTGTTTTTGAAGGCTTCAACTCCTTTGTCCTTTAGCTTATCCATATCATGACCTTCAGAGTCTGAAAGTTCTTCCGAGTCTGACTGCTTCCAAAGTCTGGATGACCTTTAGAGTCTGACTTGCAACATAGCTTCTCCTGAAAATCTTTGCTCTTCAATTTGTTCTTTCAAAATCAATACTTTGATTAAGATATAATAAATTTTAGTCTATGGTACTGCACATTTGAACAAATATTAGCATATCCTTTTGAACTTTTAATGCCTTGTTATGATCAAAACTCAAGAGGCTTTGATTAACTTATTTTGTTCCAACAAAATTATCAATTAAATAATAAATCAATAAAAATTCTAGAAAATACTTATTTGATGCATGTAAAATATTGGGGCATTACATAAACTATTTTCATTTTTTCAACTCTTAAAAGTGTCTTTATAAATTATAGAAGAATTTGTCATCATGAATTTAACTCACTTAGTAGGAACAATGTATAATATATAAAGGTCTGAGGTTCAAACCCCGACTACCAAAAAAAAGATATTATTGAAAAGAAAGTTTATATGACCAATTGTATTTCACGTGAAATCCTCTAAATCATTCTGTATTAATATTTCAATTTACTTTTTATTTAAAATTATCATAATAGTTATTACATTAAATAAATATTTCAATATATATATAGGGCATTTCAAATGAGAGGACTTTTTAAATGAGAGGAATAAGCCTCAACCATTAGATCAAAATCAATGGCATAGATTAAAACTCTTGTTATGGGGACTCACAGACTTTAATTTTTCTCAGTTTCCCATCGTCTTTTCATTTCCCAGTTTTCTTCATCTCTTTCTTCGCCGTTTTCACTCTTCATTATGCAGCTGCAATTGATTCATCACTAGTTTTTCTTTGATTGTTAGCATAATCACATTATTATTAAAAATTCAATTTAATAATCATTGTTAACGTCATTCATAAACACAAAGACTCGTATCCAAAATCAAGCCCAACCATGTAATCACAAGTGAAAATCATGACCTTTAATTTCAACTCAATTATGATTAATGGCTTAGATTAACTTATATGTAGACTTTAATTCCATTTAGTATTGGAGTCAACACTCATTGCTACAAAATAATTAATGTCTTTTAATTGATTTTTTTTTTATTCTTCTCCTTTGCTATTTTTTCTCGCGCTAAAAAAATTTGTAAAAGGATTACCAACAAAAGTTAAAAACCCTATCATGGCAAAAATAATACCATCATGTTCTTTTACTGTTATGTTGAACTCTTAAGCTCTTTCTCAAATAACATCATCATTTATGTATGTCCATGACAACAAAAATCAATTAAAATGGAGATGATTATGTTAATGTCATTATTTATATAAGAAAATGCACCGATTTATTTTTTTTTTTATGCAATTATTGTAAATGAATTGGATATAAGAAAAGACTAGGGTTATTTCCTCTATCATCTCTTTTTTCCGTGACAGATCGGTACAAGTGTTTACAAAAAATATAAGAAAGGACCAGGATTATAACGAAGAAACCAAATAATATATGTCGTATAAAAAATAAGTAAAGGTAGAAGAATAAATATGCAATTATTTAAATTTTACAATTGTTTTCTTTAAAAAAAAATTAAATATGCAATTTTTTTAGTGTAAAAAAAAAAGCAAAGGGAGAAGAATATAAAAAAATCATCAATTAAAAGACATTAATTGTTTTGTTGTTTTGTGGTGATGAGTGTTGACTCCAATAGAGAATGAAATTAAAGCCTACCATATCAATTAATCTAAGCAATCAATCAATATTGTAATTAAAGGTCATGATTTGGAGTAAGTTAACACAATTACTCTTGGAGTCAAAATATCCTATATATATATATATATATATGAGTCAGGATCCATTGACATCAGGTGTCAACAAATTCGTTGACACCAAATCACAATACTTCATTTCATTTAATCCAAAGTCTCTCATTATTTCACTTATTCCTACACGTAAGCCTCACCATAAGTGTCTATCTCTCGTCTACTTTTGTTCTTTGTGGTTTTCCTTCATCACCTTCTCCAATTCGTTCACCTGTTTGGTTCATCTAATGTTCTAATGTGCTCATAGAAGTTAAAAACTCCACAATTCAACTAGTGGTGGAGGTGAATTGGAAAAAAAATATAATTATATATAACCTAATATCCTTCAATGCCTTTTTTTTCCTTTCAATGACGACGAATCACAAGTTTTAATTTGCAATCCCTTATTCTTCTTTTCCTCCAACAATCTCTTGATTCTTCCTATTCTATTTTCGGTTATGATTATTGCTCTCATTAAGACAATAGAATCATAAAGATTCACCAACTCTCATAGCCAATTTGTAGATGGAGCAATACTTTTTAAATTTATAAAAACTGGTATGAATTTTAATTACATTAATCTGAATCTGAATCGTGAAGTTTTGGTGGGATTGTATTGTTCCTGATTAGAGAAGAAATGGGTAGAATGGAAGATGAACACAAAAGTTGAGATCTCATTACCAAAAGATAATGATGTGAGACTAGTTCACCTAATATTTTAAATGAACAAATACAAACCCTTACATCAAAAGAGATCAACGGTTAATATTTGGTGTCAACGAATTCTAACTCTATATATTTATGAGTAAATTATACTCCTCTCCCCTCAAAGATACTTGAATTACACTTCCCTCCCCTCTTATGTTAAAATATACACTCCCCTCACCTCTTATTCAAAACATATTAGAAAATATTTCACTCCCCTCCCCTAAGAGAAACATGAATTACATTCCCCCCCTCTCTTATGTTAAAATCTACACTTTACTCCCTCATTATGTTTTTTTTTTATTTCTAATAATCTAGCAAAATAATAATAATCTAACACACTTCAGAAAAAATTGTATTGCTGATCTATTTTAATATAATCGAAATTTGAATACATATTTTTTGCTATTTTTTATTCAAAATTTCATTAACATATAGTTTTAACCCCTATTATAAAATATGAAACAAACCAAAATAAAATTAAAATATGTGAGAAATTAATAAAGACAATAAATTATGGTTATTTAAAAGTTGGTTTTATGCTCTAAATTATAAAATTAATAGAAAATTATTTAAATTTAATTATCACTGACATTTAAATTATAAAGAAATAAATTTATTTTGATAAATGGTGGTTCACAATTAGTATATATAATAAAAATATTTATTTATGTTAAAATAGATTAAAGTGTAGTGCATATTTATGTATTAAGGGAGGGGGTTGTAATTCAAGAATCTTATAGGGGAGAGGAGTATAAATTTTAATTTTCAAGGGAGGGGAGTGTATATTTTAACATAAGAGGGAAGGGGAGTGTAATTCAAACATCTTTGAGGGGAGGGGAGTGTAATTTACTCTATATATAAAATAACTTGTTTTTGACTCTTTTGTGCTGACTTTTTCTCTTTCTAAAATTACCTGCGACTTTCAATACAAATAGCACATGTAACCAATAGATAAGAGTAAATTCAAAAATATAAAATAAAAGTGTAACAAACACAATATGAGTATATATATATACTTACTTTTTTATCATCTCAATTATACCCTTAAACAACTTTTTCTATAATAAAGATTGTTGTTGTTGTCATTAAAAAAAGAATTTAGATTATATTTTTTTTATATTGTTGATATCATTGAAATAGATAATCATGGTCTTCTTGTGTAACCTTGGTAATTCCGCTGTTTTTCACTCTGAGATTCTTGGTTTTATCTTTGCCAATGAGTATGCAGCTCCCAATGGGTAGATGAATATTTGGCTAGAGAGCGATTCCACTAGTGCCCTGATGATTTTTAGGAACGCTTATTTAGTCCCGGTAACGCTTAGGAACAAATGGTATAATGCTTATACCCTTGGTGTTTAGGTAATCTCTTTACATATTTACTGCGAAGGTAACTGCTGCGCTGATAGATTGGCTAATATGGGGCATTCATTTCAGGACTCAGTTTGGTTGTATATGTTACCGCCGACGCTTAGGAACATATGTCATAATGCTTTTACCCTTGGTGTTCACGTCATTTCTTCTCATATTTATCCTTTAGAAAGTGCAACAAACAAGAAGAGTATATCTATACTTATTTTTTCATTATTTCAATTATACCCTTAAACAATTTTTTTTTATAATACAAATATATATGTCCAGTGTTTTTTCTTTCTTTTATCATTTAAAAAATGTAACAAACTATATGAGTGTAACTTACTTAATTTTTTTATTATTTCAATTATACCCTTAAATAAAAAAATTTATGATAAAGATTGTTGTTGGTGTCATTAAAAAAAAGATTTAGATTATATTTGTTTGTTAATTGTTGGTGTTATTGAAATAGATAATCATGGTAGTTTGATTTTTTTTTTTTTTGGTGGCCGAGGTTGAACCCCGGATCTTGCATATATTATGCATTGTCCCTATCAACTGAGTTAAGCTCACGAGGACCATGGTTAGTTTGATTTGTTATAATTTAAAAGCAAAAAACACTTCTTTTTTGTTTTTTTTACTTTTAATCAAAATCAAAATTTCATAAGAAAAACCGATATAATTTATAAAAGAGCGTCCGTTTTTTCGCTAGTGGATAATAATATATATTCTAAAAGAGTTGATTTATTTCAAAATAAAATATATTATGTAAAAGAATGTTTATCAAATTAATTACATTCAACGTGACATCCCTTTAATTAATCAGCAATTAATATTTGAATTAATTTTTTTAGATATTATAATAACAATTATTAAATTAAATAAATACTTAATATAATATAAAGTTTTTAATGTATATCTGTATTTTTAATAAAGATATATTTATTAAAAAAGTTGAAAACAATTTCCTTTAATATTAAAAATTTTCTAATGATAATATATAAACATGTATTTAAGGAAAAGGTTATTTTTTCCTAAAAAAATAAAATAAAAAAGGTATAGTTTTTTTTTTAAAAAGTTATAGTTTTTAATATAACACACAAACATAGATATTATAAAATATGCGATTAGTCTCTAAAAAAATAGGTGAAGAATATATTCATAAATATCTTTCTTTTTAAAACCGAAAATATATCTATTGTCCAAACAAAAACTTAATGAGGTAGTAGATATAGCCCTATAAAAGCCGTACAAATCAAGGGAAATAACACAGGCAAAAAATCTGGTTTTTTGGTAATTTATTTTCAATTGTGTGCGATCATGACCGGGAAGAAGCAAAAACCTGTCGGTCCTAAAAGAAAGAAGTGTGGCTCAAAGAAGGTGAGAAAATCACAGATGTTTATGATATTTCAGTAATTGTTATAATTTCCAATATTTTTTCCTAATAAATAGGTCTCGCATGATCCACAGGTAGCCAACCAAGTATTTGAGGGGAATACGAGTTCATCTGTGATAGATGAAATGAATTATGTGAACCAGCATAATTCCATCCTCCAGAGGATTGCTGAAGCTATGAACCAGTTGGAAACGAAAAGACAGGAAAATCGTGAGAATGAGCTGAATCTCCTTATGATCGGGTGCATGTATAACAAAAATATGCTAGCCAACTTGAAGACTGCTAAAGATTCGACTGACTTTGCTGAGATGGTTGATAAGAAACTGGAGGAGATTGTTACTAAGATTGATGAACTCAATTGATCAAATGTTATTTGAAACTATCTAGTGGTTTTAATGCTATCTAAATGTAAGGTGCATTTGAATAAAACTCATGGATATGAATAAAATTCATAATAAACTTTTCTTCTATAACTCTTCTATCAAAAGTGACTGCTAAAATTTGATGATTTGAAATAGATATTATATGTACCATTAGAATCTTTATCAAAATATAAACCTACTACTAATTCTAATTTTACGAGAATCAAGCACTTCATTTGTCTTAGACTTATCTCTTTTCTCATTCAACCGCAAGTCGTTTTCCGCCAAATCCACCACCACCACCCACTCTCCCATTCAATCCAAACGCCTTAGACCTGATGTAGCCCCTAGCCTTGTTGGTGTGCTTTACCTTAGTTATCAAGGGTGCTTTGAGCTCTCACATGTTTTCCACAATGAGAGGTGGTTCCATTAACGAGTGTGTTTTGAGTTTGGGATATGTCCATACATGTTTCTTTGAGTTGTCAATGTGTGTTTAGATGGTTGTTGATGTTTTTGCAGAGGTTGAACGTCATCATTCACATTATGGTGAAATTTGTTTATGGATCTATTGTTATTAATTTGAGAGGGTCTGCTTTTGGACTTGTTTTTCAAAGATCTATGGTCTTATCCGATGGCCATGGATTTAAGTGTTGTTTGAAGTTGTTTGATACAAACCCATTGAAAAATGGGTCGTGGTGGGTGGTTTTTCAAAAGTTGTCACTACCTTCGTCTTAGAGGTGGTGGCAGTTTTGGTTGTTTCATATGAAAACGATTTTGTTTGGCATTCCTAATCTATAATTCTCTAATGTTCCAAATCTTTAGTTCTCACGGCTGGAGGTAGGCTCCAATACACCAACATCAACTTATTATCCGTCTCAGACCCTGTGACTTATTTGGACTATTATGCTCAAAAGGGTTTTTTATGCTTATTGTTGTTTAGGAAGTCTTTGGTATGTGATTCAGTTCTGTGTTTGTGGTCGACCCATTCGTCAATTTTGAACCCTAATTGATGCCGCTAGATACTCACTCTTCATCTTTTTTTAACCTCATTTTATGGGTGTACGCGGGTGATGACAAGTCATCTTACGTTATTATTAGCATGTTTTTTAGTCAATTTTAGTAGGTTTTAGCAGCAAAAAGGAGGAGTATTAGAATGATTGCCTATGGTTTTGGGACTTTTGTAATGTTTTCTATATTTGAGTCAGTAATTTTGGTTTTCCTAAAACATAGCAATTTGGGGGGGAGGGGGGTTGAAGTAATTCACGAAGAAATCATGCAAATCGGCAAATCAAGAACATCTGAAGATTTGTGAAGACTTTTGGAAGACCAAGAACGAGGATTCAAGAGGTCTCATGAGACTTTATAGTGGGTGGAATTCCATTCCCAAGTTCCGAGGCAAGTTATTTGAAGACGTAAACCTAAAAATGATAGAAAATTGGAGAAACTATGCCCAAGAAGCAATACCATGCGCCTAGAGCACATGCGATGCTCGTAGAGCATGGCAAAAACTTGCCGTGCACCTAGGGCATGGCTTTAGGTGCACATTCATGCACCCCGAGCACCTAAAATGCGAGGGGAGCAGTGTGACACCCTAAATTCCAAAATAATTAATACTATTATTTATTCAAAAATAATGTTTGATTCGCAACAGAAAATGTCAAATAAAAACTTTCTAAATAATATAAGAATTCTTCCACAAAATTTAGGATATCACAATGACTAATTAGTAACATAATTCAATTTTCACTTCCTTGAAAATTATAATATTAACATCAAATCTTTTGCTTTCAAAAATATTTTCTTTTACATTATAGACAATGATTTTCTTGTACAAAACTAAATATGTAAGCACATCAATTTTCCCGTGTCACTATCAGAGCTGTGCTTTTCCCCCAAAATAACAAACGACACAAGACAAGTCTTCATGGAAGGCATGTACTTGACTCCAAGACTCAAAACCTATAGAACTACGGTTTCGCAACCGCAGGGCCAAGCCAACAAACACAGACAACGAAGGGGTGAGTTTCGAGAACATGTAATAACATAAAATAAATGAGAAGAACATGTAATCAATTAAGCCAAAGTCGTATAACATCACAAATATATTATTCAAAACCTTGAAGAATATACTATATCAGCTCAATCCACATTGCTAAAAAAAATATTAGTATAATATAAGAACTATAAATCTTCACAAACACAATATCACAATTGAATTTTTAAAACAGTCATGTCACATATAGTCACCAACAATCATCTTCATAAGAACATCAACAAATAATCACCTTCATCGTCTCACACAATTACACTTATTTACCAAATACAAATCGTCATAAATTTTTATGCATATGGACTCAGTCCCAAGACTTAAATGAATGTGGTACCACACCTACTCATCGTTTTGTCAGAGTTATGTTACTGGACTTTTCTCAACATAGTTGCCAGAAATATGATACTGGACTTTTCTCCCACATAGTTGTCAGAGGTATGTTACTGAACTTATCTCCCACATATGCAAGACTTATGCTCTAGACTCTATATGAATGCAAGGAATTAAATTCGACAAGTATTACACGTATACACATAGTCACATATTCCACATATGAATGCAAGACTCCCCCTAAAATGCACAACTCTAATGCAAGCACACAAATCATCACCACTCACAATATCATCAAAGATAACATCATCACTCTCATCATCGTCATAAATTAATTGTCAACACTCTCATCGTCATTCTCATCATTATTATAATATAACATCATTATCAAAGAAAACATCGGCATCATGAAAATACATCGTCATTCACATCGCAAATTTTAATCAACATCATTATTCTCATCATCAAACAATTTTTAGTCTCATCATTTACATAGAAAAACAGACAGATTGATGACTCTTGACAACAGAATAGAAGTGGATTTATTCAAAAAAATATATAAATTCTAAGACATTTTTAATACTTCTTAGAATGCCACTGTAGCCAGTTTCATACAGATATCCAACACAACATTTTACAAGAAACAGTAGACACAATCCTTTCACTCACAAATTAGTCCATAATTAGTTTCTTTAGCACCGGATTGGCAGAAACAAAACAATCATCTACCAAACATCAACTATCTTGTGCTAGCTATTCAATCAATTAATATACATAATTTATCAATTCAAATAATTGTGCCAAATCAAGCAGGAGCACATGCACAAAATTTATCATTGACATCAAATACCATCTATTCACATAATTTAAATCAAGCTACACCTTAATAATGTTTCTAAATTATCTTTTAACCTTACATTTCTAAATTTGCACATTAATTTAATTATTCTCTCCAAGGGCTACAACCGTCGCGGTGAGCCCCGAACGAACTTTGGGAAACACGACTTTCCCGTTCATCTCAGTTAATTTACATTCATGATATCGAACTTTTCTCTCTCACCTCATATGTGGATTGAAGCTTTCACATTACACAATAATGAATGAGAACTTGGCGGCAACAATAAACTCGATCAACTTATTGAATACGTGTTTGGCCTTCGTCACTAATTGCAGCCAAAGAATACAACAAAGCGACGATGACGGTGAGTCGAGGTTACAAGTCAAACGCATATAGAGATGTCAAAACCATAACATATATAGTGGGTTAAAAGACGATACCTATATTACCTTTCTTCTCTAAAGCGACGACTCGGTGAGGCGGCACTAATTATGAAGGGGTCTGCGATGACTCGGCTTCGCAATCTATATTACCTTTCTTCTCTAAAGCGACGACACGGTTTCTAGTTTCGTATTGTGTATGTTTTCTCCTATTAGGTTATCGAATAAATATTATATGTTAGGCTAATTAGAAGTTTGATCACGTTTTTGTCAACAAAAATAATTGGGCCACACATATATTAATATATAGATTTTTTTTTGTTTTGAGAGAATTAATATATAGATATATACTCCATATGCTACTATGCTACCCACGCCATCTTTTTCATTCTTTTATTTCATCTATACTTTCAACTAATTATTATTATTTTTATCTATTATTTTTATCTTCTCCTTGATTTTCTAAGATATGTTTTTATCTTTAATAATTTGTTTTTAGTTACCATGGGTAACTAATTCTTTTTAGGTTAAAGTTCTAAGATGAACCACTGTTTATTTTTGTTGGATATTAATTTAATATAATGTATTTTTATTGTATTTATTTTCTATTCGCTATTTAGTTTTATTAGGAATTATTTATTTCAAAGGATCGTAACCCTAGATTAGATACTTAGGTTGTGACAAGGTCTAATATTGATATTACTATCTTGCTGCTTATATCTTGATATTTATAGCTCGTATATTAATATTTATATGTCTACGAAGTAATTAGTTAGTAAATAGTGAAAGATACCGAAAGCGAGTTGACCCTAGTAGTAAATACTTAGGTGGTGACATTACTAATACTGAGTAAAATCTTTCGAACCTAGGAGATAACTAGTTCGTGATTAAGGAAACAAGCGACTCTGGGGAGTAAACCTAATAGAACCATTCTCTTCGAACTTGGTAAGATAGACGTTGATAGGGCTGCCCGTTTGTAGAACTATCGAAAGAGAGAGTGTGCTATGAGTGTCCTAAGATTCATAGACAGGTAGACCTAAGGAACCTTGGCCTTCATTGCCTTGGAAAATGGTGGAAAGCCAACATAAAGTCTATGTTTTCAATTACCTTTGAGGTGGTAAGACCCCACACGTAAGGATCACTGTGTGACCAGCAGGTGCAGTCAAACATTAGAGGGATAAACCTAGTTAACCAAGAAGTATAGACCCCACGAGTAAGGATCACCGTGTGATCAGCAGGTGCAGCTTCCAACCTATTAGGTTAGTTATGTTCGAACGACCTCATCACTTGTATAGTCTACTTAAGATAAATAAAGGAATACATTACTGTTATTTAATATCCAACAATATAAATAGGGGGATTCGAAGAATCCTAACCGCTGCTTACTTTTCTGCAGCCAAAATAGGTAAACTTGCTCAGTTGCAAACAGATTAAAATTGAAACCTTTCTAACCCTTTTATCTTTTATATCGTTAACTTACGAAATTAAGTATCGCGAGTTGTTTGGACGAAACGACAATCCCTGTGGATACGATACTTTACTTATCACTTTATTACTTGGTAAACAATTTAGTAAACTATATTCGAGCATCATGCTTGAAAGCCAAGAACTAAAAATTGGTGCAATTATAAAGGCTATTCAAAGCACATGGAAGGGGGAGAAAAAGTAGTTCTCCTTAATAACATGAAGAGAGTGGCTATGCATCATGTGTTGACAAAAGCTCATATTCAAAAATAAATTCCAATTTCAAGAAAAACGAAATTCATGCAATCGTTGAGGACTATCTACCTTTGGAATAAGTGCAATAAACGTGGAATTGATCCCGTTTGTTAGCTTGCCGTTTCGATGAAATTCAGTCAAGAAACACATAAAGTCATCTTGCATTTCCGTCCAAAATTGTTTGATGAAACCAAATGAAATACCATCCTGACCCGGGCTTTTGAAGTTATCAGAATCCCTATCCGCTTATTTTACCTCAACTAAGGAGAAAGGCCGAATTAAATCACCTGACTCCACCATGGATAGCCTTCAAAAATTCAACTCCTCCACCCTAGGGCGCTCAACATTAACGACCTTAAAATGTGAAGAAAATAGATTAAAGACTGCCTATCTAATATTTTGGACCCCCTTAACTTGAATACTGTTAACGTTGATCAACTGAATAGCATTGCGACGTTGTCTGGAGGACATAACTGTTGGAACAAAATGTGTTTAACATACATTATCCTTAGAGTTTTGATGATAACAAGGTATTAAAAATTGTCAATTAGATATGCTGATATTTGTTCAAGTGTACATGACCATAGACAAAGTTTTTGATATCTTATAAGGTTTTGAAAGAACAAAAGAGAGCAAAGGAATCAACAATATTAAAGCTTGAAGCATCTGAAGAAAAGTGCTTCTGAAGTATAGTGCTCCTGAAGTGATGACGTCTTAAGAAGCAAGTTCATCAGAAGCATCTTATCAGAAGCAATATCACCAGAAGCTGAAGTTCATCAGAAGATGAGAGACTTAAAGCTTCAAAGGCTGTTCAATAGATTTAATCTCGTCCAGCATTGCAGAAGACTGAAAGAGTGAAGCAACGGTTGTTTTGAAAGAATTTGAAAGCAATGGATGCTTGTTCTCTCAAGAGCGTTGACAAAGGACAATTGTACGAGAAAACGAAGAAAAAGTAAACACAATTCAACCCCCCCTTCTTGTGTTTTTCTCACATTTAATAACAACATGGGAGAATTTAGAATTAGCATAGCCTTCTTGTAACCAAGTCAGCCTTGCCTTTTGCCAATACATACTAGACTGAACACGTAACAAGGAATGAAAATTGAGAGATAACTCTTGTAGTTCCGCCACCTCTTCTAATAACAGCTCGGACAACTCCCCTTTCAAATCTAGGGAAGCCATCTTATCTTTTATCACCCGGAGTTTATCCTCCAAATTTTGAGAATATTCCTGATGGCACTCCCTTAAGCCGCCTTTTATCAACTTAAGCTTATCTTTCAGGACATAACCGCCCCAACCATGCAAATTATAGGACCTCCACCGCTCTCGCGCAAAATCGGAATAACCAGGAAAATCCATCCAGCAATTTAACATCATGAGAAGATGAGGACCCCAATTAGCTTGATCCATAAATAGCGCCAAAGGAACATGATCAGATAATCCACGCTGATGTGGCACTTGGATAGAGTTCGGCCACACAGAGCACCAATTAGGGGATAATAGAAATTTGTCCAAGCGACTCATAGAATGACCATCGCCGCAAAACCAAGTAAACAATCTACCACAAATCGGTAAACCCACCAGAAGACTGTCAATAATGAAAGTGTTAAAAATATCTGTGTCATGTTGTCGAAACACCGACCTAATGACAGTCTGTCATATCATATTTTTAGAGTCTTTTTAATTAAGTTTTTAGTCTATTATTATTTATATAACATTTAATTTAGAGTTATTTTGAATAAATTATCATTTTTGATTTATTGAGTCCATAAAGTTTCATCAGCTATTATTACTACTAGTTTGTGGCTATATGTCTATGAATATACTTGATGGGTAATTTGAGAAGGAACATGTGGCACAAGGAAACAAATGAAAGCAAGAGAAAATGTGATTGATACAAAAGAGCAACATAAACAAGGAGTGTAATTCATAGGTGGTGTGAATATAAAAAGGATGAGATAGGCATGGGCCTATGTGACGTGAATTAAAAGGAAGAATTAGGGGAGTTGCTGCTATAAAAGAAAGAGAAAACACCTATGCCAAAAACGTTTTTTGCACACAGGAGCCAATTCACGTTTGGGAACAAAAGGGAGTTGCGCATCACGAGAAAAATAGACATGGAGGCATCACGTTTTGCTTCATAGGGAGGACATAAAGGAGAAAGAGGAAGCATCATCTCAACGACGGTGCATGAGTCTTCTTTGGTTAATTTTCTTTACTATGTTGTTTATTTCTTATATCATGTCTAGCTAATTTTCATAGATTAGGTATGAGATGATTCTGATGTAACCATAATTGAAACATGTTGTTGTGAAACTCTATCTATTGTAAATGACAATCTAGTTTTTATTCAATTCAATTGTTCTTAATGCTTTTTATATCTAATTAAATATAAACATGATTTAGGGGGGTGTATTGCATTAGGATTTTTAAAGACAATTTTTGCTTAAAAAAGTCTCAAAGATTTTAAAAGATTTTGTAGGATTTTAATGACTTTCATGATTTTAAAAGACTATCAGGATTTTCAATTTGGATTTCAATGAATTTACATCATAAGATTTTAAAGGATTTTAAAGGATTTAATGGATTTATAAGATTTCAAAAGATTTTATGAATTTTAAGTACTCATTGGAAAAAAAAAATGATTACAACACACTCTCTATCATAATATTCTCAATACAGACTCTTATTTTTTATTTTTTAGGAGAGATAGAGAGGGGGAAGAGAGGAGAGAGAGAGAGAGAGAGAGAGAGAGAGAGAGAGAAGGGAGCAAAGAGAGGAAGGA
>Ga0228710_1004990_pt1 | contig 20810 bp, 13 predicted proteins | sample MedpolnodulmetaG_FD_177995 | JGI IMG/M metagenome (GOLD analysis project Ga0228710, IMG submission 177995) | Root nodule microbial communities from Medicago polymorpha collected in Santa Monica, California, United States - pink nodules | ecosystem: Host-associated > Plants > Roots > Nodule... | reverse complement strand
GCAGAGATATAAAGGATGCCAAGAAACCTTGAAGAGGTTGAATTAGATAGTCAGTTAGATTATTAGTTCCTGATTTTCATCCCTTTTTATTGTTTATTTTGGCATTCTCATAGTTTTGGTACTGCAACAGTGTGATTTGCACACCTATTCTAGAATGTACTCGTAGGTTGTTGGAAATTGTACTAGTTGTACTTCATCTATGTTGGTGGGTTTAGTATCACTTATACTCTTTCTTTTTTTCTTTGGTCAAGGTATCACTTATACTTATATCCTATCTATATGAATAATAGTTTTGTTTGCCGTTCAAAAAAAAATTCGATAACTTTCTTTATTGTATCTTTAATTGCCGTCTGTCCGCTATTTCTACTGCGTTAATGCATGTGATTATTTTATTATGTTTTTTGTATAATTTTGATTAAAATTTTAAAATATTAATGAAAATTATTGATATATTGATTTATAAACAAATATTGTCAAGGCATATAACAAAATTATTTATGAACTCAACATATTTTAGTTTGCCTGCATATAAAATAAAGATAAAATAATGATCATTTATTGTTTATTCTAATAGTAATTAGTAACATCATAACATAAATGTATAAATGACATGCTATGTAAATGAAACATGGCTATGATTGTGATTGATAAGTGCCAGAAAGTAGTAATTCAAATAAATATTTAAGGCACTTTTGTTACTTGTTTTGCAAGTTATTAAGGGAAAAGCCGAGAGATAAGTGATTATGGCCCTTTTACGCTTTATGTATCTTACTTTACCCAATTGTGCAGGAAAGTTACTCAAGACACTGAGCAAAGAAGAAAAACAAGAAAAAAGTACAAAAAGGCAGAAGGATGAATTTACTCGCCTCCAACTCGCAATGGCGAGTAGCAAAAGCAAGCAAAGGCAGGAGAGCATATTCACTCACCTCCAATTCGCCTCTAGTTCGCAATGGCGAGTAGCACCAACAAGCAAGGGCAGAAAGGCATATTCACTCGCCTCCAGCTCACCCCCAACTCGCAATGGCGAGTAATCAAAGAGCCAGCAGAGGCAGAAGCATAGTTTTACACGCCATGGCGAGTGCATTTACTTGCGAGGCGAGCTAGGGCGGCTAAACTCCTCAAAGATGACGTGGCACAAACCCACTGCTGAAGAAACCTCAACTCGCCATGGCGAGTAAAGGAACTCGCGAGGCGAGTTGATGCAGATTTGAAATTCTATAAATGGCCCTTAATCAATTCTTGAAAGGAGTCTTAGTTTTTAATCTTAGAATCACAGAGAATATTTGGCAATAGCTTTAGAGAGAGAGATAGGGCTTGTTCTTCATAGAGTGAGAGTGATAGAAGGTGGATTCTTCCTCATTTGGTGAGAAATCACAAAGTTGTAATGAATCCTTCCATTTCAATTCATTCTTGCAAAACTTCCATGATGATGAATAGCTAAATCTCCATTGTTGGGATTAGAGGTACTTGATCTTAGCTAAACATGTAATCTTTTGATCTATAAATGTATGGTTCTAGCATTTGATTTGATATTGAGATTATTCTTGCACTTTATTGTTTATGTTCGATTTAATTGTGATTGAATTTTGAAACTAAGTTTAGAATAATCCTCTATCCAAACATAAATTCTAGACATGGAATTGATGTTTAGATAACCACTCTTTGTATCCAAACTTAATGCTTTCTTATCATTTAATAGATTGAGAAATCGTCGATTGAATGATAGGAACGACTCTTGGATCGTTTAATAGTGTGAGACATCAACGATTAAACGATACAATTGAAGTCACAATATTATTTGGACACGAATGATATTGACGAGGGATACGTGGTAATATCAAAGAAAAGCTAGAATCCATGCATGATCTTTAGGTTACGTGTAATATTTGATCAAGGAACTCTAATCCTAACAAGTTTCACGCCTTATTAATCTCGAATTTAAATCTTACAACATAGTTAACTAGATTTTAAGCAAACGAACAAATTACTCTTTCAACTTAAAAATGATAATTGGTGTCGAACAGTCCGTGATATCCCACTAGTCCCTGAGGAGACGATATATAAATACTTGCTTTTGATTACGTAAAAATACTACATCAGTGATAAAAGAATATCTTTAAAAATTACATTTTTCGTAAAGTCTCCATCTTCTCCTTCTATTTCTCTTCTTTAATGAGAATTTTTGTTGAATTTTGATTGAGAATGCCACAAATTATATCGTTCAAAAAAAAAAAATTGGTCAAATCGTTCTATTTAATTTGTTATTGATTTTTGGGACTGGTTTTTCAAATTGAAGACACGGTCCTTGATCAAAAAGACCTGTAACAATTTTTTGATTTTTGGTACAAAAGAGGGCCAAAGCCCATGTAACAATAGATTTCTATCCAAAGTAGCAAACCATAACATCGAAACCAATATTTTAATGGTAGTGAGACCAAAAAAATGAATATAAGTCACCTATGAATTGGTCGATACGATTGGAAAAAATTAATTTCGTAGAGTCGATATGATTATGTATTTCGGTTATGGTGATCTTTTTTTTTTTTGAAGAGGCTAAAATGGAATATATTACCAACAAAAAAGTGTCTTTCCTAGCACAAGGTGTACTAAGGAGAAGACAACAAAGTGAGCAAAGTATTTACAGACAAATCCTGTACAAAAAACAGAAACAAGAAAGAAAAAACTATTAACCTATGCCCAACATGGTGAAAGGATTAAGCCGTTATGGTGATCTTATTATTTTGTGATCACTTGAATTGTTTCTATAATAATAATTTACATGATTTTCCCCATAACTTGTAATTATGTATTTCTATTGTTTCCTTGTATCGGTTATGTTTTTTTAACCGCAAATAAAGATTGTTACAATTTTTCTAACAAACAAATATTTTTCTTTAAAAAAAAGCAAAGAAATATTTTGTTTACCTAGAATTAAGCCAACAAACTTTATCCAAATTGTAAACACAAAAAATAGGGTTCATGGTTCACACAAAAATTAGAGAGAACCTAAAAACTCCAATCCTGGATGATTTCTAAACACTAATTCGAACCTATCCCAATAAACCAAATAGAATGGCTTGTTCTTTACCACTAGTTGATTTTATTTAATAATCGTGGATAAGTTCTTAGAGGTTTTTGTATAAGAGGTTTGATTTATTTTCTTTGTTGTAGTTGTTGTTAAGTTTTTTAACAGTGGCTGCTGTGCATGTAGTTGACTACTCAAAACAAATAACACTATGAAAGAAAGCAATTAAAGAGTGCAGAGCGGATTCATCACTCAAACTCGAGAGATTACTATCAAACTATTGTTACGTAAACAATTTGAATCATAATCAGTTATAAACCAGCAAAGTCAAATAATCCATAAAATTAATAAACTTTGATTAGTTGTAACATGAAAGAAAAAGAAAAAAGAAAACTTAGGTTAATTATGAATTCTGATGCAGAGGGCTAAGAGAGGTTGAGAAAAACTAAACAATGCGGGAATGAACTATGAACTTTGAGAACCCTACTTATTAATATTTAATATAGTGCTAACAAATCTTTTTCTAAATTATTGAGTCCTATTCTTTTTATTAGAGGATTTAAAGTCCAATCTTTAACATTATTTTTTCCTCACGTTTGTTACTAATCTTTTTTTAGAGGATTTAAAGTCCAATATTTAACATTAATTTTTGCTCACGTTTGTTACTGATCTATTTTTTTAGAGATTTTAAAGTTCAATCTTTAACATTATTTTTTGCGCTCACGTTTGTTACATTTGTTTTAATATTTAAATTTATTCTTATCTATTTGTTACATATGTTATTTGTATTGAAAATTAAGGGTATTTTTGGAAAGAAAAATTCAACCCAAAATGTTGAAAGGGGTAGTTTTCTTTATATATAGTATAGATATTCGGTTTAGGTAAACTCCAAAAATTTAAAAAAAATGTGTGAGATTCATGCGAGTGAGTGTCTATGAAGTACGAGTACTCCAAAATATAGACGTATCCGTATTAGGTACGGATACTTGCGGATACGCATGTAAGAAGTATCATAATTAAATTCTTCAAGAAAAAAAGGTATCATAATTAATTTTTTTAGTTTTTAAAAATATTTTATCAGACATTTACAGGATGACTCACAGATACATGCAAATACATACAATATACTCCCTCGGTTCCTTTTTAAGTGTTGAAATTTTAACACAAAAATAGCGGAGTGTATTTTTGCACACTTTTTCTATTATGCCCTCATTTTAATCCACTAATAATTTCCTATTTTTTTCACACACTTTATATTTTCAATAAGTTTAATATGTAACAAACAATTGTTAGTTACTACTCTCTTTGTTCAACAAATTTCTATTTTTTTGCGCATTTTATCTTTCTCTCATAACAAACAATTTTCAATTTTCTAAATATTGTGCATATCTCTTGAGATTTTTAACAAGTATTACTCATGTTCTTTATAGATTTTTAACTCTTTATGGAACTATTATCATAGGTAACAAAATTTTGTTTAAATTTGAAGATAACAAGAAACAAATTTGGTTTTAAAACAAAACAAACAAACTTTTTTTTAAAAAAAAAAACTTTAGTTTTTCAAATATATAGCATTAATTAGTTTTATTGAAAAATATAAGAATAATTGACAAAGGGTATAATTGACAAATCCTAAAAATACAGTTAAATAGGAACGAAAAATTCACCTTAAAAAGATACTTAAAAAGGAATGGAGAGAGTACGTAACTGATACACTATCGTGCCCATCTGTCCGCTCTTTCTACTGCACTTTCGCATGTGATTATTTTATTATGTTTGTTTGTATAATTTTTATTAATTTTTTTTAAATATTAATGGAAATTATTGATATATTGATTTATAAACAAAATATTGTCATGGCATATAAAAAAAATTATTTATGAACTCAACATATTTTAGTTTGTCTGCATATAAAATAATGATCTTTTATTGTTTATTCTAATAATAAGATGATAACATAAATGTATAAACGACATGTTATGTAAAAGAAACATTGTTATGATTGCGATAAAAGAATAGCTTTAAAAACTAAATTTTTCGTAAAGTCTCCAGCTTTTCCTTCTATTTTCCCTTATTTAATGAGAACTTTGTTGAATTTTGAGAAACTCCTCTTGATAAAGCTACATATAATTGATCATGGCTGAAAACATGTCGTGGAAGATGGATTCCGACATTGAGAATGGTCTGCCCCTGTGACTTATGTATGGTAATAGCAAAACTTAGTTTAATGGAAAACTGTTTTCTACTAAATATTGTTAATTCTGAATTCTGATGTAGAGGGCTAAGAGAGGTTGAGAAAAACTAAACAATGCAGGAACGAAGTATGAACTGTGAGAACCCTATTTACTAATATTTAATATAGTGCTAACAAATCTTTTTCTAAAATATTTTGAGTCCTAATCTTTTTTTTAGAGGATTTAAAGTTCAATCTTTAACATTATTTTTTACTCACGTTTGTTACTAATCTTTTTTTTAGAGGATTTAAATTCCAATCTATAACATTATATTTTGCTCACGTTTGTTACAATTTATCAAAGGCTAAGGAAGAGTAACTTATATATTAATAAAATAATATGGAAATACTATTTTTTGTGAAAGAGATATCAAAATACTTGGCAATCTTTGTCGGTTGTATCGAGAGGAACAACACATATGAACTACATAAAAGCGGCCGATAAAAAAGTAACATGACTTTTATTTTGTGATAGTTTTTCGTGAGTTTGATTTGTGGTTAACGGAGGTAAAAGAGGGTTCACGGGGACAATTAGTGACATGGATTAGTAATCCACGTGTTATTTTATAATTGGCTAACAATAAGAGCAGTTCATAACGAACCGTGTGTAAGTTTTCTCCTTAAATTAAATTTATTTTTATTTATTTGTTACATGTGTTATTTGTATTTTAAAATTAAGGGTATTTTTGGAAAGAAAAGTCCAACCCAAAAGTTCTGAAAGGGGTAGTTTTCTTTATATATAGTATAGATATTAAATTTTTTTTTGGGTCAAGGACAATATTAATTATTTTATTACAATATAAATAACATAATCATCTATAAATAGGTGTAGTATTACACTCTCCATAATCTAATCATATCTCTCCCTCTCTGTGTGTGTGCCCGCCGCATCCTACATACATCTCTCTTTCTATTGCAACAACTTAAATTTTCAATTTCAAAATCAATGGCTTTCAATTTCTCCTCCAATCCTGAACGCCAGATGTATGAAAACATAATTGATTTTCCTGGATTTACGGTTGATCAGGCAAATAACATTGCCAATTTCATTTCGATAGATTATCACAACAGGCGTCTTCATTGTGGATTTGTCTTGCAGAATGATAGTTTAACTCGTTTCTTCCGTTTTTGTGCATATTGGTATCTTTATAAATTGTTGGAGCTATTAGCTCAAAATACTCCATTCTAAGTTGTTGATGAAAGTAGCATTTGAGATTTTACAATTTATTGAAATTATCAAATGGTGTTTTTAGGGTGTATGGTGGTACGAACAGGAAACCTTCTTACTCAATCAAGGGAAGTATAGCAGGATATTTGTCGAGCAACTCGAGTATAGTGAGAAACTCTTGACGGAAATATCCGATGATATTCAAACTAGAGAACAGCAAGTTCTTGCAGAGCAAAGAGAAATACTGGCTCAACGGAATGGTTTTGCAGAGCGATCTGAACAAGTCTTGAGAGAACGCCTTGAGCACTTGGCCATGCAGACACAAGAATTGAAAAATGAACTTACCCATACTGATGCCGAGCTTATGGAGGTTCGCTCGAAGTTGAAAGATGCTCTAAAGGCCATAGCCAAACTAACTTCTTTAGAGTTCGATATTTTTTCTCTTACCATTATTCATGAAAAAGATACGATAGGGTAGAACTTATACCTTTGTTTTTGGGTTTTTTCTTTGTTCTTGTTAGTAAAATAATATACTACAGGGAACATTGAATGCATGTTTTCGGTGCAAAATAATATTTGGTGCAATTCGGAAAATAAAAATATATTCTTGTATGTTAAATTCTTGATACAGGTCCTCGTGAGCTTAGCTCAGTTGGTATGGATAATGCATAATATATGTAAGGTCTAGGGTTCAAACCCTGACCACGACAAAAAAAATAAAATCTTGATACAGTTTTTAAAATTGTTTGCAGAAACTCTTTTGCTAGTTCTCTCACCTTTATTGTTGCTAAGACAATTTAATTCATGTTTTTTTTAGAAAATAATTTAATTCATGCTTTTCTTCACCAAGTATTTGTGGAGTTGATGCTTTAATAAGTTTTCATTGTACATAATTGTTTCTGCAGTACTTTAATATGTTATTAATTTTTACATTAATATGTCTATCTTGTATCTGTGTTTTGTACATCAAAAACATCTAATTTTTATTTTTTGGTCAGGTAAAACATCTAATTTTTATTGACATATCTTGCTTACAAATTCTTTATGCTAAATATTTATTGTGTTAAAATTTAGAATTCAATTTACTACAAACTGGAAGAAAAAAAAAATTGACGTATACTACAAACTGATTTTTTTTTCTTCTTTTCGGAGAGCTACAAACTGAAAATTTAAAACCAAAATCTCAATGATATTATACTATTTTCTAGAGTTCTAATTAAATTTGGGGGAGGTCAACACGCATTAGGTGGATGAGGAAGATCAGCAGAGAAAAAAGTTTGGTACGGTAGGTTTTCACCCTTGTAGAAAAAACAATTATTTAAAGAATGAATTGGTTTTATTAAAATTTTTCTGAAAAACTTTCAAAGTCAAAAAGTTAGGGGACAACCCTTAAAAAAAAGCACCGATTATTACCTTAATTTTATTTCCTTGACTACCTTTTTTTTAAGAGTTCTTTGACAACCGTAAATTATAATTTTTTTTTTGACCGTATTAATTATTTTATTAAAATAATAAATAGCATAAAATTTGACCAAAAATAAAATAAAATGAAAAATAAATAGCATAAGCATATAAATAGGTGTAGTATATCCGCCGCAACACCCTCAATTTTCATTTTCAAACCAATGACTTTCAAACTTCTCCAATCTTGAATGCCATATGTATGAAAACGGAAATGATTTGCTTGGATTCACAATTAAACAAGCAAACAATGAACATTACCAACTTCTTCGTTGTGGTTTTGTCTTGCGGAAGCGGAATGATGGTTTAACCTGTTTCTTCTATTTTTTTGCATATTGGTATCTTTATAAATTGTTGGATCTATTAGCTCACAATACTCCATTCTCTGTCGTTGATGAAAATCTAGTGTTTGAGATTTTACAGTTGATTGGAAATCTCAAATGGTTTTTTGATGGAGCATGGTGGTCCGAGCTTGAACCCTTCTTACTCGATCACGAGAAGTATAGCAGGATATTTGTCGAGCAACTCGAGTATTATGAGAAACTCTTGACGGAAATATCCGATGATATTCAAACTAGAGAACAACAAGTTCTTGCAGAGCATAGAGGAATACTGGCTCAATGGAATCGTTATGCGGAGGGATCTAAACAAGTCTTTAGAGAGCGCATTGAGCACTTGGCCATGTAGAAACAAGAATCGGAAAGAAGCTCTAAATGCCAGAGCCAAAATAACTAAAAGCACTTATATTTGTACACATTCAATTTTCTACACTCATTCAATATATCATTTTATCTCAATCCATCAACACACATTTATCACTTTACTCTCTTAATTTCTCTCTCTCTAGTGGCAGATTAGAATTTGAGTGTCTAAGAATCATTTTCCAAATATTTTTTTGTCCAATTAGGAAAATCAAAATAATTTCTATCTTGATGTCAAATTCTTGATACATCTTTTAAATTTGTTTGCAGAAACTCTCTTGTTAGCTCTCTCACCTTTATTAGTTCTAAGAGAATTTAATTCAGGCTTTTATTCACCAAGTATGGGTGGAATTGATTACGTTAATAAAGTTATTATTGTACTACTATAATTGTTTCTGTCGTTCATATGCAGTTAATTGTTACATTAATGTTTATCTTGTATCTATTTTTGTACATCTAAAACATCTAATTTGGAATGAAACATCTTGTTTGCAAAGTATAATGGATTGAGAAATGATATTTGAACATTCATTTAGTGATAATTTTTGTGACAACTTTCTCTCTCATACTCACGTTATTTTTTACTTTATCTCTCTATTGCTATAATTTTCGTGCCAATACTACTTTTTCTTTGTAAATTATGGTTGTAAAATAAGTTGTCACCAAATTGGTTGATCGAATAACACTCCTCTAATGGATTTCGCATCCCTCGTAACAATTACTTATGTTAATTAAATAGCCATTGTGTTAAAATTTACATTCAATTTACTACCAACTGCAAATTAAAAACCAAAATTTCAATGCTAGCGACACACATTTTAACACATATTTTTCAAAACACTTTGTTTCGTTAAAATTTACATAGGTCCTACCAAACCATGTGGGCCCATCAAATCATGTGGGCCCATATAAATTTTGTGGGACTCATGTGAATTATAACCAATTAAAGAGAATGCGTTGAAAAAAATGTGTTGTTAGCATTTCTCTAATACTCATTCCGTTTCAAAATGAATGTCGTTTGAGGTTTTTACTCACATATTAAAAAATGCATTAATTAAAAGAAAGATAGATGTTATTTTACCAAATTATCCTAATCAACTATTGATTTGTTTTTCATTAAAGAAAAAAAATACTTTGGAAGTAATGTATATAATATTAATTGAAGGGTACAATTGAAAAGAAAAAGTTATTATTGTATTGGAAACTGAAAGTGACATTCATTTAAAAACATTTTTTTGACTAAAACGACACTCATTTTAAAACGGAGGAGTATAAATTTAGAGTATTGTTTGGCAGGTCAACATCCACCGACAAGCTTGACCGGTTAGAAGGGACAAGTAAAGAAAGCCAAAAAAAGGTTCAAGTTGAAGGTAGTTAGATAGTTAGCACATGATTTATTTATTTTTTCACTTTCAGAATTTATTTCCGTTCAATTGCCACTCTCATAGTATATCTAGTGTTAACGAGGATTGAATTAAAACGCAAGTAGGATATATAGTTTGAAGAGTACAATTGCCTGAATTGTTGAAGTGGGAACCAAGTGGTTCGTGAGTTCTTGTTTATAGTTGTTAAAGCAATTACCAACATCAATTGGGTTCAATTTTCATTTTGTTTTATGAAAAGTGGGTTCAATTTTTTAAAGATCATGTAATTAGAAGAATAACCGGGAATCGTATTGGTGTAAGACCAAGTTTATAGAATTTTTGTTGAAGAATTTGCGAGCGAGGTGACGGAAGGGATTTGGACTACTTAATGATGAGGGAAGAGCTGGTATGAGGGTCGGGTTGTGACCCGGTTTTGGAGTACATCGATGTAGGCATGAGCTGGAATCCAATGAGGGAGGAGGAAGGTGATGGCTAAAAATTAATATAATTTTAGAAAGATTAAATTTTTATTTTATCCTTAAAAAAATCCATGTTTTAATTCTAAAAGTATTTTGTCACCACTTTTGATTTCTTCTTTTAAATTTATGTATTATTCATTTTTTTTCCCAGACATATTTATTACATTGTAGAATTCATTTTTGTGAAAGATTAATCTACTACTAATTAATATAATAAAATCGTACTCCAACAAAATCTCGTAATTATATATTTAATTATTATTTTTTGGTTTATCACTACGAACCCTATAATTAATGTCCTATAACTAGAGTGAAAATTAAATTAGAAGTGGTTTTAGATGCTGAAAAAAAAAAAGGATTCGGCTCCTTTAAAGTTAACTTTAGAATGTAATATGGAAAATATCAACGGTTAATTAACAAATTAGACATAGATATTGTAGGTAACTCGACAAATCATGATTTTTTTTACGATAACAACCCTTGATTTCTCACTTTATAGTTACACTCTGTTTTTAGAGGATGTTTGCTCCTGAAAAGTATATCTTATCATGCTTGCACCCTTGTATACACTATCGAAAGCATGTTGTTGTGTGGGATAAATCAAGTCATAAAGGGTAAAATAGCAAAAAGACAAAAAAGGCATCCCATATAAGTGCGCTCTCTCTCTTAACCCTAACAATATCACTCTCTCATCGCCCGCGTCCTTCACTTTCAAATGAATTCAATGGTTGATAGTAAGAAGAATATCTGCCCTAATCTCCAACGCCAGATAGATGAATACAGAATGAAGTTACATGATTTCTCTCTTGAAGAACAAGAGAAAGAAGCCGTTTTCAACTTCATCGCCGTGGACTACAAAAATAGGCTTATTCGGATTAGGAATAGTCGATTTGAATGGAATTCTAGTCAAAAGCGTCGACGCCGTTCCATAGCATACTTGTCTCTTTACTCTTTGCTCGACCTTTTACGTCGACAGACTCCCGTCTCTATCCACAATCAATGTCTGCTACGTTTTGATTTTTGGATCGCAAAACTCAAAGGCCATTTTAAGGGAGAATGGTTAGATGAACTGGAGGCATTCTCACAATTCCTGCATGAGCACGACAATGATAAGTATCGCGGCAACAAAGGAACTGTCTCGCGACTAGAGTTTAAAGAGAAATATTTGATGGATTGGTACAACACTGTTTTGGAGCTCCAGGACCGACCAAATTTTTCTGATGAGATATTTGAGGAGGAAGCATTGAATGAGCGTTTTGAAGTTGTTGAAAGGAATCTTAAGGATATTGAGGCTCAGATTATGGAGGTTAAAACTGCTTTAAAGCTCAGAGCCGAACTAGCTTCTTTTGAGTTTGACATTTCTTCTCCCACCGCCATTATTCGAAACAAAGATACAAAGGTAGAACCACCTATACCTTAGTTTCTTTAGTTAAATATAATTGTTACATTAATGTGTCTGCTGTCAATCTTATTTTTGTTTTCTACTTCTCAAACATTCTAATTTGCATTTTAAATATATGCTTCATGTAATGAAGGATCTTGCTTGCAAATTATCCCACCATATAATTACTTATGCTACTAAATATCCATTCTTTGTTGAAATTTAGAATTCAATTCCTACAAACTGCAAATTAAAAACCAAAATCTTAATATTATATTTTCTAAGTTTCTGATTGGAATATATCTTATTTTGTATATGACAGGCTGGCTGGTTAGAAGGCAGAGATATAAAGGAAGCCAAGAAAGATAGAAGAGATTGAATTAGTAGTCTTAAATACACCAGCACTGTGAATTGATGTTCAAATGGTGCGTTTGTTTTTTTTTTGTAATGCTCGCTTCAGGATGTATATATTTGTATTTATTATCTTACTTTTCTGTTTTCAAGTGAGTCATTATGTACCATAGCTAACATTTTACTGCGATGAACGTTAATTTGAATTGTGAAACTTCAGCAACTTATGACTTTACTGTGAAATTATTTTGTGTGGAAGGCGTGTGTTGCCATTTTGATTGAACGGTCTTGTAATAATTCTTCTTTGTAAAGAGGTATGATGCATGGTTTTATAAAATAAGTGCTAGTAAATTGACATTTTTAGGAAATGTTTTGTTGTCCATGTTATGATTGCCTGATATATACATATGAGTCACTCGACCTATCAAGGGCTATTTTTAGCAGTTAAGTAATAGGATTTAATTTGGTGGCGTGATTTCTTATGGTAAATATCTACTTTATGTCGAAATTTAGAATTCAATTCCTACAAATTGCAAATTAAAAACCAAAATCTTAATGCTATTATATTTTCTAATGTTTCAAATTTTAATATATCTTATTTGGTATATGACAGGTTGGCTGGTTAGAAGGCAGAGATATAAAGGAAGCCAAACCTTGAAAAGGTTGAATTAGATAGTCAGTTAGGTATTTAGTTCCAGATTTTCATCCCTTTTTGTTGTTTATTTTCATTCAAATGTCATTCTGACAGTGTTGGTACTACAATAGTATGATTTGGCATGTTTGAAATTGGGGTATCCTTGCTTAATCTTGATGATTTGGAGAAGAGTGTGTTTCATCATATATGGAAAAATCCGGCACAGTATAAAATGATTGCATTCTCTTGAAAACTCCCATAATCGAATAACAACGACAAATAGTTTAGCATGTTGAGGTGTTATTCCATTGGATGCATCAAAGGAGTGTTTTCGTTGTGCTGGTAAGGTGAAAACACCCCTTCATCTCTTGTTGCGTTGTGATTTTGCCTTTCAATTGTGGTATGATGTTTTTCTCAGTGGCGGCATGGTTTGTTCACGATTATTCCCCCAAATTTGTGTACCTTGTTTGAATGTCTAAGCGGGGAAGCTAGAAGTAGGAATATCCAGAAGGGTTTTTGGTTGGCTTTGCTTTCAAAGTTTTAGACTTTTTTGAATGCTAAAAACGATGTCATTTTTGCAAACTGGGTTAAGGATCCTACGGAGGTGGTGAATGGCAGTAAAGTACTACCATCGAGATGGGGAACGACTAGAATGAAAATGTCACATTATCACTTTTATGAGTGGTCTTGGGATTCAGGTAGGTGCGTGGCAATAGTATGATTTTTATATGATCTTTTCCGGTTTTGAACTGCTACTTGCAACCGTTTCTGTTCTGGGAGGGTCACATTATGGTGTGGTTTTTAGATGCTATGAGGCACACTTCTCTGCAGTTGGGGGCAAGTTTTTTGCAGGAAAGCTGTAGTTTTTCTTGTTCAGTGGTGGTAATTTTGGACGGCAGTTTTGGCTGACTGTTACCGCTTTGTGTTTTACTGGTGCATATGAACATATTAAGGCTTCTGGTGTGGTCTGTAGCTGCTCGAGTTGGTGTCCAGATGCAGAGTTTGTATTTAATTACTTTTGAGGCTACTATGTTTGGTGTAATTTGTCGACCAAACATAATTGAGAACCGAACAATAGGTTTCCTATTACAAAGTATTCTTGCTAAGAAATCAAAAGTTAAAAGACCTTGTAATCTTTTTATTTTTGGTAATATAAAACATTGTAATCTAAACATAGAAGAAACAAGAAGAAATATGTTCTTTCCATATGAAAAATAGGTAAATATTCGATCGAATTTATATATCATGTGCTATGCGTGGATTCCAATACCCTGAGCAACACATAGAAAAATAGAGAATATATAACAAAATTGAGAAATGCTAGCAACACACCGGTGAAGTGAAGAATGAAGGAAATTGTTGAAGATTCAAGCCTTAAATCAGTCATAGGTCATAAGTACAGTCAAATAAAACGTGTTCCACAATCAAAACCGTCCAAAAATGCATTAAAACTCCACTAATCGGTCAAACCTTTGGTGAAACGCCACAGTCCAAAATAAACTGAGGGGTTACGAATTTTATATTCCAAAATGCATGAAGTTTGTCCGGATTATAAAATCCGTAATGCATCATACCCTGTATTTTGGAGCGTTTTCATGGTGAATGACTTGGAAAAAAATAAAACAAAGATACATAACATAAAATAAAAACAACATAAGACAGATAAACAGTTAAAAAAACCGTAATAACAGAAATGATGAATCTGCAACATAATGAAGAAAGGCAAGATGTTTCAAGAGGAATTCTTTGAGTTAGATCATGCTGCCTTGCCAAATGACTTATTCATCTGGCAGACAGCAAGATCTAATTCATATAAACCTCTTGATGTTCATATCTATAGATCAAGTTCAGAAGCTTAATTTGTATCTATCTATCTATCTATATATTTTTGGTAGCATGCTGAAGATTTTCATAATGCCGTCAAATAGAGAGCAATCTATAAACGACAAGATTAGAAAGATCTTCAGCACAATGACAAAAAAATTCATGGTTTCTTTGGTGTGTTTGTGTGTTTTTGATGGAAATGAAGATGAAAACCGGAAACACTTATTTATAGAGGTTTTTGGATGTTGTGGACCACAAAAACTGTCGGTGCAATATGGTCCTCACAAAAGAATCCTATGTAGAGGCAGTTCAGAATTTATAATCCGGATTGTACTTGCACCCTAAAAAATTGAGTTGAATTCGGACTATTTTAGCGTTTAAATGAATATCTTTGACGTAAATTAAAACATAATGAAAGTTTAAATAATATATATATTGTTCAAAACATAATGCAACAACTTAATTCAACAACATATAACTAACACACAATTAAAACAACATAAAAACGCGATTAATTAAAACATAGCACATTATCACGGATCACCTAAATTAACTTCTTACTCTGCTCTCTCTAGTAGAGCTCTGATCTCTTCGTAGTTCCTGGGTCGGATCAAGCTTTTTTGAATTTGTTCAGTAGATCTAACCAACAAAGCGTCCAACTCGATCAGTCCTCTAGTACTGTGCTGACCAAAGACAGAGAACATGGTTCTCACGTCGTCGTCGTTTGTGAGTTTCATCCGGCAGAATCAAAGAGATCCGGCTGAGTCGGACAATGGACATCAATATTCAGCATTTACCACCCTCCTCATGTCTCTGTTGTTGAGTTGACGGTTGATTTGATCCAGCTGATCCTTAAGGCTGGAGAGGGTGACATCGTTGCGAATCCAAAACAAATGGGGTGGTTTTCCTCGTTGTAGTAGTCTGCCGCTAGCTTGGTGTTCGCTTACCCCTCTCCCCCCCCCCCCCGGAGCCATTGGTATAGCTTACCCCTCTCTCTTCTCCCTCATCTTAGGCTCTTAGGAGATTAGAAATAGTTTTACGTTCTTATGTAATAAGCTTAAAAAGATTCAACGTTATTGTAATTATTATTCATATATTAATAAAATGAGTTATTTTTATCTTTTAGTTCTTTTTAATTCTGTTTTTTTTCTATGTTTATTTGCATTTTATTTTACGAATTTGAAAGGGTAAAATAAAAAAATTCTAGAAAAAGAGCATTCCGGATTTTAAAATCCGGAAAATACTAACAATCTGATTTGGAAAACATAATCCAGAAAGGGGTATTTTTGGGAAAAAAATATGGCACACGAGAATTCCATAGGGTGGGAAAAGTAATAGTCTTAAAAATTGGTTGTAAACCACTCCTTATATGAGGAAGATCAGGGTCGGCCCATAGCCCGTCGAAGTTGAGCTAGACCATTGGGCCTCATAATTTTTGGGGCCCATTATAATATTTTTGTACATATAAGGCCGAAAATATGCATTATATATCTTCAACCTTAAATACTATCAATCTATATGCAGCGGTTTAGCGGTAAAGTGTTTGGAATGTGTGGTGTTAGTCGTCAGTTCAAACCCCAGTGGGTGTGTTTTGCTCTACAAGTGTTTACACCCTTGTATTGAAAACAAGGAAAACGCTAAAGAGTGTCAGACACTCTTTAAGTCAGACACTCTTTAAGGATCTTAAATGGTAAGTTTTTATGAAAATACGTGCACTCTATATAATAGAAATTGATGTTTTTTTAATGAATACTTTTTTAATTTGTAATCCTTAAAAAATGTCTCAAAACACTCGTTAGCAAGAGAGAGAAAAACAATTATATCAAGTTTGAACGAATTGATAGTTTATGAAATTCTGTGTGCAAAAGCTTCAAAGACAAAAAGTAAGGACAAAAAAACTAACAATAATTACCTTGATTTTTTTTTCCTTTTGACTACTTTAAATTATTATATTTATTCATTATTGACCGCATTAATTTTATTTATTTTTGGTCAAGGACTATAATAATTATTTTATTACAATAAAAAATAACATAAGCATATATAAATAGGTGCAATATTACACTCTCCATAAACCTAAGCATATCTCTCTCTGTATCCGTCGTACCTTCAACATATATCTCCTTTTCTGTGCCTGCTGCAACACCCACAAATTTCAATTTCAATCAATGGCTTTCAACTTCTCCTCCAATCTTGAACGCCACATGTATGAAAATGGGATTGATTTGCTTGGATTTACGGTTGAACAGGCAATGAACATTGCCAATTTCATTTTGATGGACTATCACAACAGGCGTCTTCGTTGTGGATTTGTCTTGCGAAATGATTGTTTAACCCGTTTCTTCCGATTTTGTGCATACTGGTATCTTTATAAATTGTTGGAGCTATTAGCTCACAACACTCCATTCTCGGTTGTTGATGAAAGTCTAGCATTTGAGATTTTACAATTGATTGGAAATCTCAAATGGTTTTTTGAGGGAGCATGGTGGTCCGACCTCGAAGCCTTCTTGCTCGATCACAAGAAGTATAGCAGGATATTTGTCGAGCAACTCGAGTATAGTGAAAAACTCTTGACTGAAATATCCGAAGATATTCGAATTAGAGAACAACAAGTTCTTGCGCAACAAAGAGCAATATTGGCTGAATGGAATGGTTCTGTGGAGGGATCTGAACAAGTCTTTAGAGAGATCCTTGAGCACTTGGACATGCATAAACAAGAATTGAAAAACGAGCTTACCAATACCGATGCCGAGCTTATGGAGGTTCGCTCGAACTTGAAAGAAGCTCTAAAGGCCAGAGCCAAACTGACTTCTTTAGAGTTCAATATTTTGTCTCCTAGCATTATTCGCGAAAAAGATACAATATAGGGTAAAACTTATACCTTTGTTTCTCGGTTTTTTCTTTGTACTTGTTAGTAAAATAAAATAATACAGAGGAACATTGAATGCATGTTTAGTCATGATGATCAAAATAATATTTGGTGCAATTATGAAAATCAAAATAATTTCTTGTGTGTTAAATTCTTGATAGAGTTTTTAAAATTGTTTGCAGAAACTCTTTTGCTAGTTCTCTCACCTTTATTGTTTCTAAGAGAATTTAATTCAGGCTTTTCTTCACCAAGTATGTGTGGGTGGAGTTGATACTTTAATAAGTTTTTTTTTTTACAAAAGTAAACGATATTCATTCATTCAAATTGATGGAGTACATCGATACAATACAAATCTAAATTCGCTAAAAACAAAAAGGATGAATCTGTGAACAAACTCACAACATCCATGTTAATAGCATAAAACGGCAAAGTACCTATGCCTACAAATATGACTAATATGACTATATTCATGTCTCCGAAATACTCATGTCTTCGGATTTGCAACGTTGACGACGCCAAAGTCATTGTCATTGATCGGATTTGCACTTGCTCAAAGCTAATCTTTCAACCTGAATCAAATAAACATCGCACTAAGACGGAAAATCAAAAACACACTGCACAAAGACGGGAAATCAAAACAAACAAAGTCGTTCAGAGACAGCGAAATTACAAAAACAAACGAAAGAAAACAGAAAATACGTGAAATCACTTATTCAATTAGGATATAGAAGGAAAAACAATTCGGATGGGTGATTTTTGGGACAAAATTGACCCTAAATCACCCCTCTGAAAAGAAGAAGAAGGAAGAAGAAAGGGGTAACGGCTAGGGTTTGAGAAGAAGAGAAGAGAGAGGAAGAAAGGGGTTGTTGACTAATACACTTTAATAAGTTATTATCGTATATATTTGTTTCTGCAGTTTATGTGTTATTAATTTTTTATGTATAACTTGTATCTGTGTTTTGTACTCATACGTCAAAAACATCTAACTTTTAATGACACATCTTGCTTGCAAATTGTAATGGATTTTGCATCCTTTATGCTAAATATCCATTGTGTTAAAATTTAGAATTCAATTTATTACAAACTGAAAAAAAAAAATGTAAATTGACGTACTGAATTAAAAATCAAAATCTCAATGATATTATATTTTCTAGAGTTTCTAATTAAATTTGGCAGGTGAACACACTGTGACAAGCTGGGCTGGTTAGAAGGCACTAGTAAAGGAAGAAAAAAAGATCATTTATTTTCGTTCAATTGCAATTTTCATAGTAAAAAAATATAAGTGTTGGATTGGAATTTGGTTTATGATAAAATAATATAATTTAATCTATGTATCTGATCTGATCCTACTCAGTGAGATATAATGTTTTGTTGTTTTGTAACAAAAAAAGGTTTTGTTGTTGTTGTAAATTAAGTTTTTTATTTTATTTTATAAATAAGCACTTTTGTAGATATTACCTTCTTATTAATAAATTGTCTTTGCCCGTAAAAAAAAAAAGCACTTTTGTTGTTTTTTTTTTTAAGGACACTTTTGTTGTATTTTGATAAGTGTCTTTTTGGATTTTTAATTCTTTTTTCCTGTTTGTCTAATATTTTATTTAAACCAAACCATGATCATCAAATAATTGGTTTGTGGTTATAAAGTATTCAGTTTGAGATTGTTTACATAATACAAAAATTGAAAGAGTAATTCCAACTTCCCAATAAGATTAATTTGGTTTTTTAGCCCCTAATTAATTCAATTCGGTGGGAAAAAGTTGCAAGGGAGAACGAACACTCTTTTCTTTCTTATTTTTTTAATGCAAAATGAATTGTAGTAGATAAAATGAGAGAATTACAATTAATACTTGAACACTACTCTTTTACAAGTAATGTATTTCATAGCTACTAATTGAACTACATTTACGAGATATTTGTAACATTATTTTGCTTCTGCGCTCTCTCTATATATATATGGTAACGAAATGAAACCATGTTTAATATCACTTTTAATGACACTGTTATTAATATCATAACACTTTTCTACACTTATTCAATATATCATTTTATCTCTATCGACCAACTTATCACATTTATCACTTTCCAAATAATTTTTGGTCCAATTAGGAAAGTCGAAATAACTTCTATTTTGATGTTAAATTCTTGATACATCTTTTAAATTTGTTTGCAGAAACTCTCTTGCTAGCTCTCTCACCTTTATTGTTTCTAAGAGAATTTAATTCATGCTTTTGTTCACCAAGTATTATTGTGTAATTGTTTCTATCGTTCATCTGCAATTAATTGTTACATTAATATGTTTATCTTGTATCTATTTTTGTACATCTAAAACATCTAATTTGGAATGACATATCTTGTTTGCAAAGTATAATGGATTTTGAATCCCTCTTAATAATTACTTATGCTAAACGTCCATATTGTGGCCCTCCTGAGCTTAACTCAGTTGGTATGGACAATGCATAATATATGCAAGGTCCAGGGTCCAAGCTTGACTGGCTATGAAGCCCGAATACGAGATACGATACGGATATGATACTGCACTGATACGCCGATACGCCGATACGGCTGGGATACGTTAATAAAAAAAATATAATTAAATGTACAATATAATTATAACCATTTTTTTAATATGCAAATATATTAACAAACAAAAGAAACCAGACATGGGCTCGTAGCACATCAACTTAAATATAAATAATATTGATAATTAAGAGAGTGATAATTAGTCAATTACATGCACAATATATTTCAAAAAGAGCACCATCAGTGCTATACTATATCCAAAAGGAGCATTGTTAGTGATATACTATATCGATCCAAAAAAGAAGCACTATATCCAAAAAAGAACACATTAGTACTCAAAAGTTAAGTTATTTTAGTTAACATTAATTGGGAAATATCGGGGCAGATATTAGGATAATTATTGGATACTCTCCTGATACGTATCGGGAAGTATCAGATAATTGTTTTTTAAAAAAATAAAATTTAATATTCGGATACTCTCCTGATACGTATCGGGAAGTATCAGACAGGTATCGGTGCAGGATACACATGAGATACAGTACGTCGTTCATTTTGAAGTATCGGGGCTTCATAGTTGACTGGTTAGAAGGGACAAGTAAAGAAAGCAAAGAAAAAGTTCAATTTGCAGGTAGTTAGACATTGTTGATTTTCTTTTTCTGTTTTTTTTACAGGAGAGGGATTTTCGGTTTATGCTCGGATGTAGCTGTGAAGTATTTTTAGGACATTGATTTTGTTGTTGTTGTATTTTAATTAAAGATGTTTTTTTTTTTTTGAGGGAATTATGTTTACATGTAACTTTG
>Ga0228710_1004989_pt1 | contig 20813 bp, 8 predicted proteins | sample MedpolnodulmetaG_FD_177995 | JGI IMG/M metagenome (GOLD analysis project Ga0228710, IMG submission 177995) | Root nodule microbial communities from Medicago polymorpha collected in Santa Monica, California, United States - pink nodules | ecosystem: Host-associated > Plants > Roots > Nodule... | reverse complement strand
AGAGTTAGTGCCTTACAGCAGTTAGTGTTTGTGGAGAGAGATGGAGACAACTCTGAACTGAAGAAATGATACAGAGGGAGAGTGTGGCAGCGATGATGGATGTTGGGCGTCTCGGCGGTGACAGATGGAGGAGGAGGGTTCGCGACGGTGATGGATGGAGGAGGATGAGGTGTTGCTGCTCTTTAGAGAGAATTGGGGGGGTGTATTGAATTAGAATTTTAAAAGATAATTTTTGCTAGTCGTCATGTTTATGATTATGCTCCTCTTTGTATTCAACATTATTTAAGAAATGATGAGTTAAGTTTTGTTTGTTTCAAAAAAAAAAATGATAATTTTTGTTTAAAAAAGTCTTGAGGATTTTAATGACTTTCATAATTTTAAAACACTATCAGGATTTACAATTTGGATTTCAACAGATTTACATCATAAGATTTTAAAGGATTTTATGGATTTATAAGATTACAAAAGATTTTATGAATTTTAAGGACTCATTGAAAAGAAATGATTACAACACACTCTCTATCATAATATTTTCAATACAGACTCTTGTTTCTTTATGAGAGATAGAAAGGGAGGGAGAGAGAGAGAGAGAGGGGTGAAAGAGAAGGGAGAAAAGAGAGAGGAAGAGAGGAGAGAGACGAAAAGAGAAGAGGGAGAGAGAGAAGGGCGGAGAGAGAGAGAGAGAGAGAGAGGAGATAGTAAAATTTTAAAAGAAAAACAATCCCAAGTAATCTCATGTTTTCATGAAAGACTTTTTCATGCTAAAATTTCAATAGACAATCCCACAAAATCCATTAAAATCCAATTTATTAAACAATCCTTTAAAATTTGAATGATTTTGAGTATCACAAGACTTTTTTTAAGTGATGAAAAATCTTGATTGAATACTTTAAGACTTTTTTAAAATAACAAAGAATCTTGATTGAATACCATAAGACTTTTTTTAAGTTGCAAAGAGTCTTGATTGAATATCACAAGACTTTTTCATAATTAAAAAGTCTTTTAAAATCCCTTAGAATCCTAATCCAATACACCCCCTAAGGAGGAATCTCAATTCAGCTGTCAGTAAGGGAAAAAAAAATGAAAGTCGCATTTGTAATTTTCATAGTAACTTAAGGGCAATATAGAAATTTCCAGCATATAAAAAAATTTAATGGGGTGGTTGTCGCTACCCCCGTCCACACGTGGCTTCGCCACCGTATGCATGTCAACTTTACTAAAATAATGTAGCCGAAAGAGACTCAAAATATTAAGGAGCCGATTGAACGTACATTCGTCAAACCATCAACTTTAATATCATTCTTTGGTCATGGAATAGTCTAGAGGATCATTATTCATATTGGGCCAAAAGGGATCATAAACTATACAACAATTTCAGTTTCCACAAGCAACCGAGTTTCTTTCATACAACTCTTGTGAACAATAGTCGGTCACCTTTTGGTAATGTCACTCAACCATGAATGTTGTTTTTGCAATCGAAAGACCCTTAATATATTATTCTCTTGTAACTTGTATATCAGAGAAACTCTTGTGTGGTAACATAATTTGGTCGTACTCACAAAAAATGGAAAATGTATAGTTTATAAAGAAAGAATAACAAAACTTTTTCTCAAAGATTCAACATTTCCATGTTTTTTTATTGAATTCAAACTCAGAACGATTGATTAAGTTATAAGAGATCATTTATCATTTTACCAACACTGCTTATATTAATATTAGGGTTAATAGGTCTTTACCCCCTGTAATATAGGCCATTTCTGGTTTTCTCTCCATAAAATATTTTTTTTTATTTACCTCCTTAATAGGCCAAACAAAAATGAAAAATTTCTTGAAAAATAAAATAAAATTGGTTTTTATTTGGCCTATTAGGGGGGTAAATCAAAACAAAAATATTTTACAGGAGGGTAAATCAAAAGAAATATTTTACAAAGGAGAAAACCAGAAATGACCTATATTATAGGGGTAAAGACCTATTAACCCTATACATAAACGGTCATCACTACATTGCACATGAACAACTCACACGTCACCATGATTACAACTAACAAGTGGGATCAAACCCTATCCTCAACCATACTTTCCCACGTGAAAGTGTTCCAAAGTCCAACCTCAAAAATGTGCAACTCACGCGCCATGGACACTATTGGTAATAAACAACAAGAAGACAGAACAAAGTGTGGGTGATAAATTCTCGGATATTCTCAGCATGGCATCCTTAAAGTAACTCTTCCTTTCCACTTTCCAAAGGGTCTTTCTCACTTTCTCTCAACCTAAGAAGCTTGTTTAGTTTTTGTTTTTCAGCTGAGTCCTTGGATTTACTCATGGAGATTGAAGCAAGAACAAAGATCCCTTCTCAAGTTAACAGGTTTTTCCATCTGGGGTGTTCAAGATTTTTCTTGTTTTTTACTGTGTTTAATCACTGTTTGTTTTACCTGTTTTTTTTGTATTATATGTCATAGATTTGATGATACTGTTTATCTTTATCTTATCCAATTTGGTATTTTAATTCCTAGATGATTATGTTATGTCAGTAGTGGAATTTTGAAAATGTTAGAAATCATTGTTGGATCTTACACAGCCCCACAAAACCGGCCTGTGAGGTAAGAATTGTCACCGCTTATAAACATACTCCCTCTGATCACTATTATTAGCAAAATTCATTTTTTCAAATTTATTGAATAACTAATGTATCTGGTCTATAATATATATCAGATGTGTTAGTTACTCAATGAATCTGAAAAGTAAATTTTTGTTTATAATACTGACAGGATAGAGTATATTTAGACCATCTTTTGTCTGATGTGGAACTCTTTATCAGAAAATTCACCTTTTCTTTTTGTTGGTATTTTTATGTTATGCTTTCAAATGATTAGTGATTAAGTTTTTCATTTGATACACTAATTAGATTACTTCCTAAGAAAGTTTGTAGATTACAAAATATAATTTTTTCAGTTTATTATTGTACTTTTCTAGTTAGAGGTGTTATTATTTGTTTTCAGATCATTAAGTCACAAAAGAAGCTAATAGGGTTTTTATGTGCACAAGTAAATTACTCTTGCATTATCCACGGATTTGTTTTTCACCATTGTATCAATATGTCTCATCATATATCGTTTGATCTAATAGTAACACTTATTGATCAAGATGAAAACAAGTTTGTGCATGGTGCAAGACTTGTCTCACTTGTGCGCCTTATTTGTTTGTTTGTCGATGCATAGTGCATACTTGATTCATTGATTTTAGCATAGGAAAAGTTGTAGGTTAAGGAATGATCTTCCGTGATTAAGCTGATCTAAAAGTTAGTTGAATAAAAATCTTGTCTATGAGGTGTCACCTCTGTGGTAAGAGTTTGACTTTATAACGTAAAGGGACGAAGTTCAAATCCCCTATGAGAAAGTTGTAAAATGTTCGTTAGTCTTTTATTTATTTTTTGTGTGTGGAGGTTCATTCCATTATTTGTTATATTATTGTCATGATTTTTCTTTTTTCTTCTTTTCAACTGACATTTTTCGAAAACTGTTTCCAGATTTCATGTGGATGAAATGCATGACATAAACATTATTGAATGGAACAAGAAAAGAAAATTACAGGGTTTTCAGTTAGATATGCTTAGACCAAAACATAAATGCCGGGTTGAGAGTTTCTCTTCCGAAGATACATCAATGTCTGATGAAAGTCCAATTTTTGGAAGTGCGAACAACCACACGGTTAATAGCAGAATGGATGTTGCATTCCTCAATGATAGATCCGAACCCGAATCTGCCAAAGATAGCAATAGTTTTATTGAAGACTCTGATACTTCCATGTCTATAACTGAAGAAGCCAAACTTGAGGCAGATAGTCCAAATACATATTCATCCTATGATGATCTTGATATACAAGCTTTCGAAAATCCTGAGGAGCATCTTCAGGTATATGCAGAGTATGTTAAAGACAGCAGTGATGATCAATCTATAGATAAGGAATTTGAAGATTTTCTTTTTTCTAATGGCGTGAATCCTGACAAGTACGTCCTTTCATCTGGACGATTGTTACTAACCGAAGGTATGCATTATATATGAGAAAGATAGGATCATGCTAGAACTTGTGAAATTAGTTTCTTGGTTAATTGCATGCCTTTGATAAACACTGGTCCGTATATGGTAGGCTCACATTTGATAATGTTTTCAATGCAGAAGCTGAATCAAGTACAAAGCCACCGCCGCCGACTATTGATCAAGAATTTGAGGAGTACTTTTCCGCACTTATGCTCTAGCAGAAATTATAAAGGGGTAGATCTGTATATAATCCTGACCAGTGTTGTCAATTGCAGATTGCGAAAAATTCAAATTTCGCTATGCCACAGTGATGTAGTGTTGTTATAACAGTTATTGAACAACACTTTGTGATAAATACCGTAGCGCCGAACAATGGTGATTTTCTATGAAGCATGAACATGGAGACCGACATGCCGACACCGATAATAATTTTAAAAAAATGACATAATTCAGTGTTATCATAGGTGTCGGTGTCGGACACCAATGCGTGTCCGACACCGGGACACACCTAATCCAAGGAGTGTCTGTCCTTCATAGGATTCGTTCAAATTCTACCAAGCTATTGTGCCGCTATAGCCAATATTTGACAACACTGGTTCTGACAATGGATCAATGGATCTTGTATATATAACTTGTATGAAGATTTGCAAGAATGGTTATTCTGATTACTCTATTACCTCTTCAGAAGGTAATACAGGATTTCTTCTTTTCGCCTTTCCACATCACTTTGTTTGCTGCATCACTTTCCTTGATGATGCTGCAGTTCTTCAATTATCTTCTACTATATGTTGACATGTACATTGCAGGGAAGAATAAATGAAAATGATTTGAAATTTTGTTTGGTTATTATGTTGTTTGAAATTACATTTCATATCACTGTTAAGAATTATGAATGCTAAAATGAATTGGAATCTAAAATTGAAAAACTTCTATGAAATTTAATTTAGAGTTTTGAGAAACTTTTTGTATAATCACATAAACTAGAATAGAAAAACAAACTGAAAGAAACATGCTCTCCTTCAAGTTTAGGGGTGAGAATCCGAACTTGAATATCTAATTATCCGTGTTTTTGAATATATGCATGATACTAGTTGACGTTTTTGTCTGCAAATGTGAATGTTAGTTTTGGAGTGTCAATCTAGTTGGATGTTAATAGGGGTGGCAAAATGGATGGATTGGACGAATATAAATTTTATGGATCATATTGCCACCCTTAAATGTCATTTCTGACATGATGTTTTTGCACTCAAATACGAACTTGAATATCTAATTATCCGTGTTTTTGCCACCCTAAAACTTTGACCTTTTCTGTCATGAAGTATCTAACTCTCTAGCTTGTAAACATCATTAAGTTCTGTTATTGCATCATTCATAACAACTTTTGAAAGCATGACATGTTGTATGTTTGCATTTTTTGAGCTCACTTTTTTACATGGAAGCCTTTGTTTTTGAATAAAATAAAATTGAATGCCAAAACATCACTATAGAAGATGCCAAGGGACTACAAATGTGAGCCACCAATAAATTCATATTGCAAATGATTTGCAAAGATTTCTTTCACATGAGATGCCAAGAGACTATATCCATAGAGGTGAACCCCATAATTGCCAGCATAGAGTCACATTCCAGCCATAAATCTTTCAAAAAAATTTCATGAACAATTTTAATCGCAAACGTAGCTAACGACGATTCTACCTGTATAGCGGAAGTGATGCTACCGGGAGCTGACAAACACCCAGAAGATCAGCCCATAAACAGCCTCTTGAAGTGTCTCAAAATCTGATACAAGTACGATGTTGTAGCATTCCTACAACATATAGATGTTGCATTTCTGAGAGTTTGTTACAGTTAGTTACAAGTTGTTACAATCTTAGTAATTCTATGGGTGAGATAAACTCAACCTTGTGAAAAGAAAATTAGAGAGATTGAGAGATCAATAGATTGTGTGAAAATAGAGCGTTAAAGGAAAACTCTGGCATGAGCTTGATCTTATATTGTTCATATCATTTTGAAATTGTTCCACGTTTTCTCTATCTCCTGCGGATAGGTCTCTAAGACTGAAACGCGTAAATTTTTTATGTTTAACCACAAGTTTGCTGGTTATTTTTCTGGTTTTGTTTGGTGAGCATGTTTCTGTGTCGAGAAATGCTAGAAAGACTCTCTCTAACACTCATACAAATGATAAGATATACAGATGACTTAACCTTATGACTTATGAAATTATGGTACTAACTAAGCTCGTACACAACTAACTATATTTTGAACAATTATCAAACTTTGGTTATAAACTTTCAAATTTGATCCATTTATTGCTTCCATCTATTTAAATTTTAAAATCAGATAATTGTCATCATAATTTACGAATCCAAAACTATTTGAGATCTCACTATCATCCCTTCAACTAGCCAAAACTTTAAGGCATTAAGTTTATGAGTCCTCACATTTATATATTATTCGACATTCATATTTTCATCCAATTTGAGATTTCTACCTTACACTTGCTACACAACAAAAACGTGAATGATCTCTAAGGTTCTCGTGGCAGAGAACACACGAGAACAGATTTGGTTTGTCCTTAATACTCTGTGTCTCGTGTATGATCTCTTTACTAGGTTGGCGTTGTTCTCTCATGTACTCCAATGACCACTAATACCTCACCACAACAGATTTGTTTTCGTTTGAGCGGCCGCCACCTGAATCTCCACCCATGTGCTCCACCTCCACTAAGGCTTCCGGATCTCAGTGAAAAAGTAGTTAACTATTTTTTATGGCCATACATCTAGTTTTATTAAAAATGTGCATCACTTAAAATAATTAAACAGATATTTGGTTGTCCATATTAGACTTCATATTTGCTCTAGGGTATATGTCTTATCCACCCATGAATCAATAAAAAAATAAAATAAAAAAAAAAGGATATGTGATTTTTCAATCTAGTTAAAAGAATGACTGACGTAAAAAAGTTTCAATTGAAAATGTCACTATTTTCTAAACCAAAATAAAATGTCACTATCTTATTTGTTAAAAGAATAACTGATGTAAAAAAGTTTCAATTAATTTTGAAAATGTCACTATTTTTTAAACCAAAACAAAGGGTCACTATCTTATTCTTTTAAAGTCGGTTTTCTTTAAAAATAATTGATCTATTAAATTTATACTTTTCTGTATAAAGCCCTTTAGATGAAGAAAGATAATTTATGACATCTGAAATGCACTATCACCCTAAGTGGAAGCACAGTTATCCTAATCCATATATAGTTGTCATTATACAATTCTTACAAACTAATAAACCCATAATTAGTATGAATTCTAGAAAGCAATTCCTCCTGGTCAAGAAAATAATTAATTGAGACTATGCTTTCTTAAGTATCAATCTCATAAATCAGATTTAATTTTGAAGTTAATACTAGTGGGGCACACACGAGTCAATTACTTTGGAGTTATTTATTATTTGAAAATAATTAGCAACAAAAATTTAGGAGAAATACCTATGAATTATTATTCTATTTTTTCTAATAGTGATCATATAGTCTTTGAAAAATAATCATGTACTCCATTTAGATTTAATTATAAGCAAAAATATACACTTGTTAACTAAGAAGATAGTTAAGTGCAATTTGTACCCCAAAAAAAGATAGTTAAGTGCAATTAATTTTCCTGATTTTATGAAGAGAAAAAATGAAATACATATACTAACTTGCCCCTAATCATAGTGATCATCTCCTCACAAAATTAACCTTTCAAAAAAAAAAAAAAATCTCCTCACAAATTTAATGAATTAATTTGATTGATTTTTGAAATAATAAATTAAATGTGAATAAAGTAGTTGACATTTTGCTTATATTTGAGTACAACAAATATACACTTTTTTTTCCTTATAGTTGAGTCCAAAGTACTACTCATTTTCCCTTCAATTAATGGGAGAAATAAGAGAATGGACATTTCTTTTGAAAATAAGAGAATGGACGTAATCATTCAAAACGGGTAACATTACATTTCAATTAGTTCAAACTTGAAGAAATCATTTCATATTACTACAAATAGGTGACTTATGACTTTGAATAGAAGCAAAAGAGAACAAATGAAGGGAACTAATCAAATGTTAATTATGATCAAATTAATTAAATCAAGAATGCAAACCCTCTTATGACTATTACTCTTGAACTGCTCATCTCTCTTTAACCTAACCAAACCAAACCAAACATGACAACAACAAAGACTCAAGACAAAGACAATAATTTACAAGAACAAATCTTGTTGTGACACAACATAATTGCCACAACTTATTATACACATCAAACGAATTTCAAATGTTGTTTTCTTAGGAAACCAAAGGGTGAGTCAAAGTCAACATTTTGGAAGATCAGAAGGTGGTGGTTGAAGCCTCTGGTTGGAGTCAGGTCCATCTAATACAAGCCATGCCATTCTTAATCCCCAACTTGTATGGATGTCTAGGTGACAATGCATGAACCATACTCCTGTTTCCACAAAAAATTCCACATGTTATTGTGACATAAACATTAAACAACAATGACATAGACATACTAGTTGCGTTCAGGTGTACTTATTTAATTTACTATTCCCTCCGATCATATTTATAAATAAATTTTGTTTTTTCAAGTTCATCAAACAATTGATGTATCTGGATTATATTATTGTCTAAATATATCAGTTGTTCAATAAACCTGATAAAGTAAAATTTTCTTATAAATGTGACCGGAGGAAGTATCATTTTACTGTACATTATCATAAGGAGCAAATCCTTGCTTTTATTTCACATTTCACATTGATAATACTATATGTTTACTACCTTATTATTATTATTATTGTTATGAACATATTCAATACAAGACATGACACATTAAATATGTTATTTCATTGGCATGCATGCATAAGGACCAACCTGGATTATCTGCAAAAAATCTAATGGCAACCCAACCACCAGCAGGAACACCAACAGTGTTCCTTTCAACAGGATCAACCAAATTAAATTTTGAAGGATCTTTATTAGCATCATAATTTCCAAAACCTTGTCCAACAACAAAAAAATCATAACCATGAAGATGCAAAGGGTGACTCTCAGCACCAAGAATACTAGTATCTTGCAAAACCAACTCAACACTAGTATTAAACTTCAACACAACCAACTTCGTATCATTGTTAACCATTGTGTTATTCGGCGAAGTTCCGGTGTAATTGAAAGGGTTCAAAGGGGTTTCGGGAAAATCGGTTTTGTAAACTCCATTTGAATTTGATTTTCCAAAATAGTATGCTTGCATAATAGAAACTGATGGAAGAACAAATGAGAAATTATTCACCGAGGCTGCGAATTTTGTGTTGTTATTTGGACCTTGACATGTTGTGTTTTTTGGACAAGGAAAAGTTCCTAGTCCAACAGTGAAGAAAAACTTTTTGTCAACTTTTTTTGGTACATTGATAGGGAATTTAGAATTGGCTAAGCTTTTGAATTTTTTAGTGAAATTTGATACAAAATTTGTGTCATTTAATGATGGAAGTGTTGGTTTGAGAAATGGAAGATTTTTAATCAATGAGTTGTGTTGCTTGTAATGCAAGATACCTGCAGGGGTAGAATTGTCAAATGTGCCAAGGCCTGTGACATAAGGTCTAGCAATCATGAAGAAAGTGTTGTTAGGGAAGTATGGTTTGGTTTTGAGAAGAACATTTGTGGTTTGTCCTGGTGTTATGAGGAGTGTGTTTGTGTTGAATGGTTTGATGTATCTAGCATCAGCTTCAACAACTATTAAGGTGTGATTTGCAATGCTAAAGAATAGTTCTTCACTGAGTGCTGCATTGATTATCCTTAGTAGATATGTTTTGTTTGGTTTCACCTTTAGTTTGAATGTATCTACAAAAATCATGAATACAAGAGAAAGAATTAGTGACTTATCATAGATGAATAATCATTTGTATATAATAGTCTATTACTTTTCACTTCTTAGTTAATTAGTTCTAAATTTTTCGAATGTAAATAATTGTCCTTTAACATGTTTAATTTCAAAATGAAATTATATAACATTTACTAAAAAATTGTCTCTAGATGACCTAAATTTCAAATGAAAATTTAGTTCTAGTAAACTAGCGTTGATGTGAGATCAACGTACAATGTGACATGTACAGTTAACGTGTCATGTAATAGCCTCTAACAATAAAATGAGAGATTTTTTTTGGCCATGTTTACAATTTCAATGACCAATTTGCGTATTCACTTGAACATATTCAATTTCAATCACCAATTTGCTTCACTTGAACATACGTATCTAAACACATTAATAATGCACAAGTTTCTAACACACTTTAGATATGTCTAAAAGATTGTAGATACTACTATTATACATGCTAGTTTTTATACCTTTAGAGGAACAATTGTAGAATGGTCCAGGAAGGCCATTGATGGTGTATGCATCTGAAACATTTGGTCCCCCTCCTGTCTGCAGTGCTTGATTTATAACTGCTTCCGGGTCAACATTAAACCATTCTCCTGAAATCCCACAACAATAAAAGTTACATCACTATATAAGCATTTGTCATTAGAATTGCATGAACATGTTCTAAATTACGGTCCGCTACCACAATTGCGGCCACAATATAAAGGTTTTAGTGGTCTCTGCAACGGCATTGTAACCGCATTTGTGGCTCTATTGAGGTTCCTAGTGTGACCAAGACTGCGGCTGCAACCGTAATTTAAAACCATAGACAATAGCTATTAACTATACCAAAAAGGATGGGAATTTCTTTATATGGTTTCTGAAAAGGATAAGATTCATTATGCTTAGGAAGGATGATGATAGGTCCATAAAGGGTTGCTCTTAGCCATGATATGTGAGCATGCCAAAATAGGGTTCCTCTTTGACCAGTAATGGTGAAGTTGTATGTGTATGTTTGGTTTGTTTGAATTGGACATTGTGTTACATATGCTGGTCCATCAGACCACCCAGTTGTTTTCTGCCTTATTCCATGCCTGCACAAATCAAAGATCATTGTATAATAATCTAGAATATTATGTGATTGCTTTCAATTGCGGTCGCAACCGCAATTGCGCCCGCAATGTAAAAGATTTAGAGGTCTCTACTGCAGCAATTACGTTTGCATCGGTCGCAATATCAAAGTTCACAGCGTAATTACAACCACAACTTAGAACTATACTAAAAAGTATAGCTTTAAATTACGAATGTGGTTACGCTGTGAACCTTTATATTAAGGAAAAACACCGACAATGCGGTCAAAATTTTGGCTGCAAGACCTCAAAATCTTTTATATTGTTGCTGCAACGCGTTGCTGGCTGCATTTTAAAACTAAGTGAATGCATATATACATACCAATGAATGGTTACATTGTTTGAGATATGATTAACCACCTTGACCAAAACTCTATCACCTTCTCTTGCCACTAAACGAGGTCCTGGGAATTTTCCATTAACACTAAGAATGGTTCTTGTGTGGCACAATCTTGTAACATTCAGGTACTCAATCTTGTACATGAAAAAAAAAATGCAAAGTAAAAATATTAAATAAAAATGCAATGATAGAAGTAAACTTAATATTGCATGCATGAGATTAGTTATCGTACATTAAATGTATAGTGTCTTGTTCTGCTCACTACTAGCTCAGGAAACAATGTTATAACACATAAACTAAACCAAAAAACTTTGAAAGAATGAAAGTTGGTCAACTCCATTTGTTGTGTCTTAGTTGTAGTTAGGACAAGTGAACTCATATGTTTATTTATATAAGAAAATGTGAGAGACATAGATTTAATTTTGTGGTGGTCTTGTCACAAATTGTGTGGTGAACATGGTTGTAGGTCTGATTTAATTTTAGAGTGGATATGAAGTAATATTTGTGAGGTTAATTGAGTGCCTTTATTTGAGTATCACAATGACCTTTAATCATTGGATACGAGTATCTAAGTATTTATTTCAAATGCTCTAGAAAATTGCTATTCTCCCATTCAAAATTACTCATTCTCTTAACTTAGTGGGAGTTAACTTCCGTTCGGCATTTTTTAGTATAAGTTAACTTACACTGGCACTATTAAAATCGGTTGAATCGGCTTAAAAGATGATTGAATCAATCTTAAAAATGTCAACGTGAGTTAACACATTGAAAAATGTGGAACGAGAGTTAACTCCCACCAAGTGAAGAGAATAAGTGATTTTGAAAAGGAAAACAGCAATTTTCAATACAATATGATCATTTTGTATTCCAAAATTTTCCTCTGTTTGGCTAAATAGTCAATTTGTTCAAGTTGAGTAAGAAAATTTGTTCCATTATACTTACTACAGTTTTAGAACACAAGTATTCCAAGTCACCTGGAATTTTGAGTTTTGACCAATCTAAGTTGAGGCAAGGGGAACAATGACCAACTTATATAGGTGACAATGCTCTTTCAAGATTCCCCTTCAAAAAAAAAAAATGCTCTCTCAAGATCTACTTTTTCATGGACATGACTAATTTTCATGAATATTGCCAAATAAATTTTTTCTTAACTAAACTTATATAGACATTGTTTGAACTGTATTTTTAGGGTGATATTATATTAATATTTACTCATTTATTCCGGTATTGAACTTAGAACCTCCAGTTTTTACTCCTATTGTTTATATCAATTAAACTACTCCTACATGACTTTGGGTATCAAATAAGAATATGTTTTGATGGAGGGTTTAGGAGGAAAAAATTTGATTTTTATTTTTTACCTTTGGACATTGTAAATATTTTTTAAAATCAATTAAGTGTGGTTATAATAAAATCATTAATCATGATTTTTTTTATAATGTTTATAAAAATATATAGGGTTAATAGGGTTTTACCCCCTATAATATAAGACACTTTTGGTTTTCTCCCCTGTAAATTTTTTTTTTAGATTCCGTCCTTGTAAAATAAAGATTCTTCAGGATTGTCCCCTGAGCCCTGTGACTCAGCGGAATCTATGATGTGGCACTGACGTGGCATTTCTTTTTTTCAAATTTTTTTTGGATGCCACATGTAAAAGAGAGTTTACATGTCATTTATAATTTAAAAAAAATAGAAAATATATTTTTTTTAAAAACGAAAAAATATTTTTTAATTAATTTTTAAAAAGCTAAAATTATTTTAAATATCAGAAAATAAATTCTAATTTTTTTTAAAATTTGAAAAATCGAAAAAAAATCATATTTATTTTTTCAAAAATTTAAAAAATTCAGATTTTTATTTTGAAAATTAAGTTTTAGAATTTTTTTTTAAAAATCTTCCTAATTTTGGAAAAAAAATGAATTTCTTTAAGTTCCATATTTTTTTAAAAATTCTTCCTAATTATAAAAAAAAATGATTTTTTTTATTTTTTGATTTCAAAAAAGAATTCTTAAAAATTCAAGAATAAAATTTTCGAATTATTTTCTAAATTATAACTTAATATATTTCCCATCAATGACAGGAAAACCCATATGGTATTCCCATTTCCATTCTCGAACTTAATATATTTCCAAATTTTCCAAAAAATTATACAAAAATTTCGAAAACAATCCAAATTAAATTAAAATTATAAAATTTGGAAAAAAAATAATATTATCTATTTTTTTAATTTGTAAAAAATATTTGATTTTTTTTCTAATTCTTTAATTTCGAAAAAGAATTTATAAAAATTATGGAACAAAGATACTGAAATATAAAATAAAATCAATTTTTTTTATTTTGAAAATTAAATTTAAAAAATCTGAATGTTTTTTCTAATTTTAAAATTAAAATCTGGAAGTTAATTTTTTAAAAAAATATGAATTTTTTTTCGATTTTAAAAATTTTTGAAAAAAAATTAATTTTTTTTCTGATTTTTTAAATTTTTATTTTTTTATTATAATTGACGTGTAAAATGTATTTTACGTCCAAAAAAAATTGAAAAATAAATAAAAAATATCACGTCAATGACATATTAAAATAAAAATTTACAGGGGGAAACCAAAAGTGCTCTATATTACAGGGGATAAAGACATATTAACCCAAATATATATAAAAAATACACTTGGCCTTCCAAAATTTGTCCGTCAAAAGCCCTCCAAAAACTCCCTCTCTTGAATTGCACAATACAAAGTTTATAACTGTGTACGGAGATTTGTCCAATATATCAAACATAAGTCCTTTTTTTCCAAAGAAAAATAAAAGTCCTTTTCAAAGGTACTAGTTCAAGTCATACTTTACTTTTCCAAAACTCCAAACACACCTTAACTTGATCTATCATCTAAGTTATATTTGGAAAATTGCTTAAGGGGTTAAGATTGAAAAATTGAAAAACCATGAGAAGAGAAAAATTGAGAGACTCAACTTCCAGGATATTTAGTATTTTGTTCGTTGCGTTCTTTTTTCTTTAAACTTTTATTTTATGACATGACAACAGAGCTACCAAAGAAAAAATACAATGTTTTTACAAAAAGAACGATATATAATTGACCATAAACAACATTATTCGGTGTATAATCTAATCTAATTAAGCTAATTTTCCTAACTGCTAGATCGTTACTATGTTCGGGGATGCGGGAAAAATGAATCAATTAATCATCTTGTCATTGCTTGTGATTTCTTTGGCGTCTTTTGGCAGCTTGTACATCAGTGGTTTGGAAATTTCTACAGTAACTCCCTCTGACGTTGGCAAGCACGCTTTCCGGTGTGTGGTTCTCATGTGTTTATTAGGAAAGATATTCGGTGTTCTCTTCGGATGATTTTGATTACTTTTATCTGAATTATTTGAAAGGAGCGTAATGCACGTATTTTCCACAATAAAGAATTAACGTTGGAACAACTTCTAAATCATATTAAGATTCATTCTTAAAGGTGGTTGAAGACGCACATACCTATCGATTTTATCGTCTTTCATTCTTGGTGGCATAGTTTGTTGGTTTGTATGGGTTATAATACAATGTAATATAGAGCTTTGTGTGGTTTTGTTTAGTGGTGTGCTTTTTGCATTCCTTTTTGAACTTTTTGTAATATTACTCTTTTTGATCTCTTTTAGGTGATATTTTTAATATATTATTTTTGGCCTCTTAAAAAAGAGACATTTATTTTATTTACAATGAAAATATGATAAAATTTAAGCTTAATTGAATGTTTGATCTCTTATGGTTATTTTAGACATAAATGATTGACTTCATATCTAAAATAAACAAAAGAGATCAAATATGTAATGAAGACTAAAATTTACAATGTTACAATTTGTTAAGTAGTTTCTTTTTTTAAATGACAACCATTAATGTTGTCTCCTAAAGAAAATGTTAATATTGTTATATTATTTTTTGAGTAGTGATACATTTTTTTTTTGACAAAAGAGTGGTGATATACATAGACATCCTGATATGTCATATCCCCATTCTACACCCTTCCATGTGGCTTTTTTTTATTAATTATAAAGGGGCAATTTTGTCCAACACACTCAACAACTTTCTCACTTTCTTTTCTCTCTTTCTTCTCCCTCACCGTCGTTGGCCGTCCTCAAGCTCAAATCTCACCATCATCACCACTGTCTCCCTCATATCTAACCACCATCATCACCATCTCACACTTTTTCTCGTTGTCACTACCACCGTCGTCACCATTCCGACCCTCATGTCTCACCACCACGACCACCATCACAGTCATATCTAAACACCACTTTTGTCATCTCTAACCCTCATCTCGCCGTCACCACCACCGCCGTCATCGCCGTAGTCATCCTCTCTCATCCGCATTTGTTCTCTTTGCCTTACACCTTTCTCTAGAACACAACATCAACAACCTTTTTAAACAAAACTCAAAACAACATTTTCAAAGATGTCGAAAATAAGAGACGACAACGATGAGAGAAGAGAGAAAAAGATATAACAAATTGTGGAGAGAGAAAGAAAAATCAAAGCATGACGCAAGAGAAGAGAGAACGAAGAAATAGGGATGTGAAGAGAGAGAAAAAAAAAAGAAACGGGTGTCGATGTATACTTACTATTGATTTTTATCCAATAATGTTATGTTGACACCATTTTTCCTACCCCATTATACATCCCATGTAAAAGGGTATTTTAGTAGTTTCACTAAAGTGAAAGAGAGTGTTAGGTGGGGTGGTGATGATCGCATGACCTAGTATCACATTGTGTGGTGGTAGAAAAGGGGTGTGCCACATATGATAGTCAATGTATCATCACTTATTTTTTTCATACTAGAACTTTTTTTTAGTTACAATTCATACTAGAACTTGAGTTTAAGACTTTTAATTCATCAAAAGGTTATGAGTAGCAATGTTATCTCTCCTAGGTCCATGAATGTTGTATTAACAAGGATTGGTTTTGTCATCCAAAAATGTCTAGCGACGCAGCTTATTGCCCGCTTGCTTTCTATTCAAGTGTAAATAATAATTTTTATATATAAAATAAATTCATCAACTCTTTAATCTTTTAATTGAAACTAATTAACTCACGTTTGTAAATCTAAAATTGTACCATGCATCAATCCAACACATAGAATTTTAACGTGACCACATCAAGTAAAAACTGGACCTTATATTTGTCTTCAACAATGTAAACTAATTGATGACTTGACAGATGTGATTAATCAACAACATTGGGCCACGTAACTCTTCACTCCTTTCTTTATTCTTGTCAGATCGAATCCAATGAACCCATTAAAAATTCATCAATATCACCACTACCCAACAAAAATTAACCCATACCCTCATGGACCCCACATACAAATCCCACCGTCGATTCCAATGGGTCCCACTTCATCCAACAGTGAATCTCAACACTTTCAAATTTCCAAATCCAAACACAAAATTTTCCATTTCCCGCGCAAACACCGACTCATTTCCATTGCGCCGCCCAATTTGAATTCACATGAAAAAACGCGGCGAAACGTGTCCTACGTTATACACTGTCATCCACTCATTAAACGCCACGTGTTACCTTGTTTTTCTCACTGCTTAGCTGTCACCAACTTCATTCTTTTCCCTCCAATTTTAATATTTAAAATTAAATAAATAATCCATATTCTTCTTTACATTAATTATTTTAGTTTTTTCTTCTTATATATACCCTTCTCATGAAAAAACACTTTCATTGTCTAAAACTTTGAAAAATTGAAAGTGTAAAGTTTACACTTTTATTGTGATTTTGGAGAGAAGGGGCAAAAGGGTTTCTGAAAATATAGTTGAATTGTGAATTTGTTGAGTTTGGTGCCATGGAAGATGAGTGCAGGACGCCAAGGTTGTTGCAGAATCAGATTCCAGCTGTTTTCATTTGTCCACCACCGCCGCCGAGGAAGAAGCCGGTTGTCGGAATGAGACGACCGCCGCCTAAAGAGGGTTACTTCCAACCACCTGATCTTGATTCCTTGTTTGTTTATGTAGCCAGAAAAGAAGCTTGTGCCTGAAAAGTTTCAACCTTTTTCTTGTTTTGTTTCATATTAGTCATTTCTATTTATGGTTTTTTATTTATAGGAGTAGTGGAGAGTGTTGGTTTGTTTGTTTTATAGATTTAATTTAATTATATATAAGAATAATTGTGTATGGTGTTATGGGTAGAGGTTCGTAGTTTTTTTTATGATGGTTTATGAAATTTGTTACACAGAAAATGATAAGTGATTACATTTATCATATATATACATATATGCTTTGTGTTAATGTGAACTCTCCTTGAATTTTTTTTATGAAATGTTTGTGTTTTGATTTTTGAATGTTTCTTTGTTTGTGGGTTCTGTAGTTCTGGAAATGGTTTCATTTCTCTGACATTTGTTTACAATTTAACAAAGTTAGTTTATGTCTATGTTATGTAAAAGCTATTGAGAAATGTAGTTTTTGATCTTTTAGTAGTTAATTAGTTAGAGGGTTATACAAGTCATTGCTTTGTGCTTGTTGAAGGCATGAAAAAGTAAGCTGAAGTTAGTGGATTTTTCAGCTGGAAAATTCTCATATATTTGCATTCTTTTGATCGAAGAAATAGAAAGCTACATGAGTGAATAAGTTGGTATAGTAAATGTGAGATAGAACTCTTAAATTGGATGGATGAAAAAGTAGATGTTGAGTATAAAGTGAGACGACTTATACACCAAATGTATGTTTGGTTTTGAATTATTTTCATTGCCACCACATGACTATAGGGTCTTTTGATGTCAAAATGCGAAGTGATTGATTGTTGTTTCTGCGTTGATGTGGTTATTTGCCGCAATTTTGCAAACGTGTATCCAAGCACATACTAAATTTCTATAGATTTTGGATAAAAATATGATGTTTAAATTCTCTTTACGTGGTTGTTCTTATATCAATGTGACGATCCCTGAGTTCTCTTGACCCAATAATTGTATAAAAGTTGATGGTTCAACTAATGGAGACAAACTTCTTGCATCAAAAGTAAGTAGTTAGGAGCCACTGAATGCTACGGCTATCAGTCATCTTGTTGCAAAACATTATGAAAAAATTCTTTATGGCTGGATTGAGTTATAAAAGTGCTTTTAAAAATATAAAATTCACTTTCATACATTTTGTTGCTTTTAGATTTTAAAATTGATTTTAACTTCAAGGATTTTATTTACCTCCAAATGTGATAGTTTACCTTAGCCTATGTTTGCTTGCGCGCCAGCATTGCGAAAGGCATGTTCACCCTTGCTTTCGTTGCGATTTCACACAATCTACAAAACCAAACTTACTTGTTTGTTGTGGTTTTGGCAAAATATGAGGTTCAACTATATGTTGGTTTGCTTTACCATGATTTAGCTGAATTGAATCCGACGCAAAGTTGGTGAAACCACAACCTAGCTAATGAAAAGGAATACCTAAAATTAGTAAAGAACCAACTATTGGTCGTGAGAGCCAGCAACATGTCGTGGAACCAAACACATGCTTAATTTTATTATCATCCAACAACCTATATTTTACGCAAACATATTTACACAAAAGTCCGTATACATTTAATTTATTTTAATCAAAATCAATTCGATAACCACAATCAAGTAGATAATTTCATTCAAATAATAGTTGAAATAATAGTTCAAATAGACATTTTCATCCAGGTAAGCACAAGGGGAAGGGGTAGACTCACTCTTGGGAGTTCGGTTGGTATTTGATTTAATTCCAACATGTATTGCCCATGAGTTCAGCTGAGCCTACCCACTCCAGGTGTTTGTTTCCTTCTTGGCACTCATGAAGCATATGAGCTTCTAAGTTTTACATGGTATTAAAATTAGGGTCATAGACCTCGTGAAAAAAAGAAGTATCCAAAGATGCACTTCTGATTTTTTTTCTGCATATAGCATGTTTAGTATTTTGTTATAAATTTTATGATCTTTATTGCAAAGGCAAGATACGGTTGAATTGTTCCACCACCTAAGATTTTGTACATAATTTTGTGACTCTTGCTATTTTTTGGTAAAATATCATTATTTAATAAGCCAAAAATAAAATGACATCAAAAAGAATAGAGTCCAACTATATTGGCACCATATTCTAATTCGTTGTCAATTGCTCATATCTATTATTAAAAACAAAAGTAAAAATTACATAAAACTAGGGGGACATGAAACCTGCCTAGTCAACAACCCTAGCGGGCAAAATAAAAAATGATCCACCAAGTGGATCCAACCTGAACAATTCTAACAAACAATTATTATCAAGCGGATCTAAAGTTTGACGAATGAATCGATCGTGAACACAAAGTTGACTACGTACCATCAACTCTCTGTAACAACAACAACAAGCATTAACGACTCTTTTGAGTCCATATAGCCCAATGGCAATCAACAAACTGGGATATATAACCACGGAAGCATCACATAACTCAATCTGAAACCGAGCATCAAACCAATTCTTCAAAGTGGGAAGTGGATCCGACCACCAACTCGGTAACTAACAAATCCACGATCACCAACTGTTTACTGCGAAGAACAACAACAAATTAACAACCATTCCTGGCCCTCATACCGATACCGGAGTGGAAGCAGGCCGGAGTCTTTAAACCTGCAGATCTAAAAGGAGAGGGACATGCGGTGGTAAAATATAATTTTGCTATTTAAAACTAAGTGTATATTTCTTCAAAAATAGTAATAGAAGATGTCTGAATCCCAATACTTTTTTCAATTGTTATGACTACTTAAATTGATGCTAAATATCTTAATCTCTCTTCATGGGTGCATTGCTCCGTGATCAATTGAGGATAATTTACTAGTATGAAAAAAAATCTCATTTTCTTTATTTTTATTTTTACAATAAGTTGTCATTTTTAAACTTTATATTCACAATTCAAGATGTGATCTTCACCTCCTACGTTCTTCCTTGCAGTTAATTGTCATTTTCATCTTAAGAACATCAAATTTCTCCATCTCATTCATTCAACTTGTGATATTTATCTCCTTCGTTCTAAAATTGAATCATTATTGTCATCAAAGATAAATTACTCCCAATTCATCAAGGAGTAGTGTATGTCTCACCGTGTTGTACAAGTCCCTAAATTGCTCAACATATCGGAACAGAATTTATGATAGATAATTTTTGTTGTTACAAGCGTATCGGATTATAGCTTTTCCATAAATGTTTTGATTGAATTTTAAGTAATGAAGCGGGTCTCTTCAGTAATTACTTCTCTCTTTGAAAGTTATTGATAAGATCCAAAATTGGTTACAGCCTGTTAATATCATGGACCCTTCGTTAATGTACTGAATGTATCCTATAAAGGATGGTTACTTTTCTCGCACCCCCAACGTTCCTATGTCCTTCAAAAAAAAAAATACTAAAATCATTTGGGAGATAACTCTTCAAGGACTTTTTTTTTTT
>Ga0228710_1004988_pt1 | contig 20814 bp, 13 predicted proteins | sample MedpolnodulmetaG_FD_177995 | JGI IMG/M metagenome (GOLD analysis project Ga0228710, IMG submission 177995) | Root nodule microbial communities from Medicago polymorpha collected in Santa Monica, California, United States - pink nodules | ecosystem: Host-associated > Plants > Roots > Nodule... | reverse complement strand
TAAACACGAATTTCACCAAGTAAAATCATAATAATCACTTTTCACAAATAAGCACTTTTGAATTTGAGAAGAAAAAGACATTATACAAAGGATTATGAATGAAAACTAGCCCCCTTACCTCAAATCTTCACAAATATGAGCTAGTGCTTCACTTTATCTCCAAACCCTCGAGTCTCTACCATCTTCTTGCCCTCTAAGTTCTTCTCTCTTCAAAACTCTCTCTCTAGCTCTTTCTCTCTCTACCTCTTGTGAAAAATGAACAAATGATCTTACAAGACCTAATTTTCCTCACAACTAGAGTTTAAATAGTCTCCTCATTATTGGCTTTAACCCTTTAACTCTTAATGGGCTCAACTCACTCATTAAACAATTCAAAAATTGCTTTTTCGACATAAAAAACTTCACATTGACACAAGTAAATTAGGTTAGGGCCCCCGGCGGTAGTTAACTGCCGTTGTGTTCGTAACATTAGAACACACAGAACCTAACTTCCAGCCACTCTATCATCACCATCTCTCTCTAAAAATTCAAAATTTTCACTCTCTCTCACTAAAAAAAACTCTACCAAATCATCCAATTTTTTTCCACTAAATCAAAAGTAAGTTATCACTTATGTTATTGTGATAAATTTTAGTTAGTATACATGTTTATAATTTTAGTTTTAGTTTAATTTGTAAATTTTGAATTTTTTTTTAATATAGTTATGTTTTATATCTGAAATGCTATTAACAAATATTATGAGTACTTGTTATAATGGAGTTATATTGCTTAAATATATATATTTTTTTCGAATTATATAAATTTTTTAGGGTTTGATTTACTTAGTTTTAATATAGTTATGTTGTAGATCTGAAATGCTACTAACAAATATTATAAATACTTGTTATAATGGAGTTATATTGCATAAATTTATATTTTTTTTGAATTTTATAAATTTTTTAGAGTTTATTTAAGATTTTTAGGGTTTATGTAAAATTTTCACTACAAGTGTTTGAATGAGTTTTTCATTGATTATTTTTAATTTTTAATTGTGTAGATTTGAAACAATGGCCGGGCGGATCGAAGTTCATGTAGAATTCAAAGACGGAGAACCTCAGAGGTTGAAGGTTCGGTGCCTTGGTGTAACGTTAAGAGGTCTCAAGGATCAACTTAATGAATTCAACCAAGGAGTCAACCCCAGAGACACAAGGAGGGTGGAATTAGTTTGGTATAAACGTCCAACGCTCGACGAGGGAAGAGTATCATTCACTTGGGTGGAAGTAAAGAACGACGAAAACGTGAAGAGCATGTTTTGGGAGCAAAGCATTTTCCAGTAGATCGATATGCGGGTAACGTTGCTGAGATCAACTGAAGATATTATCAACAGTCTGATTCCGCCAGAAGGTCATGACTAGGTAGGGAATGTACCTTCCAACTACAACAATTGTCTTCTTTTGAAGGGGGTAATTCAAACTTGTTAAACGGCAGGATTCAAGCATTCGTCCGGCATTTCTATTGTTCCTTTCAAAAGATTAAATTCTTGTTGTTAGGCTGGTTTAAATGAAGGTATTGAAGTTTCAAGGAATGGACCTCATTTAAACCAAGCCTAACAAGAATGTAATCTTTTGAATGGAACAATAGAAATGTCGGACGTATGCTTGAGTCCTGCTGTTTAGCTAGTTTGAATTTACCACATTCAGAGGTAAATAATTGTTGTAGTTGGAAGGTACATTCCTGAATGTAATGTAATGAGTCGTCTATATAAGTTAGGAACATGTATTATTGAGAATCAGCTATATAAGTTATGATATGGAATGTCACAATAATTTATTTATTCACTTTTCAAATTTATTTAACATTACGCAACTTTTCGAATTCACGTTAGATTTGGAATGGCTTATGCTTTGTGAAATTCGCACTTACGGAAGCAAAAAACGCAACAATGGAGTTTTGGCAGCTAAAAATGCAAAAAATGCAATTTTTATAATAGAAAGCAACGACAGTTAACTACCGCTGACACCAGCGGCAGTTAACTGCGGCCGGCTTTCTTAACGGTAGTTAACTACCGCTGGGGGCTTATAGGTAATTTTCTTGTGTCACAGAAAAGCAATCTTCAAACAATTCACAAAGTTTCTACTCACCTAAGGATAAAAACAACGATTACTTACCGGCTCTTAATTAATTACCACAACCCACTAATAACTTAGTAAATAACTATTCACTCCAAGCACTACAAAATAATCTAAGTGGTAAAATTACTAATTTACCCTTGTGAAGCAAGAAATCCAACCAAGAAGGGGCGTTAATTATTGGAAGCAGCATATACAATGTCTCACTTAGACGAGGATTTGAATTTATGTGTTGAAATTTCACCTCTAGTGAATTTATTAGGAGACTTCTGGTGTTGAATCTCACATAACATATAACTTCCCATCCTGTGGTTAATCCTTCCAGATAAGTAGACCTTGTGATCAATTCAAATAAGGTGTAAAGTCAAGGAAAAGTACAACTTGTGCAGCTAGGATCTTTCAGTTGAAGCAATAACTTGCTTACAAGTCTGAAGGAGAAACAATAATGTGGTTGTCAAAACAAGATTAACCTGCAATAAAAAATGCATCGACATAGGATTAGTTCCATTTGTAACTGAGTTGGTGAACATAACATGAAAGATTATGACATCATATGCATAGAGACAAGACGACGAATATGGCCCAAGGAAGAGAACATCAAATAATGAATTTGTCAATTTGATTTATCAAGATTCAATGCGTCCAGGGATTGCACCAATTGCACAAGTTTCATACGGTGGCAAAGGCGGATTATTCTCATTATTGGAGAAAAATCAGCCTCATTTTTTAGCTATGCAAATGCAACATCAACATTTAAATGTTTCATGAACTTTGGCTCCTAGTTTGAGTTCAGCAAAAAAAAAAAAGGCAATACTTTCTGAAAGTCACTAAACAGTGTTCATAGAAGAAGAAAAAAAGACAATACTTCTCAAATTACAATAATAAATCAAAATGAAAAGTAATAGTATTAAATAGGTTATGTATATATATTCATAATTTTACCTTCGTTAAAAAGAACAATGTCTTCTTTGTTGTTGCTCTCATATTTAATCAGAGAAATCAAGATAATGGAAGAAAAACAACTTGATATGATTGTCCTTGAGTTGACATTTGATGCATCTCTTGTAGACCTTGTAAATGATAAAGCAAGATGGATCACCTAATTTTCCCCATAAATACATATTCAGTACTATTCATAGCACAATGAATCTACAATTTATGTACCCATCCATAATATATCATTATAATAAATGCAATCGTTCAAGTTTGTATATGTTTGAAGAGATCTCAAATATGAAATCGTGACTAATAGATAGGTAGATATGTAACGAAATTCATTTTAACAAATCACTATGAATGAATATAAATGGAACATGGAAATGGTTTTTTTTTTGAAACAGCACTGCTTTGGGATATGTAAAAGTGGGTGTAACCTAACATTTATATGGAGTTTGCAATAAGAAGGATTAGAGTTTAGGTCAGTGGTTTTCTTTTTCTTTCTGAAATGGTTGCTGCTATTTGGATCTGTAAAAGTAGGCGTAACATAACATTTATATGGAGTTTACAATAAGAAGGATAAGGGTTTAGGTCAAGTGGTTTTTTTCTTCTGAAACAGAACTGCTTTTTGGATCTGTAAAAGTGGGCGTAACCTAGCATTTATATGGAGTATACAATAAGAAGGATTAGGGTTAAGTTCAAGTGGTTTTTTTTTCTGAAACGGCGCTGCTCTTTGGATCTGTAAAAGTGGGTGTAACCTAACATTTATATGGAGTTTACAATAAGAAGGATTAGGGTTTAGGTCAAGTGGTTTTTTTTCTTCTGAAACGGTGCTGCTCTTTAGATCTGTAAAAGTGGGCGTAACATGACATTAATTTGGAATTTACAATAAGGATTAAGGATTAGGTCAAGTGGTTTTTTTACTCCAAAATGGCACTGCTCTTTGGATCTATAAAAGTGGGCGTAACCTAACATTTATATGGAGTTTACAATAAGAAGGATTAGGGTTTAGGTCAAGTGGTTTTTTTTTCTGAAACGGTGCTGCTCTTTGGATCTGTAAAAGTGGGTGTGACCTGATATTAATATGGAGTTTACAATAAGAATTAGGGTTTAGGTCAAGTGGTTTTTTTTCTTTCTAAAATGGCACTGCTCTTTGGATCTGTAAAAGTGGGCGTAACCTAACATTTATATGAAGTTTACAATAAGAAGGATTAGGGTTTAGGTCAAGTTGTTTTTTATTTTGTTGAAATGGAGCTACTCTTTGGATCTGTAAAAGTGGGCGTAACCTGACATTTATATGGAGTTTAAAATAAGGATTAGGGTTTAGATCAAGTGGTTTTGTTTTTTCTTTCGGAAACGGCGCTGCTCTTTGAATCTGTAAAAGTGGGCGTAACCTAACATTTATATGGAGTTTACAATAAGAAGGATTAAGGTTTAGCTCCAGTTTCCACCAGGGTTGGCCCAAGGGGGCGACAAGTAAGGCAACCTCCTTGGGTGTCACATTTTTCTATGCCTCAAATTTATTATATTAATTTCATTAAAAGTAATAATTTTAGTGATACTTATTATTTTAGATCTCACCATGTAACTTTTAATTAATTGATATACTAAAAAATTCATGAGTCTTGTAGATGTATTTAATATTTATTTTGTTGTCGTTTAATATTGTGAAAAGTGATGATAGAACATCTTACGTTATTTTCCGCATATTTTTTAATTATTTATTTACGTTTTGATCCAAATTAGAGGACTTTTAAAACAATTGTCTATGGTTTACAGGATATTTTGTACTATTTTCATTTCGATTCATGTAATTCTTGTTTTTTCAAAACCAAGTAATTCTTAGGTGTTTTTAATGTAATTCACTGCAAAATAATGCAAAACGGCAAAACAAAGCACCTCATCAGTATTTGGAAAGAAAATGGATGAAGATTCAAGCAGTCTCGGAAGACATTACAAAGTGAAGAAATTATGTTCCAAATTCCAAGACAAATTTCAAGGAATAAACACTCGAAAGATCAAGAAAAAGGAAAAAAAAAACAAAATGGAAAAAAGTACCACGCGCCCCAAGTGTCCGAATGTGGGAGGTGGACCCTCCTAGTTGATGATGTTGTTGACTTTGTGATAGAAGTCCTCGACCAAGAGGAATGTGTGCCATCCCCCAAATGAAAACTTGGTTTTACGTTGGTCTCCTCTAATCGAGGCGCTATTTAACTCCCCCTTATGGGAATGAGGGGTTTTAACAGCAAAAGGTGCTAACTTTTAGGTAAAATGTTAGTGCAGATAATTGGTAATCGAGAATGATTCAATCATGATTTCGTAATGTTATTTAACCTTACAAGAAATGGATAATTATTGGTAATATCTAGACATCTTAGGCATGTCAGTCAAAGTTGTTAAAATTGGGTCTTTACTTCAAGTCGAAAGGGAGTAAAAAAATCAGAATTCATAAAGTCGCAATCAAAATCGAAGGATTTTACTCAAGGACTTTTGTAGAATCGATATAAGATAGTAAAATTGGGACTCGTAAAATCGCAATCGAAATCGAGGATTCTACTAAAACAAAAATAATGTTAATATGTTATAAATTGCATATAGTCATAAATGACTTAAAGTTCAAAGTCCACAAAATACATATACATAAATGACTCAAAGCCTATATGCAAATATTCTTTAGTAGTCATAATAATGTCAAACAACCTAGACAAAATACTTAAAGGCAAATCCTAGATGCCTAAAAAAATACTTGATCACAAGTGAGTAAGGCTATTAAGTTTCAAGGCAAAGACTAGATGTCTAAAAAAATATTTAAAGGCAAAGCTTATATGCAATCATAAATCACGAATAAATCGTCAATTATATGGATTATCTTCCATCATATTAACACTTTCATCTTCATTGATCTCGTCATTTCCTCCATCATCATCATCATCACCACTTTCACCAATTCCATTATAACCTTCCATGATGGAGACAAACGAATATGAAATCAGTGTGAAGAAGAAATGGAAAAGATGATGGATGATGGATTGAAGGAAAGGATGATGGATTGAGGGAAGAAGGCAATCTAGTTAGGTTTAGTTCATTTTGAATTAGATGAACCGTGTAACTAATGAGGAAGTGTGGGGGAAGTGAAAGAATGATAAATTTTGGTCTTTTGGGTATTTATATAACCGGGTCATGGATTAAAATCGGGTCAATTTACCAACCAGGTTAAAAATTGACCCGTGTCAAAAAAATGAACAAAATCCTTCAAAATCTATCAAAATCCTACGATTTTAAACGGATTTCACGATTTTGATAGGATTTTTTCTGTTTTGGGGATTCTGCTATAGATTTGAGTCGTTGACCTTGAAGCTACGTAAAGTCGCAAAAATCTGGATTTTGGGACGTAAGTCGCGATTTTGACAACCACGATTACAGTGATACATTGCCTAAAGAGTTAACCAGGAGTTAAAATCCTCTCCATTTGTTAAAAATAAATGAATAGTGTCATTTAGTGAGAGAGATATACAAAAAAAAAATGTAATAAGTCTTACCACTAAGTGGGTCCTACTAGTATTAATTATTTCAAACTTCTTTATGTCTTTATCTTTTCATTTGGTGAGAGGATCTTGACTCGTTAATTAAAATAGAAACTTAGTCCTCTTACTTCTTACCCAATGTTTCATTTTGAGTGATAATTTGATGTGAGACCTTTCGAATGTAAGGTTATGTTCATCGTTCTGCATGTGACCATGACAGACTTTCTTCCCATCTTTTGGTGGGACATTTTCTTTAAAAAAAATTCCTCTCTTTCGGTGACGGAGCCCTTCATGGGTTGGGGTGGACCCGGAAAAATTAAAAAATTAACCACCATAAGTCTATTTTACGAGATTTTATACAATTTTGTGTCGGTTTTAAGTTTCGGATGATCCAAATTTCAGCCAAATGGTGTAGTGGCCCATCCAAAAATTTTAAATAATTCAATTATAGGTCTACTTTGTGAGACTTTAAACAATTTTTTAATGGTTATAGTTTTCCGCGCTTTCAAAAGTGGCATACGTGGTTTTTGTGATGCTTATACTTGACATCATTCTTAGGTGGGGCGTTGAAGGAACGGTGCATATCCCAATGATGTTGTAGTAGACAAACTTATAGTCCACTACTAGGAACTGGACTTCGACTGTCCTTCTTAACCTTTTGCTCAGGGTGTCACTATCGACTTGCCGCATTCACGTAGTGGTACCACCAAAACTTAGAAGGTCTGACCTCACATACGGGGAGTCTTCCATGGTTGATTTTGGAAAGAAATGTAGTTCTTGTTTAAGCCTATACCTGCATTCTCTGACAAGGGTTACCTGACACTCGTCAGTATGGTTGGGCGAAGGGATCCCTATAGACCATAGAAGCTCGGGGCGTCATTTTCTTCTCAAACTATTTGTTTTCTTCTTTATTAGGAGTAGTAGTGTGAATGGTTAATATATTTTTCCTCGGCAGTAGTGGCTCCTGGTATGTCATTATCCATATCTGTGTTTTCTTTTGAACTCTTTGTCGAGTACCCTCTATTCTCACGCCCTGGGCTTTCTGTTAGAACAATCACTATGATCTATGCGCAGCGGTAAGTGCTTATGGAAATAAGTTGTTTTTTAAGCAAGCTGAACAACGGTTGCAACTAAAACTGAATTTTATTCACTCAATGTAATTCAATTGTTACACACTATTACTTTTCTATATATATTTACAACACATGAGTGAGCATATATACAACTAGACGTTGTAACAAACTCCTCTAACAAACTAACTACATTGGTTAACACGCTAACCAAAGTTTGTTATTAGACTTAGACGCTAAAGACTTCAGACGCTGCACATCAGAAGCTGCACTTCAAAGTCTGATGTTCAGAGGCTGCACTTCAGAGTCTGAGCATTAATATTCTAATACTTCCATTGTGTTTCCTTTTCGTATTTGTATCGCTTGACGCCTTATTAGTAGTCAAAAATGAAAACTATTAATCACTTGTGCAAAAAGGGGATTTGGGAGTGGTTGAGCTTAAACTTTGGAGTTAAAATTTGACTGTTATCTTGTTCTTTTATATTCTTGGTTTTGGTAGTTACACTTGGAGTCTTCAAGTCCGCTTGTCATTTCTGCAGCAGTAAAAAACTTAAGACTATATGAATTTGTCATTTCAAAACAAGTTTATAAATGACTACAATCAACTCATCTAAGTAATATTATTGGAAAGGAGAAAACTGAAAGAAAATCTTCATTTATATCAACTATAAATAAATTATAGCAACATCATTATCAACTAATTTACCCATGGATAGAGAGATGAACTTCTAAGATGTAATTTGCTATTATGATTCTCCTAACTATGTTAACATTCTAAAGGAGTCAACTTTCTCTTACTACTAGTACGCTACTTTGATTCAAGATGTCAAGGACCTTCTAAATCTTGACACGACATATCCATTGTTCACACTCTCCGCAAAGGTAATAGTTAGACCTTCTTTCATCTCGGATTTTATGATTCACACCTCTCCATCAACAGCTTATCGGACCTCCTAGAAGCAAAACTCTGCGGGAATCTTGTTCTGTAGATAGTAACTTTCCTTCTTTTTTGTGTTTTTTATCTCTACCTTGGCCTTGTATTAAAAAAATAATAATAATTCATTAACATTTGATATCATTGTTCTAAAAATATTAACTGTACTGCAAGTACGATTCTCAAGGTAGGGTTAGTCTGTTTATCAGATGCCTTGAGAATGCTCTCAAGGTTGGTATTTATAGCTAATAGAGGGTTGGATAAGCCCTCTATTTTAGGCGGTTAGTTATGGGGATAAGGATGATTACCAGGGGATAAGGATGACTTATCACTGGTTCTAGCTGCTTCTAGAACGTGCTTGTAAGCGGTGCCTATAAGGGTGCCGCCCTAGCCTATTTCGGCCCTTTCGAAGGGCGTTTATGCTCGTTTGAGCCTTTATGAAGGGTGTGGTGTCCTTTATCCGGGTTTTCCCCGTCCATTAACAAATATCAATCAATTTATCCACATTTTATGGCATTGCTCTAAAAATATCCTTACATTAATTACTTGATATTGTGAGATGTGATGATAAAAAAAATTTCAAGTTGTTTAGTGGTTAGATTCACACACTTTTAAGTGACTCGGATCCCTGCAAATAATGTCCTTTGTCATCCCACTCATCCCTTTTTTGTAGGAGCAACTTACAAAATCATATATTAAGAAAGGTTGTTAGAGTAATAAATTTGTCACAAATGTACGTTATAATTACTAAATAGTCCTTTGTGTATATAAATATTTAATGTTAGTTTTTCATATTCCAAGATACAATGATAGTATTAATAAGGTGTATTTGAAAGAGAAAAAAAACGATAAATAGTACTCCATCCGGTCCTATTTATAAGAAAAAGTTGACTTTTAGATTCATCGGATAATTAATGTATTTGGTATATAATATAGACTAAATACATCATTTATGCAATGAATCTAAAAATTCAAATGTTTCTTATAAATAGGGGAAGTAAATACATCTAGAAATTTGTAGATGATTTTATATTTGAGGACCAAACGTTTTTGTAGATGATTTACTATTTATAGATGATTTTATATTTAAGGGTATAATTGGAATAACAACAAAGTCAATATAAAACATTACTTTTCCAAAAATAAATCAATATAAAATATTAAGTTTGGTCAAAATTGCCCTTATTTAGTCCCTTCTTAATTAACAATCCATCATAACAGCATCATGAAAATCTATCAATAATCATTAGGATTACATTAAAATAAAAATAAATTATTTATGCAATACAATGGAAAACGGTTTCCATTGTGCCAATAGTTTACCCAAAAAAATTGATATAACTGGTGTAAAAATAGACATTGAATAACCAAACATCAATCATTATGAATTGGAGGAAGAAGTTAAAATTCCCAAACATCAATCATTAAAAATAGATAGTATATGAATTCTTTTTTAAACCTATATGCTTCAAATAAGCAACAAGAAAATGAAAGAGAAATAATATGCAGAGAGAAAGAAGCCTTTACTCTGTTGAACAAGAGCATGTACCAAACAGGATTACCAAATGTGACATAATCTATTATTAACCTATACCATTTGTGATGATATAACTAACATCCAAAAAAAATTCAATTTAGAGAAAACTTGAGTGTGTAAAGAAAAAAGCATAAAAGTCTACGACAAAAGCATCAACACGAGTCGATTCACCAACCGCGCTTCGTTAGAAAATCCTTTGTTCTCTTTCTCATGCGGGTGAAGACAATAACTACACAAGCCAAGATCCATGGAGAGAAGTTCCCTGGAGAGAAGTTGAATTTGTTCATCCATTCTGGAGTTTCCCTCGAAACTATTACTATCATTAGGGTTATTACTGCTACCCCAATCAAGATCCTGGTAATCGGTTTAATAAGTGAGTCCTGCACAATAAAAGTTTAAGCAAATTAGAAGTTTGCATACCACAATAGTTTTTAGGACAAAGGTTATAATAATCAGAAAACAATTTCAATCCGATTACACAACTTGCTACTGCAATTCTGAATCCCTCAAAATCTGAAAAATGAAAAATGGATTGCCCAAAGGTTTTGAGAAAGTTGATAAGTTTATTTTTATATTAAATTATAATAGTTCATTGAACGCTTAACCCTTCCTATACTCGTAATAAGGAATCACATCTGAGAAAAACATTGGTATACAGGTTATAGAGATACTGTGATTATGCATATTTAAAGATTCTAGATGATTAGAAGAAGTGCTCGGTTTATATGAAGCAAATATAAATGCGTCTTTGATTCTTCAATCAACTGACAAGCAGCAGAGTTTACAAGGAACTTTGGTCAACAATGCCCCTAAAAAAAAAGAAAAAATAACCAGTTCTCGTATTATTATAGGGTTAACTTGTATGGATTGTTGCTCGAATAGATGCACTAGAGAGGAAATTGGAAGGGGACGAGAGCTGATGGAACAAATGCGCACCATGATCAATCAATTATTACACCACAAGAAACAGGAAGAAAGAAGGTGAAGAGTGGAGGTTAGTATTTCACCAAAAAAATATCCACATGGATGGAATTACAAAATTGAAAGGTATTTTGAGGAAAATCAAATTCCAAATGAAGAGAAGGTCGTGGAAGACTCTATCTGTTTGAAAGAGAAAGGCTTTTAAATGGTTTCAACGGTTGGAAACTATGACAAAAAGGATGGCATGAATGTGCTTCAAGAGGTTTCTGAAAACTCGGTATGTAGCAAAACATGTGTTAACCAGGTGAAGAAGCGAGATTCGTGTATCCTAAAAGCAGAGGAAAAAAGTACCGAAGCCAAAGTTCATGGTTGGAGTCCAGGCATGTTATTTACTGGGACAATCACATTTTCATGATAAGAAAACATCGGTCTTTGGGAGAGATGAAGTGATCAGGACCAGGCCCAGAATATTGAAAAGAAGAAATGGGCCTCAGATAGAGTTGAAGTGGAGTTTATACAGGAACATAGGCAACATATCAATGCTGAACAGGAAATCATTAAGGGTTGGGCCACTATTATATGCTGTACCTAAACTCCCTTTATCCATCAAAATGAAACAAAAAGGAATAACAGCTATGGAAGGATAAATTTCAATTGTAACATGTTCATTATGTTTTAAACAGTGGATCCTGGACAGATTTTAATCATCCTCGGGAACTACATGTTGTTCACCTTGAGACACCAGGTGGCAACTAATGTGCACTAGAATGCCGCAATCACGGAAAAAAATTGCGGCCACTACAGGATACGCCGCCGCACTAGTGGAGGGACCTAAAAAAAACGCACTAAAAAACATGTAACCGTTTTAGAGGGGGCTAAGGCTATTAGGATATTTGCAGCTAATAAGACTTAAGAGACCAAAACAAAAACTATGAAGTCTCACTATCATCTCTACGTACATAACCAAAAACTCTCCTTTCACTTTCACCACAGTTGCGCCTCCAGCGACCAATCGTTTTGCAATTCAGCTTTCAGCGCCATTTCTGGGGAAGTTTTCTGATCTGTTTCAGCCACTTTCAGCTGTTTTCTACAAACTAAGTTCCCTCCCATTTTGTGCTCACTTGTCAATGTCTCAGTAGCTATCATGGCAACTTCCTCTCAACAAACAACAGCTACAGCTCCACCAAAACACAGTTCTTCAAGAATTCAACATCTACCACAGTTGCTTCTTGTAGTCTAATGTTCAAACCCACTGGTGATGCCATTGACATAGCATGGGAGTGGAACAGTTTCAAGGAAAGAACAATAGGAAGAGAGTTAGTTACATGTGATTTTTGGGAGGATACTACTAGGGGATATTAAATTGTTGTTGAAGACAAAGACAACCTTTGAAAGGAAAAAAAAGGGGAATCGTACTTGACTGAACTACAAGAAAATCACATGAGAGTGCAAATGCCAAAAGCCCTGTAGATTTACTTTTTTTAGCAAATATAAAAAACTATCGAAATGGGAAAAACCATGAAGAAGAAAAGCATAAACAATGCTTGTTACAAGGAAACAAGAACGAAAATCGTTTAAAATATAACCCGATGCTTTTGAGGATATGGAATTCATTTTGAAGTTGTGAGATCTAATAGATTCAAATTGATTGTGGAGGCTACTAGAAAATATGGTCAGCGTTTAAGATTTAATAAGTTTTAAGCTTGTTAAATATATTGAGAGGGGGTTGAAAGATTGGGAGGGGAAAAGTATACGTACGTAGTTAAAATTATTAATACATATGCACAACTTATGATAGATAAATAAGATGCTACTAATAAGGAAAAGGTATATGTATATAGTTAGGATTATTAATACATATGCTTAACTTATAAAACGCTAAACTAGTTCATAATCATAAATTAGGACAGTGCCCCCTGGTTTGAAGCCGTTAACAGAACAAGCACACCACACGAAACAGAGGAACTCGCACGAAAACAGACCAACCAGCACAAGAGGGAGCGCACCACACGCTTGCAAGAAATAGAGGACATGTTGCAGTAACCATAGGAGGAAGGAGGCGGCGGACGGTGTATACAATTGCAATCACAGGAAAGGAAGAAGATGGTGGCTGCGTTTTGCTGGAAACAGAGTACGTGACTGAGAAGTAAAATATTGAGCTTTATTTATAAAAAAACCATTATTTTTAATTTTAAAAAACTGGATTTTCCTTAAAAGAAGAAATAGGGTTTTTTATGATGAATTTTTTTTGGCCAAAATTGGGGATTATTTGTGTGCAATCTAACTCGCAATGCTACGATCCGGCCATCTATCCAACCCACGATCTTACATTGATGAGAATAACTAAGTAATATGAAAACCAATCTTAGGAGATAATCTAAAATACTCAAAGATTAGAAACTGACCGTATGAGATAAACTACGATACTCTAACAATAATATCAAGATCTCATATGATACTTTCTTATATTCATTCTAACAAGCTTAGGGGGGAATTTTATCGCATAAATACAAAAATGACAATGTTGTATTGCCCTAAAAGTAGGACAGTAATTACCAGGTAGAAAAGGAAAGGAAAAACAACAAGGATAGAAATCGTTGTAACAGGGGTAACTCCAACTATCATAATCATGTTTTAGGTGACTTGATAATATATTAAAAATTGTTGAAGCCTTCATAAGAGTATATCCCATAGTATGGTCACATAGTTTGAGATAATGGAAAACTGATAAAAACTAATTTTATAATAAGACAAGGAACTGCCATGAGAGAGCTCCAAGTACAAAGTATAAATGGAAAGACAGATATGAGAACGCAAGAATACTTTCTCTGCCCTATAGCTTTAGCCACCCCCCTCATTACCCAAATCTGATACCTTTATCTCCTTTCCCTTACCAGTGCTTCCTAAACCCCCCTTTTCTAATGTCTTTCCACCACATGGCCATTTTCTTAAACCCCTCCATTTCCCTCTAACAGACTTATCCAAACACAATCCCATTCTAACTCATACGCTTAGTTTGTTGGTCTAACACAGACCAAAACACTATAAACTAAAATAACGGTGATAACAATACAGTGTAGTAAAATTTGAACAAATCACATTGTTCCGCACTATGCTATTTATTACAAAGAGTTTTCAAATTGCGGCTATAACGACGTCATAGGACGCAGCATATCAGAATTTGAACAAACTGCTAGTGTTCGTGGTTGACAACACTGATCAGTATAGTGTAATCAACCCCAGCCACCTATTATCAAAAGAGTGTGTTTATTTCAAAGTTTTCGCCAAGATTGCTAGAAAAATAGGCTTCAGAGTTCAGAATATAACATTATCATGTTTGGTACAAGCTTATAAGGTTTATCTCTATTATTATTTTTTCCCAAGAATAAAATTGACACACAACTCTCAATTTTACATTCCTGCGTAAAAGAATAGTATCTCAAGCACTTACCACCCATGTAACACTGACACTTCAGATTGAAGGTGTGTCATGTCAAACACATGTCAATGTCCAATACCAACACTACAACGACATAAGCAGCTACCCCAATCACTTCTAATTTCTCAAATTATTATCGTCATCTAAATATCAATGTCATATCTAGTATCTAGGTCAATCAGTCAATGTTTCTTACCTTACCATACACATTCTTAGAAATAATATTTCTGATAATAGTAATCCTACAAACACAAGTACTCTATACATAATTTTATACCTTGAAACAAACACCATCTAAACCTTTTGTTTTTGTAAAACACAAATAAATAACTCCATTTCGGCAAACACTTTTGATCAAAGACATGTCAGTGTCAATATCTGACACCAACAAATGTAATTAGACTCAATTAATTCATTTTCTCGATTACTACCAGCGTCAGTGTCAATGTCATGTCTGGTATCCTTGTCAATGTTTTTCCCTAAACAAACATACACCAACCAAACAAAAATACCACAAAGTAATAACAAAAAAATAAAAAATTAAAGGAAAAAACAAACCTTAGGTTCTCCATCAAGATAAACAACAGCACCATCCCTATAAGTCAAAACAGACCTTCCATTCCTAGGATTAAACCTAACAGGAACACCACGAACACGTGTCTGATGATTAAAAGCAAACACAGTTTTCAATCCATGTTTCTCAAGAATATCACCAACCTCAAGCTGATCTTGTTCCCAACCTCCTAAAGCAGATTTAAACACAACAATCGGTCCTTTTCCTTGCCGGAATAAATGGATCTCTACTTCCGGTACCTTTGTTCGGACGTGCTTTGCGGTGTCGCCGTCGTTGGCGGTGGTGATTTCTTCTTCTTCTTCGATTTCGGAAGTGAGTAATGGTGAGTTTTCGTTTTCGTTAACCATTGTTTGATTTGACGATGATGTTGTTCTTGTTCTTGTTCTTGCACTCTGTCACTCTGTCTTGTTCTGTGTTTTAGATTCTTTTATATCTTTTTGTGGATTTACTAAAATGTCCGATTTCTTTTCTTGCGAAAGATGAAGGCTAGTGACACTCGTTTTCCAACGCTATCTCTAGGCGTCACTCATTTATTAGATGAAATTCATTGTATGTTCCACCATTTTTTGATGGTTCAATTTTCAAAGTGTAAACCCACAATGATTTAAATCAATAAGAGAGTGAGTATTAAAGAGAGTGTTGCTAGCATTACTCCTTGCGAAAACTTCAACCTTTGCCCGCGTTGATAGAAATATGTTTCGTGAGCTTAGTTCAGTTGACAAAAACAATGTATAATATAGGTAAGTTTCAAGGTTTAAACTCTGAAGTCCGAACACTATAAAAAAAAAAAGATAAGGGTCATGTTAACCGGTGCCCCCGGGACACTGATTAAGAAAGTTAAAAAAGGAAGTTTTAAATTGTAGATGCCACTTTTTTGACTTTTGAAAAGTTGATTACACAATTTCCAATGCAATAATTACTATATATACTTCCAGTTAACATGTTTATAGTTCGTGCAAATAGGGCTAATTTGAATTTTAGTTCATGTACTTACTAATCCTACAAAAATTTCCTTGCATTATTAATTCATTTGGTCATAATCCCATTTTATGACTTACGTGGCACATGATTAAGGACATGGCATTGACATGGCAAGATTTGACTAGGATAGGACATGAGTGACTCAGCGAAATCCACATGAAATCAGCGTTTTGCCCTTAATGAAATTAGACATGTGCAAAATTACCATTCTATCCATTTTTTCTTCCCTCTCCAAAACCCAGATCTTGCACAAGCTTCTATTCTCCCTCATCCCTGTTCTTTTTCATTCATAACCCAAAAACAACAACAAATCTCCAAACACACCACACAAGTGAAAAAAAGTATGATTTCTCTGGCTTCACCTCTTCTTCCAGTTCTTCCCCATGATTCCCAATTGCTCAATTGCTTCTTCCCCATGAAAAAACTATGTTCCCAAATGTTTCTTCCCTCTTCTTCCTCTTCACCAGTTCTTCCCCATGATTCCCAATTGCTCAAACCCTAGTTCTTCTTCCCCATTCACAAATCGAATTCGAATTTCTCATCCATTCCATTCACCAATCTCGAATTCGCCTTCCATCACTCTCGAATTATTCTATTATCAATCGATTTGTACTTTTTTTGTGAGAACCTAGTTTCTCCACAAAGAGATTATGATTCTTCGAATTTTCAAGGTTTTGTTTAAATCCATCTTTCTATTTGAAAGATTGTGGCGTTGTTGGAGCCGTTACAACCTAGAATTTGAGATTAATTTTGCAGGTTTTTAGAAGAGAGAAAAATGAAAGGGGTGAAAATCGTTGTTATTGTTCTATTATGGCTCTGTTTGTGCTTCATTTGTGGTTCTTGTTAGTATAGTAGGTTTTGTTGTGGTGTGTGTCTATGTCAGCTTAGCCTTTCTTTTTGAGCTAAACTTTGTTGTTTTGGTTTCAGGAATGGTGTTACTCAGATGTTTCTGGTTGTCACTATTTCAATGTTGTGTCTTGTCTTGCTTTTTTGGTTTGTCATTGAGTCTTGACAATGGAACAAAATCATGTGATCCTAGTGATTTATCAGCTCTGAAAGAGTTTGAAGGCAACCTAACAAATGGTTCAATCATGTCACCGTCTTTGTTGTTCTGTTATGGCTTCATTGTTGATGTTCATATTATGGCTGCGTTTAGTTTCAGCTGATTGTTGGATTCGTTTTTGCTGTTGAGATTAATTTTGTAGGGTTTACAAAAGGGAAAGTGAAGAAAAACATAGCATATTTACACAAAATGAATGAAAAGTATTTAAAATTAATGGTGTTTGATCTGCCAAGTTGTTGATTTGGGTTGGTTTTTGAGTTCATTGAGATTGATGGTGTCAATGGTGATGGAGGAGATGGATGTTGTTGTTGTTGGTGGTGGTGGTGATGGAAGAGATTGATGATGTTGGTGGAAAAGAAGGAAGAAGAAATAAGGGGTATAATGGTCATTTCATGTGTCTCTTGGTTCGTTAAGGGTAAAATGGGAAGTTCACTTATAAAAATTCGAGTCAGCGAGGTGCTTACCTAGTCATCTAGAGCCACATCAGCGCCACGTAAGTAATCACTTGACACATGTGCAATCAACTGAACCTTATTTACAATGACTATAGACATATTTAAGCAAAAAGATAAACATAGAAACGACACATAGCTTTATTTGACGTGGTTGTCGAGTAACCCATGCGTAAGGATAACTTTATTTGTGATTAATTATTACAAAATATATGTCATTGTTACTCATATTTTAAAGGTTTAATACATCCCCCGGTCCATTAACTTAATTTAATTTCTCAATTTGGTCTCTTAATTATAAAGCGTCTCAATTTGATCTTTTATGTCTTGTGTCGTTGTCTATTTTGACATCGCAATTAGTTTGTTTATGTCTAATATTTTTAATATGATTATAACTGTTTAATTTAAGGTGGATAGTATACTAACCCATATCTGATTTTCTTCTCTTCTTCTCCAAACCAAAAACCAACAATAACAACCACAACAAATCCAGAAATTCAACAACAACAACAACCAATATAGCCCCTTTTGCAAAAACCACAACATAAGAGGGGAGGATTATCAATGTCAACTGAAGGATTATGAATTTCAACCACTATAGCCTCTTTTGTAGAAACCACAACATAAGAGAGAAAGAGAATGAGAGGGTGGTAGTAGCAAAAACGCAGGTGAGAAAAAATGGATTTTTCTGGATATTTGTTTTGAAGGACAGCAACGCAGTTCACTCTCTTTCTCTCCCTTGGTCTTCCTTGACACACAAACCTTCTTCTTGCAATTCATTTTTTTTTTTAATTCATGATGATGATGATAATGAAAGAAAGCAAAAATGGTCGAATTTGATTTGGTATTAATGTTGTTGTTGTTGATGCTATTGTGTGAACAAAATTTGTGAATTTGATTTCAAAGGGTATTGTGAATATATATACAATTATAAATATATAAAATTTGTGAATTTGATTTCAATGGCTCAGATTTGATTTAATATACTAGTATAGTATTGTGAATTTCAAAAGATTTAAAATACGTGAATAAGAAGCAGAAACACAGGAAAGAAAAAAGATTATAGGATTGAATCATATTTTGGGTTTATGGTATTTTATAATTTTATCTTGTGGGGATTAACTTGTTTGGTTTGATTTTATGTGTTTAAATTTTTAATTTTTAATTTATTGAAGATGACGAAGAGATGATGGAAGAAGATAAAGAAAAGGAACAAAATTAAGTGTTGATAGTTCACTGTAACATACAATAGATCTGAATGATTTAACGGTACTTTTTTAAAAAAAAGATCAAATTGTTAAAATTCATAAAATTAATAAGGTGTATAGTGGACTACCTTAGATATTTAAGGTTAAAAACTAACAGAGATTACCAAAATAGTAAACGACAATAGACATAAGGGACCAAATTAAAACACTTAATAGTTAAATGACCAAACTGAAAAATTAAGATAAGTTAAGGGATCAGGAGATGTATTAAACCTATTTTAAATTTTTATTTTTCTTTTAAATATGATGCATTGTTTTCGCACGTCATACGACATAAATAGTCATATGTAACTTTCATGTGTTAATAAAAATATATGTCAACGGTCTAAAAGAAAAAATGTCAATAATTCCCCTACAAAAATAAAACATCCATAGACCAGTTACTAGATAAAGCAAAATATCACTCCTTGTGGTGGCTTAAGGCCAATAATATCACTTTTGTGCACGGTACTCAAACCTGGTGGTCGAACCCGTTTTACTGTCTGGGTATCGATTGACCTTTTTGTATTTATACTCTATGATACATTGTTGTTACTGTGTTTTGCCGGGTTGGCGCCTCTAGTACACCTTGTGCTGAGGATCGGCCCACCCCGTTGTTAATATATATTCCATTTTGATTTCTTAAAAAAAAAAATAAAACATATCAATAACATCAATTGACAATCGTATTTATAAAGTATATTTTTCTTGTTTTAACTCTATAATATCCACATGATATTAGCAGTATTATTATGAATAATACATTTTAATAATATCAAATGTGTGGAGTGCAAATGAAAATATGATTTTGCGTTCAAAAAATATTCATGAAATAAAAAAGAATAAAAAGTATTAAAATATTAGCAAATAGACGAAACACAAGAACAATAATGTGTTCTTCTTTTTTGGTAGTGGCTGGGGTTTGAACCCCGAACCTTGCAAATTTTATGCATTGTCATAACCAACTGAGTTAAGCTGATGAGGACGATAATGTGTTCTTCTGATAAAATAAGTCAAATAAATCTTAATTTAGTTTTCGTGAATATACAGAGTTATGGTGGGTGAAATAGATCATGATAAAACGGTTCTTCACTTTCTTCCCCTAATGATTCGTAAAGGAGAGGAATGCTAGCAACACACATTCTAACACACACTTCACAACACACTCTCTTTGATCGGTTAAAATTCACACGGGTCTCACCAAATCATGTGGGTCCCATGTAAATTTGGTGGGTTCCATGTGATATTTAACCAATCAAAGAGAGTGTGTTGAAAAATGTGTGTTAAAATGTGTGTTGCTAGCATTTCTCCGTAAAGGATAACATTTTCCCTAAAACATATATACAATTTTTTTTAAGTAGCTAGTGGTTAGAATTTACCTTTTTCAAGGTGAATAAATGGATAGAAGTTGTAATCTTTACTTTGAAAACTCTAAGGTATAGTTTAGTCGGAGACAAACGAATGAGGTCGCTCACACCTTACCTCGAGATGCCACTTTCTTAGCTAGTCCTCATATCTTTAATGAGTAAATAGTCACTTTAGTCCCTGACTCTGCACCTTGCTGTCACATATGTCCCTGACTCCGGATTAAATACAAGGAAGTCCCTGACTCTGCACTTCCGTTATCACTTCAGTCTCTGACGTTAAATAATTCTGTTAAATGTGTCACAAGGACTAAAGTGAAAGTAGAAAATTGTCACATTAGTCCCTGAACCAAAAATCAATATCCTCAACTTGAATCTAAAATCTCTAAATCCCTAAATCTCAAATCCTTAAATATCATCCTTAAATCCCTTGAATTGAAAATCTCAAATCCATAATTTATTATCTTATTTGACAATATTAATATAACATTTTTTTTGTCAAAATATAGCGTTTTTTATTTAAAATTAAAAAAATAAAGATTAATAATATCAACATAATTTTTTTTTACTCAATTTGTTGTTTAATGTTGTGGACAAAGTTTTACCGTTAAGCATAAAAAATTCATAAAACTTTCAATACAATTTATAGAACATACAATATTCA
>Ga0228710_1004984_pt1 | contig 20831 bp, 9 predicted proteins | sample MedpolnodulmetaG_FD_177995 | JGI IMG/M metagenome (GOLD analysis project Ga0228710, IMG submission 177995) | Root nodule microbial communities from Medicago polymorpha collected in Santa Monica, California, United States - pink nodules | ecosystem: Host-associated > Plants > Roots > Nodule... | reverse complement strand
TGTTAATCAATCACAGAACCATTATTTGCATGACTATTAAGTTTGATATGATGAAAGTTAAAAAAAAAAAATTAACGATTGAAATATTATGATTGATTCGTGGTATAATAAGCCTTACACCTTTAATGCATATAAATTACATAATTTTAAAAAAAAAAGATAAATTTTGTGGTACCCTTTTGTCAAAAATAAAAAATTTGTGTTAGCTTCAAATTTTATTGAGTTCTAGTACCCTAAAGATAAAATTAATTCAAAGTTAAAATCCATTTTAAAATACTAATTAAATATACAATAAATGACATAACATAAATGATTGAATGTTGACTATCATTCATGTCCAACAAAACAAATCAGAGTTCACCTTCAAAAATATCTATATGCAACCGATCAATAGAGTTTGAATTACACACACCATTATCCATCAATGCTTCACTTTCATGCCACATCTAAGGGTGGGAGACATGTGATACCGTTGGACTAGGGTTTACGGTCTAATCTATTTAAAGTCTAACTTAGTCCAGCTCGTTTAATAAAAAGATCAAGCTTAACCTTTTTATAAAGCATATTTACTTAAATAGGTCAGACTAAGGCTTACAAAAAAACTCTATTAAGTTCGTCAGACCGGCCTATTAAGCTTTTTATATATAATATATCTTCTATTATTGATATTGTAGAAGTTTTTTTTCTTCATAAACTCAAACTTTTCATATGATTTAGTTATTTAGTAGCAGATATATTGGTGTGATTAGACTTTCGTAAGATTTCGTTATTTAGTAGCAGACCTATTCGTGTGTTTTAGGCCTTCATAAGTTTAGACTTATTTAGTAGTAGGTTTATAGGTGTTGTTAGACCTTAGTGTAAAGTAAGCTTTTAAATAGGCTTTCAAACTTCATTAGACCTTTAAAAAGGTCAGACCAGACCTTAAAAATGAGCATGTGATGGACAATAGGTCAGACTTAAGCCTATTATTTTTGAAGTATGTCAAACTTAGATCTTATAAAGTCCGACCCAACCTCACCTATTTCCACCCCAGCCACATCTACGGTGAAAATTGGCAGGAGCAAGAGAAGAAAAAAAAAAATAGAGTCACAAATTGTTGTTATGTGTGGAAAAAATCTTGATATAAGGATCAGATATAGTATCAAGATGGACCCTTGTGCTAAGGGGGCAAAAACCATTGATTAATAATCTTTGTCTGTCTATGTACAATGGAACAAATCAAATCAGAATATATGTAAATAAACCAAATCAAAGATTGGTTATAAATACGAATGAAATGATAAGCTCTTATCAGAATCTATTTGTCCATAACAAATGATAATTGAGGTGTTTCTCAAAGACCCTACATGATCTAAGAATTGTCGCACTAATTATCACATATAAGACGATTTTAGAGGCAACTTGTGTGGAAGTTATTTACATTGATTTAAGTTTGATATATTTGTCGCTTTATTTAAAATTGATTTTGTGAAAAATAGCCATCCACTAAATAGAACAATATCATGAATGTGTCATAGACGCAACAAAACTATCCAATATCTTTTCGGATCAGTTATACAGAACAGGTATTTGGCATATGTATCTATGATAATGAAGGGACCTTTGTGCTGGCTAAAACTGTATCTATCTCTCCTATGTGTTCTGTTGCCGTAGGAGAAGCTTTAGGCTTATTCCACGCCTTACAATGGCTAAGTGACATGCAATTTGACAACCTCGATTTCACCTTGGATTCAAAGATTACAACAGATGCCTTTAACCATCGTCAAATTGATGTTACAGAATTTGGCCAAGTGATTTCAGCATGCCAGAGTCTCTTCAACACACACTTCTCAAACTCTAAGGTCGAGTTTAACAGGAGTCAAGCAAATGAGGTAGCTCACATCCTTGCTGGGGCTGTCACATTATCAGCTATTCCCAATATTTATTATCATGTATCTCGTTGTATAAACTCTCTTATTATTAATGAAATGCTATAAGCATACTCTTTTCCTTTTTCTAAAAAAAAACTATCCAATATCTTTAGTCAGGCAGTGCGGTCTTTAACATTCGTTATACATCTTAATAGATGAATAAATATAGTCTCCATAAGCTTATCTCAGTTGGTAAAGACATTGCATAATTTATGCCGGGGTTGAGGTTCGAACCCTAGACATCCCACGTTTAATGGTATGAGTTCCAGCCATTAAGCTACTGGACCAAATATATATATATATATATATATGAAGTCCGAAGTTCGAAGACTCTTATTTATATGCAGCGTCCGGGTTTAAACTTTGGACTTCCTATTTATTCACTAAATTATTTAACCAAAAAAATTGACGTGAAGAAAGACGTAAAAATAAAATGATGTATTGTATTGTAGTGTCAAGTGTGTTCAAACATTTTATTTTTTATAATAAGTGTGTCCAAACATAATCACTCATAAAAATTAGGGTGAATTGCCGATTAAATGAAATAATAAACTATTGATACTTCAAAACACTCGTGATTTATTATGCATGTTCACGTGATATCAGTCACTTATTCATTCATCAATGATTGTTATCACTACTTAACTTTTTAATTATAAGCTAACAACTAAATTTTCAACTACATTAGGGCGCTGTCTACGGTGAGAGACCTTCATAGGTCTCCTACCATGCATGACCTTTTAAATCTGTTAGATGTATCAAGCACACCATAATTTAAACACACACGATTATTTTCCTTAACACATCCTTCTCATAAGCTTTCCATCAATGAAGGACAACCCTTAAAAAAAAAAACAAAATCAATGAAGACGTAACCTCTCAAATTACTCTCCATTTGTTCTTCATCTAGCAATTCACTCTCTACTCCTTACTTTTTCCTCATAAAATCAAAACTCTTTGATGCAGATTTCTCAGCCATGCAAATACCCATTTTCCTTTCACCATTCTCAAGGTAGAATGTTTATGTGTCTCTCAAAAATTATTTCTCAAATTTAGAATAAATTTAGAAAAGAATGGTACTTAAGTTTGTATATATTATCTACTATGAGTTTTTTTTTAGACAAACCCAATAAATAGAAGATATAAATTTCATATCCATTAAAGGTAAATAAAATTTGGATCTAACAAAGAATAAACCGAAATTTGATATACCCATTGAAGACAATTCTGGAACAAAACAAAACGTCAAAACCCATAAAATCACAACAAGATATTTAAGTCTTTCAAAAAATAAAGAGTGGATCCTTCTAGTTCAACGCTCTTCTTCCCGAACACTCTCTTTGGTGCATATTCTTGTTGTGGTGGCTGTCCCCTATCCACCGCGTCCTCTTGTATCAGCATTGTAAGCTTCTTCAATCTCTGGTATTTTCAGATTTGGCCGTCTGGGTAGAGAGAAGAGAGAGAATTTGGAAAGGGAGAATGAATTAAAAAAAGTGTTTGGTACTGATCCTTATGTCTTTGTTATCTAACGGTTAAAAAAAGATTATCTCAGTTGCGCACCCGTACGAAACCTATTAAGGTCTCTCACGGTAGACAGAGCCCTACATTAGCTAATAAGCTAGTTTTACAACTTATATTTAACCATATCGAGCATTAATAGAAGTTACATGACTATCTTAATAGAGAGGTGTGTTATATCTACAACCAAAATTTAGACAATTGTGAGTGCATGCAACTCGAAATCGGTTAAAAAATAGTAAACATTTGTCCATTGTACGATTTAGTTGTTCATAAATCATTTATCTTGTATATACACAACAGAAGCTAAAATTTGAAAACTCAAAAATGAATTGTAGGTAGAATATTCTGATTCTCTTATTTTTCACTGTGATCTAGCTAGATGATGAGTTGTTACCTTGTGTGCCTACATGTCCTCACTGATCTTACTGCCACACGTGCCTTGCCTTTCCCGTATTATTGTAGCTGTCAAAGTTATTTTCGTCCCACACATCATATTCATAGAAACCAGTTTTTGTCCTATATATGCTTCCAATTTTGGACTGAATTTTCATACATAGTACCCCCTATATGTCAGCCATCACAATTTATTGGTTATTGTTTAATTACATATGTTAGAGACATTGTTTCTTTGTAACTTTTGTGTCTGTTTTGATTATGAATGAGGCAAACTTTTTTCAGGTAATTGGGTCTCTATGTTTATAATTGGCAAAACCATAAATGATCATGTTTGTGTATTAATGAAAGTTGCTGCAAATCATAAAATTTTGACGTGGGAAAAAAATGAACCAAAAATCTTATTTTATTAAATAAAAAACTATTTTTTAAACTCTTTCCCTTAATTCAAATAAGTTGAGTCAGTCAACTCTTGAGAGAATACATTTTCAAAAACAATAAAATAATGTTTTGACATCTTAAAAATTTCTTAAAATGTTAAATGTTTTTTTAAAAAAATTGTAACATAAAATAGTGAGGGAAATTTATTTATTTTTGCTACAAAAGAGAGACAAAGGCCCAATAACGAGATAAATTAACCCATCTAAATTGGCACTGGAGAGAATCGAACCTGAGACCTCGAGGAGGAGCATACTCCCAGATCCCAAGCCAATGCCACTAGACCAAAGCAATTAAAATACTATTTCTCTAAATTTATACACACGCAAGTATAAAATAAGATTGTGTTTTGTAAGGAAAAATAAAATTATTGTATATATACATGTCCTTACTGATGTATCACCATTAATTTAATAAATGAAGAAATTATTGTCTTATCACGTTCATGAAATGATTTGGCAATCATAGGAGATAATGGATACCAATACCACAAGTGAAGAAAATAGAGCAACATAAATTAAGTAATCAGTAAAAAAAAGTGAAGTACAACAACAGAGCAGTATCAAAAAAATGACAACAAAATATAATTCTGTTAAAAAAAAAAATACAACATCATAAGAAGTTACATTTCTTTGCTCAATAATCTCTGTGATCTCGGATGAAACCGGTAGCAGCTCCAAATATGAATCTCTTTTATAGTATGTTTAATTGGTTTAGCGATTTGGCAAGGTTTATTAATTCCCAATGCAATCTCAACGTTGAAATAAGGAAGCTACCAATTGGAGCTTCTAACCAAATGTGCGTCTAGAAAAATTTTGTCGTGAAAACAAACAAGCTTTAGTCTTGGATTTGGGAAACTTCATAAAATTCTTTATTTGGTTGGCTTGAAACAATTCGGTGTGTGACTCTCTCCATGCTTAATCATAGAAATATCCCGTCGTCTTTCACTTGTGTGTGTTGTGGGCTCTATGAAGAAACCTTTCTTCATTGCGTGCTAGATTGCAATTATTCTAGAAACATTTAGCAGTATGTTGGTTTCACTCACTCAGATTTCTACTATAACATGACTGAAGACGATTAGATTAAGGCTGACACTAAGGGATCCCAATCCTTCATCTTTGTTGCTAGTGTTTGGTGCACTTGGCGTCATAGAAATCTTATGTGCTTGAATAATGAAAATTGGCACATCAACCGTATCTCCTTAAACGTCCAGAGCATGGTTGAAACCTTCTCCATTTGCTTCCCTTCAATTACGAACAACACATTAGCTGATAGACAAATTAAGTGAAATAATAACAATCATTCCATCGTCATTCTCAACATTGATGAAAGCTGTCTAGGCTCCCCTATCCGAACTGGATACGACAGTGTCTTGCGAAACAATGTTGGTTCCTATCTATCAGTTTTTTTTTTTTCGGATTCATCCAAGATTCTTCTGATATTTTTTTAGGTTGAATTATTCGGTATTTACCAGGGCCTTTTGTTGGCCAAGGAGATGAACATTGTTGGGCTCATTTGTTACTCGGATTCACTATATTGTGTTGAAATCATAAAAGTTACATTGTATTTTAAAAACACGTTTTAATTAAGATATTCTTGAAACAAGGAATAAGTCCTAAAAATATTAAAAAATGAATATTTTACTTTAAATATTAACCTAAAACCCTATACAGATATTTATGCATATTATTATCAACAATGCAACCCCCCAAAAAAAAAAACACACACCCCTTTCACCAATAAAAAACCTACCCAATCCAAATCTGCTAAGCAAATTTTATTCTAATCAAACAGTAAATAAATTCTCATTAGACTACTATGTTTTACAAATTTTTATATGATTCTCTCTATTTAGCAATTAAAACACTATAGATATAAAAAAAATGAGGGGGGTAACTCTAGTTTTAAAATAGGGCAACCGTGTCGGCCATCTTTAACACTGACGGTGAGGACATATGGGCAAAGAAGGTTTGTTTTCACTCGATGTGAGATATAGTAAGGAGGATAGGGGCGAATGGTTTATGGAGAGTGTGCGACATCAGATACCATGCGTTGTGATACGAAAAGGATATGGAGTTTGTGCGATGTTGACAAATTTGTTTCTTTCACACAAGAGGAATGTTCGGGGTAAGCTATATAGCTTCATAAGGTTTCACAATGTTTGTGATGCTTCAAAGTTGGTGCAAGCCTAAAATAATGTGTGGTATGGTGACCTTCGTATAAGGGCAAACCTTGTTTGTTCGTTTTGATTGGTTTGGAGGAAATCTAAGAGGGGGTTGTCAGAGGGGGGGACGGACGTAAGGTGGAAAGGGAGAGGTAGGAAGAAGTCAAAACAGTAAGGGTGGAAAGTGAGGTGAGTGAGAGCCAGATGTGTTTGAAAAGGAGATAGAGTGGGTCAGTTTTGAGGTTCATCAGGGAAGTGAGGAAATTTTATGCAGAGACGGTGGCTAGGAGGAAGGAGTGTGTGTTAAAAGGGGATGAAAGGAGCGATGAGGGTGTAAGGCATTGTGAGAATGCTCGCTCATTCGAGGTGGAAGGGTTTGAAGTTTAACTATGCTAAAAAAGACATGGAGTGAGCACATAAAGAGTTGTTGGGAAGAGTTGGACGCAAGTTTTGATGAGCTCCATTTTGTTCCTATGGATGATGTTAAGGTGTTTATCTTTTGTTTCGACAACAAGGATTTTAGCCAATTCATGCAAAAATTTCGTGATTAGTCTCCAAAGGCTATTAAAATTATAAAAGTGTTGGTTCCTCGAAAACTGCTTAAATTTTCACCATTAAACTAAATATGTTTGGATTGATTAAGGGTGACGTGACATTACAAAGACCACTTATGAAACCAACTTTGAGTTCGTTATTTTCTCTCTATTAAAGATGTTTTTTTAATTTCATTTTAAAGAGTAACATTAGTTATTTTTGTTTGAAATAAAAAGGAGTATAAATTTATTTATTTTTGTTTTAAATCAGATACCCTCTAGTTAAATCGAAAAAAATATTTTTCATCATCTCATTCAGATGTTATCGTGTGTAAGATACATTAATATATACATGATTTACTTATAATATTAATGTGCAAAATGGCAAGGGGATTTATCAAGAAAATTAATGTAGAATTTACAAATCTCTTCGGAAAAAATCATTTTGCAAATCTAAAATTATTGTTTTCTTGTATACTAAAACAAAGTTTCTTTCAATATATATTTTTTGTTTTTTCCCCTTTAACTATTTGCATTGAACAAGTAACTCTAGTCATTGTCCATTGTGTCACACTCAATTTCCTTTCACGATCTTTTTATTTTACCAATCACAATTTCCCCCTCTTTACATAGAAAAAAACAAAAAATTTAAGATAATAGAAACTCCAAGTAGTTTTTTTTCACCTAATTATCACCACCTGGAGGACAATTTTGGCCTTATTAATGATGAAAATATTACTTTATCTCCCTTGCAAACGCATTATCCGCAAACTTTTTTTCCTTTTGATCAAGAATTATTCCCTAAAGCATGATTATGTTTCTGATCATATCGATAATTAATCATACAAAGCCATCAAAATTGACATTAAGGACATCTTAGAGATGAAGATTCATATATCAAATTAACAACTACTAGACCTTAAAAATCTTTTACTGTAAGGTTCTCATGCCAATGCAAATTATGAAATGACTCCTTATCAAAACTTTGAACACTACAGCACGCTATCTTAAAGTTTCAAAGAAACGTTACTATATAATTGGCATTATTCGATAAAAGTTCAGTTACTTTACACTATTAGTAGCCAGATCGATCAAGTTGCACACGCATGAATCACACTTGCAAGCTAAAGTGATCAGAAAATAACAGGACACTAATTCTTATAGAGAACTGCTAACTAATCTTTCTGGACACCGATTAAGAAATCAAATATTAATAGTATTGTATTGAAATTTGTGTAATCAATTCATTAAAAGTATAAAAAGTGTTATTTTTTACTTAAAATTTGGTTTTTTTACTTCTTCAACTAATATCCCGATTCCCGATCAACATACATGATCTTTCTTAATATATTATTATAATGATAATAACAATAATAATAAGATATTAATACTAATATGATAATAACTTTCCCAAATAATAATAATTAATATGATAATAACAATAATATTTGCACGGGTTGTTTAAAAAAAAGTAAAAAGAAAATAAAATTTCAACTATTAATTCTGATTATTAATACTCCATACAAATAAATAACAAATTGTGAATCCGATGACATTTTCATGAAATGATTTAGATCTTTTCAAACTTAACTACTTCCACCGGTCTCAAATATAAGAAAAGATTATTTTTTTAGGTTCATTGAATAGTTAATGTATCTGGTCTACATTGTAAAACAGATACATTAATTATTCAATGAACCTAAAAAAATAATTTTTTTTTATATTTGAAACCGGAAAGAGTAGATATTTTGGATTCAAATTCAACCATGTGGGTGGACAATGTCAAAATTCTTGAGGGTAAATCCTGTTACTCATTGATCATACGTGATTCGTTAGTTTAGTTTTTGCAATTACATGTAGAGATGCTTCATTTATCAAAAAACAAATTGTTAATATTTTTTAAATATTAATTTATGGTTAAAATTTCTTTCTTTATTCTTCAAAATAAGATGTATAACTGTACTTTTAGTTTTTTTGAGTATTATTACAAATGTATAATTACAGTCCCCTATATTTAAGTTGTGCAAATGAGTCCCTCAAGTATATCCTTGTGTTGCAATTAGTTCCTTTTGTGCAATCTTAACAACAAAACATGGTGACATTACCAAGTCTTACTAGGGACACCTAATATTTTGTAACTCGACCAATGCAATAACCTGATTTTTTTTAATAAATTTTTCTTTATCAATCAAATATAAACACTTTTAATTCTAAAGAAGATGATGTGTGAAGATCCTATTTTTTTTTTTTTTTTAACAAGATGTATGTGTGAGGATACCATTAATATTTTTTTTAGGAAACTACCATAATATTCTAATGTGTGATGTAGATCTCAAACCTCCTCCACAACTTAGCTTTGTTGAACTGACTGAGATTCAATCATTGGATATACAAGCTACTTAATTTGCTCATATAAAAATTACATAGATAGATTTGAGATTGAATATTTATAATTTTTGTTTCTCTTATTGCTTCAACAAAAGATAATTTTATTCAAAAAATATTCTCAACTACTAGATGTGAACACATGCAATATTCTTACTTGAAATTAAATCTCATTTTCAATAAACCACCTCTTAGGAAAAGAATCATTCATTTTCCAATAAAAAATTGTCAGTTAGCAGCAATACAACAAAACCTGTTTCCCTGTGTAGCTGACAACTATAAAGTCATGCAAATAAATATAAAATCCTAAGTTTTTATATTAACCAAATATCGGCCGACTCAATTAATAAAAAGTTGATTCATCTATAAAATCGTGAGTACAAATTTTTTTAATTGTAAATCTATTTTTTAACGTTACATAAATCACGAGGTATACTCTGATCCAAGTGAATTCACGAAACCCGACTCATCTAAACATTTTTCTATAAAAATATATATTTTTCATATATGAAATTAAAATTGAAAAACCTTTGTCCTTCCCTTTGAAAGCTTCAATTTCACTCTCTCTATTCTCTTGACATCACTACACTCCACATCTTCTCACTGTACTACACTTTCATACTTCCATAACTAGCTTCTGCTGCAACATTAACACCTCTCTCTCTCTCTGAAAATCTCTGCAAATTTCAAGTGGGGCTAAACCAAAAAAAATCCTATTCTCATCATCACTGTACCCTGCAACTTCCACCACCTCTCATCACAAACCAACAAAAAAAGTTCAAATTTTGAAGCCTACCCACAAATTATTATATCATAAGGTTCAGAAGGGCCATTTTCAAATTTTCTCTAAGTCTTTGTAATCAACAAATGAATTTGTTTTGTGTTGTGTGATGAATGGGTTGCATGGTGTCTTCTTTAGCTTCAAAATTTGCATTTTTTCCACCTTCACCACCAACGTATCAGCTGAAGAAGAATGATGACGGTAAACTCACGGTGGTTTCCACCGCGTCTCCGATCCCTCATCCTGATGATAACTCATTGGATGTTCTTCTTGTTGACACAAAACATGGAAATAAGATAGTTGCCTTTTATCTTAAGAACCCTTATGCAAGATTAACTTTGCTTTATTCTCATGGCAATGCTGCTGATTTAGGTCAACTTTATGATCTCTTTGTTCAACTTAAGGTTAATCTCAGAGTTAATCTCATGGGGTTAGTGCTTTTTTTTCCTTATGTTTTGCAAATTAATCATGAAAAAAAAACATGAATTTGTTTTAGTTTATTCATGTTTATGTTTATGTTCTTTTTTTTTTTTTTTTTTTTTTATGTTTTTTTTTTTTTTTTTGTTGTGTTTGATGTTTTTGTCTTTTTTGTCTGTTCACAATTTTCACTCTATTCAAAAGACATCACGTTAACCACTGACCCTTGTTTTGTATTATGTTAATGTAGTTTACTCTTTCTCTTTCTTATTAGGCAACAAAAATATAGTTTATTTGGTTTTAGTGGGTTTTGTTAAGTGTACTAGATCTGAAACTATTATGTTAATCTATGCATTGGTTTATGTTTTTATTTGTTTATGGCTTATCTACATGTGTGAGTATGTGTTTTAGATCTGGTAGTGAATGTGAACATGTGTGTAATGTGATTGTGATGTGCATGTTTGGTATCAGGTTATTTTGTCGAAATCACGGTGAATCACATTGATTTTGCAAAAACTGTAGCTTTTACAAAATCACAGTGGTCAGCCGTGATTTCGACGATGATACCATACATCTAAGAAATGACAATGCCAATGTCAATGTCTTTTCTTTAGTGTTTCTTTTCAATGCAATAATAATAACAAGTAGAAAGTAGATGAAGTTAAGGCTTTTGGCACCAGAGGGTGTCTTCCCTAAACAAACAAACAAAAAATGAAAAAGTTAAAGTGAAAAGGAAAAGGAAAGGGAAAAAAAAAAAAGCAGCTTGTATTTATGGATTCTGAAACATTGATAAAGATTTTACCTTTGTTTAGATTCTATTGGCCTAACTTTTTCTTCTTGGTAGTTTGTAGCAATTTTTTCTGAACTTTCTTTGTCCTTTGTTTTACTTTCTTAATTTCTTTCTTATCAGCTTAAAGTTTTCCAGTTTTTACCCCTACATGGATGTGGACATAGCATAGAGTTTTTTGGTGTTTTTATGGGGATGGAGCCCTTGGTGTTCTTTGAAAGCTTTTAATTATCTTATCCCCACTACCAACATTATTTTCCTTTTAAAGAATTAGAATTAAAGAAAACGATAAATGTATGTTTAGTTCCGGTTTTTGGAGGAGGCAAAATTGATTATGGAGATGTATAATTGATTTTGACATGTTTGGATGTTCTCGAGTAGAATTGTTTTTGCCTTCCAGAATTGACTCTAACTTGATGCGAGAATTCGGAGCTTTTGTTTCTACAAATGATTTATAACTTTTTAGCCTCAAATTTATTGTTCAACCCACTTTTACATGAATGTATCAAAATATAAGCCGCTTTACATTCGATTTACTATTAGGCATAATAAATTTACAGAATCAATTCATTGGAAATTAATTTTTATCTGCGATACCGTACACACGCTAAACATTTTCTCATCTTGCTTCTTTGAATTGTTGTAATTTTTCATTATCTCTCTATTCCGTAATAATATACTTTGCCATTATTATTGATTTGAAGTTCCCTATTTAGCTTTTCTATAAATTTATAGTGCACATTTGAGTCACATTTGCTTTAGAAGTTTCATTGGAATATGCTATTGGTTATTAGATCTTGAGCTTTTACTTATAAAGTGAATATGTACATTGGTCCATAAATGGTTTGATTTACATCAATCTAGTTTGCCAATTGACTCTGACAGTCTATAAATTTGATTCAATCAAGCATGTAATAAGGACTTGATTGAATCAATTTTGAACATTAATGTGATTAATTAATATAAATAGTCTTTGAAAAATTATTTTTTTTGGTCTTCAATCATTTGAATTGCCAGCATTTCTAGACTAAAGCTGAAAAGTTGATGTGTTTTTTAACGTTTTTTTCCCCCGCAGGTATGACTATTCTGGATATGGTGCCTCTTCTGGCAAGGTAGGCTATTCTTTGGCAAATACAACAACAGTTAGTTCTGTCGCAACGATGGATTGCATGCGCACACACATAAACGCACACAGACACTCGCAAGTACACATACACGCAAAGCACAATTCTGTTTTGTTGAAATTAAGTTCATTAACAAATAGATAGTAATGCTAATACTTTCAAATTATGTAGCCTAGTGAATCCAGCACATATGCTGACATAGAGGCGATATATGAATGCCTTGAAACCAAATATGGAGTTGGCCAGGAAGAGGTAATCTTATACGGGCAATCAGTTGGAAGTGGACCAACGTTGCATTTGGCATCTAAGTTGCCGAGGCTGAGAGGCGTGGTTCTACACAGCGGCATTCTTTCTGGTCTTCGAGTTCTCTGTCATGTGAAGTTCTCTTTTTGCTTTGACATTTATAAGGTAATAGGAGAATCAAACTATTTAATAAAATTAGACTTCACCTCTTCATAGAATTTTGAATGACATTGATGAAGACTCATTGAAAATAATTTCGATTGAATTTCACGCTGTTAACCTATAAAATGTAAATTATATATTTTGGTTCAGATAAAAAGAAAAATGTATACTTAGAAGTTAGAAGATATAAAATGAGTATAATAAAGATGTCGAGTTTCGGATTAAGATGTCGAGTTTTGTATACTTAGAAGATATAACATAAGTATAATATTCTGTTTTATCATCTCATATGATCTAATTGTTTTTTCCATTTTCCGACCATGCAGAACATCAACAAAATAAAGAAGGTCAAGTGTCCTGTCCTTGTAATACATGTAAGTAAATGATGCAATGTAATCATACTTCTTTTCCTCTTCGTATTTATTTCTTTTGATATTCAAGGCAAGTAGTAGACATAGCAATTATTGTGCATAATGATTGATTCTCTAGTTTTGGAGTTATCACTATACATAGATAAAGCACACTTTCCACCATCCTGCTTGAATTTCATGGTAGCTAGGCCTTGTGTTCTTTCTCTAGTCGTGCACAACAATAAAAATGAAGCAATTTTCCATTAAGTGAGGTTGGCTACATAGATTAACGAATGCGATAAAATCCAATGGTGATAGATTTATAGATAGACTATTTACCTCTAATTCTCTATTGGTCTATGGCCTGTAGATTTTAAGGTCTACCACCTCTAACAAATGTATTTTCCTCCATTTGATTAACTCTCCTTTCTGTACAACATTGTCGATCTAGTGGTTGTGCAGTAAAATGTTGTTTTAAGCTTGTGTGATACTTCTCTGGACTCGATTATAAGCAAAAAATAGCTTGAGTTTGTTGGACTCGAATATAAGCGAATGTCAACTAATATATCCACATCTAATGTTGTAATTCCAAAAATACCTTAAACTGATCCATTAATGTTTTGAGGAGATCACCATCATAATTAGGGGTAGGTTAGTAAATGAGAGAAGTGCTAGCAACACTCACTCTAACACCCTCTTTCCAACACTTACTATTTTATTATATGAAATGCACATGTGTCTAACAATTTTTGAACTAGACCCCACATCTAGTGTTGGGCTCCACATGTATTTAACACAATAAGAGAGTACTTTCTATTGCAGATCACATGTGAACATTACTTCATTTCATCCATTTTAATTGCATGCTATAGTTGACATTTTTTTCTGTCACTTCGCCGGTTTATATGATAAATACATTGAGGAAATTTTTTTGTTTCTTCATTCAACTCTCCAATTAAATCATATCATCTGCATAAAATATGTATTGTGCACCTAAAATTGTAGCATGTATAAAACAAAGAAAAATAGATCAAAACTGAATTTAATGAGAACAAAAATGTTATGATGGACATGCTAAATTATTTTGCAGGGTACAGAAGACGACGTGGTCAATTGGTTACATGGCAACCGACTATGGAAAATGGCAAGGGAGTCATATGAACCCTTATGGATCAAAGGAGGTGGTCATTGCAACTTAGAGCTTTACCCTGATTACATACGCCATCTATGCAAATTCATCCAAGAAATGGAGAAGATGACAACTGAAAAGCGCCTCAAAAAGATCCGACAAAGTCTGGAATCAAAATCAAAGTCGAAAGCTTGCTCCACATGTACATGTCCTAGTATGAAGTGTTGTTGCAGCTGCAAATGCAAGTTACCTAAATGCTCTAGCTGCTGCAGCTGCATAAATTTTTCCCTGTCTATCAATTGTCCTGATTGTTGCTGGAAACCTAGCTGCTTCAAGTGTTGCCGCTTACCGAAGTTCACAGATTGTTTCGGATCAACATGCTGCACAAAATGCTCAATGCCTAGTTGTTGTTGTCCAAAATGTTCATTGCCTTGTTGCTACCCTAAATGTTCAAGACCAAGTTGTTGCATGAATTGTTTCTGTTGGCAATGCTTTATGGGAAAACACAGTGGAAGAAATGGAAAACAAAGAGGCTAATGGTTATAACATTGGAATGTATAGATGCATGGAAGGTCTTTGCTAACACACCATTTAATATTGTGAAGTGGTGTTACAAAGAGGAGGAAGTAGTGGATGGCAATTGTAGGGGGGTGATATATGTGATGAAATCATAATCTTCTATATCTTTTTGGGCTATTTAGAGTTTCTGAAGTTCTATTGGATTTTTTTACTCATAATCATAAACATTGGTGTGTAAATTAACTTTTAAAGTAGTTGAATTGTTTGTATCTTCAATTCGGTAGCCTTTTTGAAGATTTTTAAATTAACTTTTAGTTATTTAGTCCTTGCAAATACCACTTTACTTTTGAAGAACAATTTTAATATGAACAAATTTAATAGATATTAAAACAGACAAAAAAACAAAAAGTTGTATATTTTGCATAGACTAGAAATATATTTATGCCTTTTCGAAATGCATTTTGCAACCAGTATATGCAGCCTAAAGTCCTATGCTATAAGCATTTTCTGTGTTGTGTGCATATCATATATTATGGAAATTAAATTTCTGTTGCATTAGATTTATTGGTAGAGAAATATGTTGCACAAAATGTGTAAACCATTGATCCTAATGAAAGCCTCTCACATTTTCCAAACAGAGAATATCTCAACACTCAACGAACTCCTTGTTGGCTTTGTAGTTGTATGCTTATTAGGAACCAAAAGGAAATGCTGCTGCCTTGATTTGCATTAAGATACCTAATGTTTATTTTGTAATAGTAACATGCAATTTTATTGTTTTTCAGTATGCCTGGAAATGTATTAAGGTTTTGTTATTCTCTTTTCTCATAAACAACAAGACATGTTAGTAGCACTTAGCATCAATAAATTATTATCTGCTTGCTTTCTAGGTTGCTCCACAAGGTTGTCAACAACATCACTTAATTGTTTTTGCAAAGTTTTAACCTTCATATATTTGGCTATTAGGCTAAACTAATGTGCTTTTTTGAATACTATTATGTAAAGGCCATTACTTTTCCCACTCTTTGAGTTTCTTGCGTGTCCTATTCAAATTCTAAAATCGGAAATGTTTCAACATGTTTTGGAGATTTTTATGGAGTATTTATTCCGTTCGGATTCTATAATCCAATTGCATGGGCGCGGGAGAAATTCACAGGGTGAAAAAAGAAATAATCTTCCGTAAAATATGAGATACTAAACCTCATTCTCTACAAGGCCTGACCAAGCCCACCAAGATAAGGACTTTAGGTGATTGTTGTACGGCCCCCCTGTTTGCTCAAAAGCTCATTGTATTTATCGAATTGTGACTTTCGATTGACATAAAATCTATCAGACGATATAATATGATCAAAGTTTTTTGTATCCGAGCATAACTCTAACTCCCGATTGACTAAGAAAAGGCGTCCAAATAAAAGACCTTACATTAAACCTATGAATAGAGACGTAATTTAATTTTAAACCTAAAACTAAAAGAAAAAACTATTGATCAACTTTTTGTCAAAAGAAAACTATTCATCAACTTCAACTTTGCTAAACAAACAAGATATCAGAGTAAAAGAAAAGGAAAATTCTATAATCTGTATTGCAAATGATAGAAATGATAAAGTTTGTTTCGAAATGAAGTGCCATTTACATTATATACTAGGTAATGAGCCCTAAGTACCTAAGTTTCAAAAAAAAAAAAATTAAGTTCGAAAACGAGTATCCAAATACTACCGTATTATATCAATTTTTTTTAACAATTATAGCTGTTCATTAGAAATTAATGTCCAAATACAAGGTGGTATATCATTAAAATATTGAGGATTGACTAAGAAAATGACCTCTTGTACAAGAGTATGAGCAATCCTGTTCGCTTGGTCTCCGACTAAACTCAATCTTAGAGTTTTCAAACAAAGAGTTACAACATCTTCTACACTCATTGATAATTGCTCCAAACTCGGAGATATCATTGGTTCCTCTATTATAGTAATCTACAACCTTCTTTGCATCCAATTCGAAGTTCACGTTTGTAAGTTGTAGATCACACACCCAATGAATAGCTCATATAATGGTATAATTTGGGATAGAGAGCAATATACAAATGGTATTTCATGAAGATCTACACACACCCAACGAATAGCTCATATAATGGTATAATTTGGGATAGAGAGCAATATACAAATGGTATTTCATGAAGATCTACACACACTAAATTTACTTCGTACTTTAATGATAGCCGAAGAGAAATAACTAAGTAATTATTATCAAGTGGTTAATAAGCTCAATCAAAAAACGGATCGTTCGGAAGAACTTGAATTTAATTTTTAGGTGGAACGATTCTTAGTCTAATTATACTTACCTCAAGAACGAACTTTGAATTACCAAGACTCCCTTCCCATGAAAATCGGGAGAGTTAACTCATACAAAACAAAACAAAAAATTGAAGACATTTGATGTGTTCGAGTGCATATTAGAATCTAAAATTCCCCATTTATCCACAATAAATGTGAGATTTCTCGTTATTAAACTATTTAACCAAAAATTTCATTGGTTCTTTTTTTAATATATGTGAGAATATCACTATGTATGCTTATAATTAAAAGTGTAAGGATATCTTTATTTATAAAAAGTAAAGGAGCAGTATTAATTAAGTAATACTCTCTCTGTCCCATAATATCCGAGTCATTTATAAAAAAGAAGTGTCTCAAAATAACTGAACCATTTCACTTTTCAATACAATATTAATTACTTTTTCCCCTTTATAACTCTAATTAATACTACTTTCATCATTTCCAATTCAATATATTCCATTTTACATCTGTGATAGTGGAGGATGCACCAACACTTAACAAGTGCACTTAAAACTATTTTTCTCTCTCATTCATTTATATATTTTTCTTAATACGTGTAAAATGAACTTTTGACTCAATTAATCCGGGACGGAGGGAGTATCTAAAATGAATTACTTGTTCTTTTTTTCTTTACAACGTATGTGACATGAATAATATTCAACGCTGCCTACACGCCACGATTTCATACCACGGTTAGAGCAAATTGAATGATAAGGAGGTTGTATCAATAAAAACAGAAATGAAACAACATGCTGATTCTGTTCAACATTTCGTTCCAGCTCATAAAGGATGATTACCGAAACGCAAGCCATTCGTCGGTACATAAAGTTGGCGACAAAAGATTAATTGACTTTTTCTCCTAAAAAGTACTAAAACATACAATGGGCATGACAAATTGACATTACAACACAAATTATCCTTAAATTGAATTTCCGCGGTCATGATTTCATGTAGTAACGCAGTCGAAACATTGGTGGCTGTTAGACCTCAATTTGATAATTTAAAAGGAACAAATGTAAATTTTTATTGTATAATTTCATATATATCGAGTTCAAACCATAATTGTTTGATCTTAGATGTGTGACTGCTCGATTTGTTAACCGTATCAAATCCAGGTTAGTGAACGATGCTACTCTTTATTAAAAAAAAAGTCTCATTTTTTTTTATTTGTGGAAATTGAGTTTCTCCTACCATACTCTCCACGCACAACATTATTGAGTTGTTTGATGTGTAGATGATTTGATAGGCGACTTGAATGAATAGACTATAACATTAAGTTTTTATTCTTTTTAAACCTTTTTTAAACTTTAATTAAAGAAATTTTCTTTACTTCTAATCTTCATTATAGGGTTATCATACTTTCTATTTTTTTCGTCGGAAATTGAAGGTTTCATTTAGAGAGATATAAGAAAATAAAAAAATAAAATAAAAGTTGAACGTCTTAAGAAATTGAAGGATGGTAACCCATTTAAACGTGGGTTTGGGTCTCTCCCATACAATTTACAAATCATGGTGGGTAGGGTATGGTGCGATTCCACTACATTTATTCAAGCAATCATCAATCAATGTAAGAAAAGTAGTAAATGGAATGTTTCGTTGTCCATTTGTCCCTGGTTTTGTTTAGTCATTGGTTTCATTATGCAAACAAAGAAACATATATGCACATGGACAACAATGATACATCATACTTAAATCAAAAACGAAATCTATGGAGTAAAGTAATCAATTATTAACAAATATATTATGTGGCAACACTATCTCCACTTCGTTTGTTTAAGCAATCTACACTTTTTTTTCTTCGGGTTCAAACCACGAACTTATATATTATGCATTATCCTTATCAACTAAATTAAATTTACGAGAACTGGACAATGTAACTACTACAATTCTAGTAGACAGCAACATTTGTTTTTTACTCTTAATCTTGTCACCCCAAATCCATAAATTCCATACAAAACTAATTACTACTAATCAAATGAAGCAATTCTTAAGGTGATTGCAAGATTGCAACAAAGTTTGTTCCTTTCGGATTATTTAGGAAAACGACAGTAGTGTGAGGGTTGAGAACTGAGAAGTGTCGTTTGGTGATGATATGGAGAGTTTTTTTTTACTTTCCAGCAATAATTGCGGCGAGGCTACTGCAACATTTCACGGTTCATTCATTTCAGAGGGTGGGCCCACGCGGATACGTATGGAACCCACATAATGCTGGCCCACTAACACTAACGTTGGATTCAGATTCACACACTTTGTGACTTTCATGTGACATGCGGGAATATCGTTCATGCCGCGGACATTCCCTTCCTTTATCTTATGTGTTGTTGTGATTTGTGATAGTCTATGTGGACGTGTAAATGATGCAATGGAGTGCCATAGATTCAAAACGTGATCCCTATTAATTTTTTTTCTATTCCCTTTCTAGTCGTCGTCAAAATCTAGTTTTTTCTCATTCATTTATTAAAGATGGGTGATTTATGGTTAATTTTTGACCTAAAATAGTTTTTTTTCTATCTATTTTGTTTTTTCTTTCATGATTTCATCGTCTTAGTGGGACGTTGTGTTCGTCGTCTTTGTGCAAAGTTGTTTGTCTTCTTTGTTTTGGTTCAGATTGTCAGATCAGTTTCGAGCTAGTCTAAATCCAATCATGACTTTGACTTCGTCAATGTTGTAGATCTGGAGACATTGATATTCCGGAGACTTGAATATATTCATATGTGTAGGTTTTGTACGCCGTTTTATGCTATTAACATTTAATAGATGTTGCGAGTATGTTCGCAGATTCATCCTTTTTGTTTTTAGTGGATTTATATTGTATCGATATACTCTATCAATTTAAATGAATTAATATAATTTATTATCAGTAAAAAAAAAGTATATATATTAATTTATTTTATTTTATAATGATCAAAGTAGAGACTTCTCTCTTGACAAAAAAAAAATCAGAGACTTCTCATTAAGTAGTGCATTTATAAATATTTTTTCACCATTAAACTCACACACATTCGCAAGGTGTTAGGTTCTCGAACTCAGATGAAGATATTGAGTCTAACAATGCTGATAATATCAGTTGAGTTAGGTCGTACAAACTAAATGATAAATATTCTTTCTACTTTTTTTTTTGACAAAAAATATTTTTTCTACTTATAAAGATAACATACTTCAACTTTTTTATTTTTATTATTACTACATGTAACTCCTTCTAATAGTGTTTTATCTCGACAACATTGTGAAGGTGAGAAAAACACAAGGAAGGGAGGGGGGGAGGGGGTGTTGAATTGTGTTTACTTTTTTTTCGTTTTCTCCTATTGAAGTCATTGAACAAAAGCAGATACAGTTCAATTTCTGAAGTGATAATCAGAATCTAAATGCAGCGAATAAAACAGAGAGAGAGAGAGAGAGAGAAAGAAGAAGGACACAAAGCAATTATACAGGTTCCTTCCACAAACCGGAAGTAGTCCTGTCCCCCTTGCACTTCCAAGGAGAGTTCACTAAGAATGTAATATCTGATTACAACTGTTCAATGCTACAACTAGCAAGAGACTTCAAATTACTCAAGCACAACTGCAAGAGATTTCCTATGCTCCTGAACACAGTCAAGAGACTTCCAATGCTCAAGCACAACTGCAAGAGACTTCTATTGCT
>Ga0228710_1004981_pt1 | contig 20847 bp, 11 predicted proteins | sample MedpolnodulmetaG_FD_177995 | JGI IMG/M metagenome (GOLD analysis project Ga0228710, IMG submission 177995) | Root nodule microbial communities from Medicago polymorpha collected in Santa Monica, California, United States - pink nodules | ecosystem: Host-associated > Plants > Roots > Nodule... | reverse complement strand
CCCCCCCCCCCCCCCACACAAACATTGTCATCATTTTGAAGTACTCGTCGTCGCACCAAGTTGTCTTTTGTTGGAAGTCGATTGCGAAGTAGCCTCCATGCGAACAATGAAGCCTTTAACGGTGCTTGCCTATGCCACACATCATCAAACAACCCCCTTTGTGGAGGTACATCTGCCGTCGTGAGAAAATGGTAAGCTCCCTTAACCGAATAGCCGGTCACATGATCAAAAAGCCACCTCCACCTGTCAGATAAGTGATCTTGCAAAACAATATTATGCAACAAAGTTGAACATTCCGTAACACTCTCCTCCTCCCAAGCAAGAAGGGGATAACACTTGGGTGACATATAGTTGGGTGACATTGGTGACATAGGCCAATCACAATGTCACAATGCTTGTGTTTCTCTCTCTTTCACAAACATTGTGACATTGTCATTGACCAATGTCACGAATGTCACCCAACTCTATGTTAAAACACAATGTCCACACCCAGGCACCACCACCATATCCTCCCAACCTTAAAATAAAAATAAAAATTAACAACAAAATTTGACCACATTTATTTATTTTTGGCAAAATATAATAATATCCATACATTTTTCTTTTCTTTTCAAGTATATCCATACATTTTATTTCTAGCCAAAACACACTTCACATTCATCCAAAAATATTTAAGTAATTTACTTAACTACGTATGTCTCATTAAATTTGTATCCATATCTATTAAATAACCGGTATATAGTTAAAATATTTGTTTATCTTATCCGCATATATCCAACGGTTTGTGGTGGATTAAAACCACTGTTTTTTTTCTTCTTCTTCTTCTTTTCAATCCGTAATTGGAACTTGGAAGTGCCTCCAAAGTTGATAAAGCAAATTGATGATTGGTGATTATTTACTGAACATGATCAGTGTCGGTCTTATTATAGGAGGTATCATCGTATTATCATTAACACGTGAACACACATGACAAGAGAAATAGAGAAAAGAGGCACACAATTTCCGAACTAAAGCACACTACTAAAGGTACATTTCGTATCATTTTTACCAGATTTTAGGCAAATCCTTGTTTTCTAAACATTGCCTTGAGAACAAGGTCGTTTGTGGTTCTTTGGTATAAGTTAAATAAAAATAATAGTACTCATGAATAAGTGTAACAATTTTACAAAATTGTTTCTATTAATTATTGACTATTAATGATTGTCATGAATGTATAAGGAAATATTGAAGGGGGTTTCATGGATAACTCTATTTCACTTATGGTCAAGTTTTGGAGTCTTGTTCATGGATTGAGGCTTGTAAGCACCATGGATAGTAACTCTCTCTCCTTGTAGAAGTGGATTCTCTTTCCCTCAAAATGTTCCTTAGCTTTTGTTGATTATATATTTTCCTTGTTATATAAAAAAAAATTAGAAATGTTAACATGTACTCTAAAAATACTAGTTATGAAGTCGAAAGTGATTTTTTTTTTAATGATGTATTCAATATAATGAAAATTTAAAAAGCAATTTTTTCTCATAAAAGTTAAAACCTATCAATTGTTTCCATTTTAAATTCTTAATAAATGTCCAACATAAACAAACAAAAAAAATAATAATTTGGAAGTGGTGGACACAATGATTTTAGAGAAAAAATTGAAATAAGTTAGTTAATGTTGCAATGAAAAAGTAAAACAACGCCATTTTTTTTGTGGTGTCCAATATTCAAATCTTAAACTTTGCATATGTTATACATTATTTTTATCAACTGAACTAAATTCACGGGGACAAACAACCTAAATAATAGAGTGCGTTTAGAGTAAAAATTCTTAATTAAAATGACAGAAACCAAAAGAATATACTAGTATATCACAATGTTTTTTATCTTTCCAAAATACTGTGTATCCATGTGGCCCAGTGCCCCACAACCTACAACATGCATCTGTCCATGCTTGAGAATTACTATTCATTTTTATGCTAATATACGTGAAAATTTTGTCATTATATAATAAATACACTTCACCAAAATGATTGATTTGTCATTAGTAAGAATGTTTTAGAAACTAAAATAGACGGTTTAATCGGTTGAACTATAAATATTGTTTATGGTTCGATTATTTGAGTAGTTTTACATTGAGTATGGTTTTTAAAATATTAATCATTTGCAAAAAATAATTGAACCTTGGAACAAAAAAAAACATAGATGAGCAATAACAAAAATATAGGGTTGAGATTGAGAGTCATAAACACACCTTGTTTGTTTCCACCTCATAGTTTAGCTTCACACTATTAAGTTTTACAAATAATTTACTCTTATTATCTCTCTGATTGTAGAAATAGTTTATAGATAGAACTTTATGTGATAAACACTTATTTACGGAACACATGACTAAATTATTTAGCTAAACACCTTATAAGTCCTATTTGAATTCGCTTATGGAAAAAGTTAGCTTGTGGGACACCAAAGTACAAACTTTTTGTTAGGCAAACCTAAGTACAACAAACTTAGGAAGAGAAAAGAGTTTAGAACATAAATTTAAATTAAAATACAAAGGAAAACTATAGGTCTTAAGTTTTTTTTTTTGAGCGAAACTATATGTCTTAAGTTAGTGTTAAATCTCTTGACTCACCGCAGATTGAGGGATTAATCTCTGCAGTTTTGCGCATAAGATATCTGATTTAAAAAAAACTAGTATGTAGAGCTTTTAAATTATTTTTTTTGTAAAAACTGTTAAATCTGCGCAGAAAGTTCATCTATAAGACTCCCACTTATTGAGATTATTTAGACTTTTGTATGCGTATGTACCGAAAGAAAAAAAAGTATGATTTAATTATACATTTTGATATTTATAATTTAATATACAATTTTGCTGCTGCAATTTCAGTGGTTTGAATAGTTTTCATACTTTTTCACGTATACAAATTTGTTCCAAAAAAATTAAAATTTTGTTGAATTGAACCATAATTTTTTATGTGATAAGAGTCATGGTGATATGGATCAGAATTATTTTTACCTGAATCACAATGAAAGTTTCATCAAATTGATTTTTTATTTTTTTTATATTATGAATAGACCAAAATTTATTGTTATTTTTCTTTCTATTTACAAGTCATATCATTCTTTGAACTTGTTGTCATGTAGATATCATGATTAAGATTATATCCAAAAAAAAACTATTATGATTAAGATAAATATTGTTTTTAAGAGAAAAAGATAAATACCTTTTTTTAGAGAAAAAGATAAATACTCGTTAAAACCTAATAAAATAACCCACTTTAAAAAATTAACAAAAATAATATACATTTCTTTTAGTAAAAATAAATAAATCAACAGTTATCATTTCTAAATAAATGAACAAAATATCAACTTTGGAACCAAGTTGACTCGATTAGAGGCAAACAAAAAAATGTAACTAAACCTAAAAAGTTGATCAAATTTAGTTTAGTTATGAAAATATCATTAGCAAAACAAGGACACCCCTGCTTAGACAAATATGAAGGGCAACTACATCCTTTTAGTTTCATTAATGCCACATTAGAGGGATAAAGAAAATAATGAAAATAGTAATAACATGTAATCATGGGACAGAAAGGACTACAGCAAACTACCATACCAAACCTTTGTCAAAACATATGGATTTGGTTCAGTCGTTTTCCAAAGCACCACAAGGTGTCTCAAAACATGTCAGATGGAACAATATAGCATAATATATGAGTGTAGAGTGTATCAAGTTGGAGTATAATCCAACACCAAGAACTTCATCCTCAACATTAACACTGCAGCTGAAAAAAGGAAGTATGGCATGCATGTGGCGTAAGAATGCCTGCAGCGGGAAGAAACTGCCGTCAGACATACCACGAGGTCACTTGGCCGTGACAGTAGGAGAGACAAACAGGAGGTTTGTGATAAGAGCTGACTACCTGAACCATCCAGTTCTTCAAGAACTGCTAGACCAGGCATATGAAGGATATGGCTTCAACAAGAGTGGTCCTCTGTCTATACCTTGTGATGAGTTCCTGTTTGAAGATATTCTTCTTTCCCTTGGAGGAGGAACAGTCGCACGGCGGTCCTCTTCCCCTGTGCTCACAAAAAAGCTAGATTTGAGCTTTTTGAAAGACGCTGTACCACTACTTGAAGCCTTTGACAGCAAAAGAAGCAACAACTACAAGAATTAAGCATAACAGTTACTGTGGTAGCCTAAAGAGAAAAATGTTTCTCCTTCACTTTTCTTAGTCTCTTACATTCGCTACTGTCCAAGAGTAGTTCTTAACAAACCATGTTATATTTCCAAATGATATCACTTCAAGTTGTCTAGATGCAATATCTGCTACCTGCACCCTTTTCTTCACTAGATAGATTTGTGTGAGCGTGTAGTGTGTGTAATTTCCATGTACCTGAATATGTAATGATGCATGTATCTATTTTTAACAGATATGATTTTCTTCTGTAGATAGATTTGTGAGTGTGTGTAATTTTCACGTACCTGAATATGTAATGATGCATGCATCTATTTTTAACAGATATGATATATGACATGATCTCTAATGATGCATTAATACAGCTAAGTTATGGTTTGAAGCAGTAGAATGAAGTCTTTACGCTGATTTTTTTTTAAAAATTGAACATTCAAAAGCAAGCAAGGGTCATAAGTTGTTATGGGACCATATCATTATAAATCAACAGTTGAATATACCCCAAAAGGTTCATTTGTAGCACAAATTTCTTGCGTAGCAGATGAAATCCTATATACACCAGAGTTCAGTTTGATTTTCTGTTTCAATCAAAACTTGGTTGTAACCACATTCAATTCTGAAAGATTAGATTATGGAAGTAGCAATTTTCTGGTATGAGTTAACAAAAAAATTCAAAGCCGCATAGAAAAACATCGCATACCATAGCCCATAAGGTCTTCATTGAGAAATCCTAGTATATTTACGGTTAAATGCCAAAGTTTGAGATGTTCAGCTCATAAACTTGATGTTTTGAAGCACAAACTTACCACAGTCGGCACCAAAGTAAATACTTAATAACAATGTAGCAAGTATCCAAACACTTGGAGAACCTTCCCTTAAGGGGGAAAGAATCAGGTCAGTTAAACACTTCACTTAGCATCTCACTCAAACGACTCAATATGGGACTCGGACACCTCATAATATCCAAGTCCCTACCACAGCCCCGTCCCTGAGAGCTGATTCCCGGCGGCTACACTCTGTTGTTTTACTCGGCCTTTCCAGTCAGTCCTTCCATAGGCAGCCCTTTCCAAGCTAATGACAATCAGTTCTGATACCAATCGATAAGTATCCACGCTTGGAAAACCATCCCTAAAAAGCTAGCTATTAAAGGAAGAAAAAAAAACGAGCCACTAAATACTCCTTTGACCACCATACTACTCAATGAGGAACTTGGGTACCCCATAATACACAAGTCGCTATCACAATGCTCTTGAATGAAAGTGAAAATGCGGCATCTACACTTTTGAAGCTTGCAAACACAATTACAAAATAAATAATGAGTAAAAAAGGGCAACCCGGTGCACTGAAGCTCCCGCATACGCGGGGTCCGGGAAGGGGTCCCACCATTTGGTGTATTGTACGCAGCCTTACCCTGTTTTTACACAAGAGCCTGTTTCCAGGAAAATAAATAATGAGTAAGAAAGTAAAAAACTTTGGAGAAGTGAAGACTAAAAGCAGCCCCGTTAAGCAAATACACGAACATTTGATGATGCTAAAACTGAACTTTTCTAGAAATTTTACAGAGAAACAATCCAGCATTCCATGAAAATGGGATTGGAATATCACAGGTTAAATGCTCTGCTCTGAGTTATGAAGCTTCATTTCTCATAGTCTTAGCTGTGATATTATGAGGCTTCATCTCAGCAAACAATCTACTAAAAATATGAAAATTTAGCAAACTCCATATGTTTGCAACAATATCACTGGACAACATACAAAACGCTTCCTTTGCAGCTCTACGACGAGCTTCAAGAAGTGCTGTATTTGTGAAGAGCTCAGTGAGAGATTTTTCAAGCTCCAGTTTTCCAGAAACCTACAAGAGGCAAACGATAACAGTTTAAGAACATGTATTTCATGGTGTAGAACATTTTCGATTAGCAAATGAGATGTCTTTCCAACCTGAAGAACTGACAGAGGATTCAGTTGTTGCATTTCTAGTACCATGTGGGAGAAATGGCCAACATTACGACCTGAAATCAATAATGAGTTACAGACACTAAAATACTGTGTTGAGATTTAAGAACTACAAAGAAGGTTACAAGATGCACCTGTCAGAATAGCACAACCAGCAGCAGCAGCTTCTGAGATATTATGGCCAGACAAACCAGGGAGGAATGAACCACCGATAACAGCTATTGGTGTTAATGTGTACAATTGTCTTAATTCGCCTGTTAAACAAGTTGGATGATAGTATATGTCATGCATGACATCCCTAATAAAAACAAACAACTGCATCTACGATTTTCCATATTTCATGAAGTTCAGCGTGAAAGTTCAAGTTTTCTAATAGAAATATGCTCAGCAGACTTCACCAAGCCCTACTTAAAGAAGACTGAGTAAAATATGTTGTCGGCTACCACAGAGGATTAATAAGTGATACAGAACAGAAGATGGTGATTATGGCAAATAATGAGGTACAAACTCTTCCGTTCTAGAAATCACATGGCCAATGTTCTCAGCAGATGTTAATTTTTTATATGAGACCATTTCAATTTCATGTTAGTGAAAAGAAAAGAATGCTTACCCAAAGTGTCCACCACATAAATATTTGTTTCTGGCTTAAACCTCTCATGTTGTGATCTCAAAACTACATCATGTCCTTGTCTCTCCAATTTCTGCACTACACCATGTAAAAGCATAATGAATTCCAGAGGTGATAAAAGAATAGGTCATAAAAATAGAAGTGATTTTTGTATGCACGTCTTTTTAAGTTGTATGAAAATGAACCTAGAGAAGATTTACAGAATATAGAAATATAATAATCACATGAAACTATCATTTCATAAGTAGACTATAGTGAAGTCATAAAGGCAGTTATATTTAGAGTGATTGAGAATGCATATATGGAAACATCTCTATTGGATGAGAGAACAAGTCATAAAAGCAGTTATAACAGACATGTTTTGAAGGGAAAGGATATGGAATAAAAAACTGACTTTGGCAATCTCTCGCCCTTGCTGCGGATGCCGAGGGACAATAATAGTCACTATATTAGGTCGCAGCTGCATAAGAACATTGTGAACTCCTAATATTACTGCAGAGAAAGAAAAATGAGAGTAAAACAAAACGTACTTTTCAAAGGAAATGGCAGATGATATCTAAGAAACATATTTTGACATATTTCCTGCGTTCAGAGTAAACAGACAACTTGATATAATGGCTATTATAACAAAACTAATGCAAATGATTTCAAAGCGAATCTATGGACAACCAAACTGTGAATGCCATGTCAATTTTCCCAAATCAAGAATGTCACTCTCGTTTTTATGTTAATCAAAATGTTCAGGTATTTCAACAGACTCTAAGGAACAAACAAACATGTACAGCATAATGTCTGAGGAATAAACAAAGATTGAACTAACTTTCTTCTTCTCCCCTATGAATTGAAGAAGCCATCCAAACTTGCTTGTGAGAAAGCTGTTGTCTCAGGTTATCTATATTCGTTCTGCCACATTCGTTGACTCCAAAGTCTTCTATTACTGAATGAAAGGATTGATAAGACAAGATTAGTTCAGACCATTTTATCACTTTGAAAGAAAATCAACAATCAAGAACATAAAAAGAAAAGTTGTATGTTCTATGATATTGCTCGTATTAGCAACAAAATGGAGGTGAATTATGCAACTGGCTTTCTTATGCAACTGTGAGAGAAAAGAACACAATGATGTCGTATATATTCAATTTCATTGATTTGACTAAAGAAATTTATGACGTACCATACTTTAGATCACCAGAAAAGTTTATGATATAAGGAGGGGCTTGCAGTAGCTGAAACCGGATACCCTGCTCTGTACTCTGCAGTAGTCAAAATGTTCAATGGGCAGAATAATAAAACATGAATTACTGTGAATGAAAAATTATTTAGGAGAACATACCAATGGAACAATCAAGGAAAACTTGGATAGCATCAACGAAATCAATGGAAGAAGCACTGACCCTGACCAAAGTTTAAAGGACTTTTCAGAAATCCGAGCATTTAACAGTGCCAGTGTTATCTGACAAGAGTAAAAATGGGTTGTAATATGTAAGAATTGGTGAAACTATATGACATGATGCACATGAAAAATACACAAGTGAAGGAGATGTGTGAACAAAAAACTAATTGGTCTTATATTTTTTATTAAATAAGGAAGTTGTTCTTGACTACTGTTTAACTATCATTTTATGTAGTTGCTTATCGGTTGAATTCTAGATGCATGGATTAAACATTAAACTATTTCTCTCCGATAAGTAAGTACTTTATAGATGTAAACATGTAGTCAACAAAACAAAAGAAAAGAATAGCTTACACCATTTTTGGAAGCATCCATGATAAGATTTGGCCAGAGCTCGCTCTCCATTAGCACAATAGCACTTGGTTTCCAGTAATGAAGGAAAGAACGGATGGACGAAGGCGTATCAACTGGTGAAAACTGCAAATTTGAGATTTTCGGCAGACAAAAAGAACGTGTTGTGAGCCTGATTTGAAAATAGGAAAATTAAAACCAAATGGTTTTTTTTTATTTAAATGATTTGAGAACTTTGTTCAAACTGATAAATTAGTACAGATTAATCAACCCATAACACAAAAGTCAACCCAGAAATATTATTTCAAGAGTCTGTTGGGTCTTTCTCCCTGAACCCAGATATACATCCCCAAGACCATATAAATCAGATACAGGTCCCTAAGAATAGAAACAAACTTCCTTGAAATACTTTTCTTTTAGAAACAAAACCACATTTCTTGTATTTCAGAAATAAAATAATTCCAGGAAAAAAGTGCCTGATTACTTCTGATCTTTGTTTGTAAAAGTTAATAAACAAGAAACAAGAACATATCACCCTTTAAGTTGCAACTATTACTTATATGAACGATCAGAGTCAACAAAGCTAACAATTGTCAACAATCCCTTAACTGCATGAACCTATCAAACTTAAATTTTAGAAAAGATGGAAATGGATGAAGAAATTACATAATCCCTATAAGCATTCCCAGACAAAGTACCTGTAAAATGACTTCACTTGGAATCTTTTTGCTCAATGCTTCACTGCATTACACCAAAATATAATCTCAGAGAATAAGTTCACTAATGTCAGATTCTCTTATCAAAATATCAAATGAAAGGATGTTCATCTCCAAAGAAGAAGCACCACATCACTACTTGCATTAGAACTCAGAAAAAGTATGATAATCGCGCAATCAAGAGATCTCAATCGCCAGATGAAGATCCGGCTCGTATTCTAAGTTCTAACTATAACAAATTGACTTATTCGTAAGGCCTAGCTCAGCCAGCAATGCCAACATTGTTAGGCTGGATATTTTCTGTGGTGTCGCAGGTTTGAACCCGGGATCTTCCACTTTGTGTGTATGTGTGAGTTTATGATGGTGTTTTCCGTATCATCTGTGGAAAAAAAAATGACTTCAAAATATAGATCGAAATATGAGTGGTCCAATCTTCATGCATAAACTACAATTCCTCATAATCACTTAAAAGACACATTGTAATGTTACAAATGTCGAAAACTACCAACAACAATGCACGGACCAAACATCACAAAACATGAAATGAAAAGAACACAATACACCAAGACAAAGACACAATAAATTCAAAAAACTTAAGACTAGATACAAAAAATCTAATATGAAAAGTTGACAACATGAATCTTAAATCAAAAAGACAATTGATATTGTAAAGGTTACAAATTACATTACATAATAAACACACACTATAATTTATCTAATCTAACTTTATGATATTTTCAAGTTTCAACTGTATGCATATAAAAAAATTAAAAAAAAAAATACGAACAGGGTCTGTTTGGATCGACTTATTTGAGCTTATCTACCAACACAGGTACTTTTGAGACTATTTGGAAGAGCTTATGGAAACAGTTTATGGACATGCTGTCATAACTTATGAAAACAACTTATAACTTATGCATAAACAATTTGAGTTTATTTAAATTATACTAAAGCACTTTTGCTTATCCAACAAACATGAGTAGAAACATCCAAAGTATGCATTGTACATGGTTAAGTTAAACATAAAATACAAAATTAAAAAAAAAAAAAACAAAGAAATGAAGAAAATGAGAAGAGTAAGTTACAATGCAGAGAGAGTGGTGATGGTGATGAGGACATTCAAATTCGGCATTTTCCGAATGCAGTGTTTGATCACTGGAATCGCAATCATCCCTTCACCTAACGAAACGGCGTGGAACCATACGAGTGGACCTGGCTTCCGAGGCTGAGAGGGATGACCTAGCCGTTCTGGCCACCGCTGAAGGTGCTCTAGGCCGCGGAATCTGCGCCACCGCAGGTGAATACGGATTAACGGTGACGCGGCGTAGGTTAGGGCTCTATAGAGCTTGTAGGCTGTCAGTCCGTTCTTCATCGTCGTCGGTAACCGCTTACTCCACCGGCGAGGCTGTTATGGGTTTTTCAATTTTGGCGGAAAGTTGTTAGTTAAATCACTTTTTGATTCCTAAGATGTCTTTCTAAATAATAAATATGTATTTAATATGATGATTTGATTGGATCGCCTGTAAAAAAGTTTCATACCAATTCTTAGGAATTAATCTTTAAAACAAATTAAGCAATATTTTTTTTAATATTGTTGAAAATAAGGATATAATTATTTTTTTTTGGTACAAATAAATCTTATATGATTGAGTGAATCATCAACTTCATCCATTAATTTGCATGAATCGGCCAAATTCGTCCTCCAATTTAAGGAAATATCAAAATAGTCCATAAATTTGTAAAATGTCAATCAATTTAGTCATTCCGTCCAATTGGAGTGTTAACGGTGCTGACGTGGCCGTTAACCTCTCACATGTCAGATGCCACATAGCAGGGACTAATTTGACCGATAGTGACCAAAATTTCCAATGACGAAATTGATTGATTTATAGAAAATGTTATTTCCTCCCCCAACGGCTCTTTCTTTCTTCCCCAAATATATAAAATTGAAACCCTAATTTTACAATCTTTAATCTACACTCCAAAATTCCCAAAATTTCTTCCAATAATTAGAGGTAACGTTCTTCTCCAATTCAAAAAACTCCAAACCTTAATTTTTTTTTATTGAATCCGAAAACCAGAATCCCCAAAATATCTTCAAGCAAAACTGTTCAAAGTAAATCTGAAACGATGGAGGGTGAGCATATGGGCAAAAAGAGTTATCAAAGTCAAGCTTCATCTTTAAGCTCCATGTTTAATGGTGATGTGAGAGTGCTTGAATGTTGATTGTATAGGAAGTGAGCTTAGGTTGATTAAGTTTTTGATAGTCATAATTTGCTTTTTGAGTTTTTTAACATGCTACTATATTGTTCTAGGTGTGGTATAGTTATAATGAAAAGAGGTTGAAAATGAATGAAACGTAGTCTTTCTGTAATAATTTTACCATCATATTAGTCCCTGAATTATTTGTCTAACTATCAAACTGATCCCTACATTATATTAAAAAACCATTTTGATGGACGCCAGACAAATTCAGAGACTATTTTGATATTTCGTTAAATTGGGAACTAATTTGCCGATTCGTACAAATTCATGGATGAAGTTGATGATTCACACTATATTATTAGTTAGTAATTCAAAATTGGTTTAGTGCAGCCTGTAGATGCTGCCTCTTTTTTTATTTTAATTATGTTGATGGGAGTTTAAATTGGAAGGTGCAGGAGTTTTGCAATATCCATAACTAGTATAGGATATTGTGGTAATTTTCACACTATTCTTTCCGGTTTGTATCCATATCAATCAAACAATGTACAACACAAAATTGTATCTGTAATGCATATACGGTATACCAATGTACAAAACAAAATATTGTCCTATGACTTAACCATTTGTTCTGTACTATTCTACTTTTGCATTCCTTCAATATATATACAAACATTTATCACACAACTAAAATCCCTTCTAAAACGATCTAGACCCTGCAAAACTTCCTTGTGTTTCTCAAGCGAGTTTCTACATCAATTCTGCATACATAATGAAGACCAACAAGAAGTTCAACCATTGCAGCTTCAGTTTTTGCTTGGTTTGCAAAGTAAAGAGTTTGTACAAGTAAAACATTTGCTTTCAAACTAGTAAATTCCTTCTCAAAATTCCTCTCGGAATACCACTTTACCATGTTGTGTGCAAGTGGAGCTAACCACTCCAATATCTGTCTGAGTACCACATTCCATTCTGTTTCAAGCTTACTTTTGGCATACCATTTAAGCTTACCCCTAAGAGCTGTTCTTATAGATGTGGGTAGCTTATTGTAAAGATCGTCTCTCGTTCGAACATCGATTGTATTCGTGCGACGTGATGACACTATCTTCTCTATCAATACAATTATATTTGCATAATGTATAGCTAAAGCTGCATCACCGAGAGTTGATGGAACCGGTTTTAACTTTTCCTTGAGAGATAGTTTAAAATAAACTCTACTTCTGTGGAAGAGAGACGGTTTATTGACGAGCGATTTCGTGTTGACATCAATGTTTTTCCTCATAGAACTACCATTAGTTGGTATACAACTCTGCACTACATGAGAATCATTTTGAACAGATATGCAACCTTTGAAGGATCCAATATATTTCAATTGCTTACCTTCTGAGGGAAGAAGCTTTTCACATGATGAATCTTGTGTATGAAGTATCACTTGTTGATCTTTCTTCTTTTTCTTGCTCTTGTTCTTTCGTCCAATAGGCGCTGAACAAAATTCATTTAGATTCATCTCGGAAGAAGGATGAACCGAAGAATGCATGACATGGAGAGCAGGGGAGGAATGGTTTCGCGCCAGACGATTATTAGTATCATTCATTGTTCCCGAGGAATCATTTTTTAGATTTTCAATTGGTAAATGACTATTTCCAAACACAAGTATGATTCTCTCAAGAATTGTGAACAATGATCTTGCCAACAACCTAACAATATAGTCGTAACTTCTACTCCAAGGAGACAAATCTCTTACATTTTGCACTTGTTGCCTCTGGCACATAACTTTCTTCTGAAACTCGAGCAATTTCGCCTTATTAACAACATCGCGAGTCAACTTCATTCGCCTTAAAGTTTGTTCACACTCAGCTAACACCTCAAGCTCTTGTGACAAAAGTGACAAAGAACAAACAAATCTTTCCATTTTCTTCACCTTTTTCTCCATCTTTTTCAATCTATATTCCCAACCAGACCATTGAACATAATTTTCAAAAGGGTTATGATCAAAACTTTCATAACTGTGATATAACGGATCCTTACACCTCTTGCTTAACCTTGCCACAGATTGTGATAAAGATTGGAAGTTATTAAGTATCTCATTCCTTGTAAGCTCCATCAAGAAATATTCATCATCAGACACAAGCATTTTGACACCAACTGAACTTACTATCCATTCTCTTAGATTCATTAATTCATTGTCACTCAAAGAATGCCATAGATTAACAACCTTAGACATCAACCCTGCAACCTCAAATGCCATGATTCCAATTTCATTATTTTCATCTGAACCACTCTTGCGAGAAACTGGCCAAATACCACCTAGCCATGTCACGTTCACTGTTTCACCCTTCATTGATATATGAAGAATTAATCCAATAGACACGTTAATTTGATTACTACAAACATAAAAAACACAAATTAGAAACTCAAAAACACAAAAGCAATCAACATGGTATAAGAACAAGTTACTTGTATAAACAAGAGAGAAAGAGAGAGAGATTAGAAAATACCCTTAAGAGAGGTGAAGATGCATTGAGGTATGAACTCTTGTTGGTAGAGAAAAGAGAACAACTTTCTTAAAGGTGAAAGTTGAAACACACGTGGATGTGGAGGGAAATATAGTCCAAAATCGGTCAAACCAAAGTACTAAGAATGTGGGTCTCGATGTTTTTTTCGAAACGTGAATTTTTACTGTTGGCGGATAGTGGTGGATTGCGTTTGGTAATTGGATTGTTCTTCCAAAGAGTCTATATTAAAACATTTTCATTTTTGTTCACACATTCAATAATACTCTCATTCGTCTCATATTAGGTGTTTTATTGTCCCCGTGGTAAAGACAATGCATAATATATGTCAAGAGTAGGTGACAATGTGTGTGATACTAAAAATGGCATCACTTTGTGACATTTTGTTTGTGTTAGGCCGTTTGAGTTATTGGATTATAGTGAACAATGTTCGTGAAAGACAAAGAAAGAATATGAGTCCATTGCGGTTTGCCGCAGCCATTGCTGTGTAGGAGTTGGTACGCGTACGTTTTCTTCTGTCATATTTTCCGTCGTTACATTGTACCTGCCATAGTTGGGGAGCATATACCTATGTAATATACATCAATTGCTTAAGAAAATGGATCATTTTGGTATGTAAAAGCTTATTAAATCAATTGGTTGGATATATCAACAATATTCGATATTATGTGGCTAGAAGAGTCTTGTAAAAATAAATGGCATATAGCAAAGATATGATTCATATAAAATTTAGTAATCACCTTTCTTTACATTTAGCGTATTAATTATTGTAAAATTTTCAAATAGACTCAAAGTTTTTATCCCTTATACTTATGTATTTTATTTTGGTTTCTTGTGTTTATTTTGCCCACCAAAATTGTCACATGAGAGAATTGAATTTGGGACCTCAAAATAATGACACTCCAGAAAGTCTCAAGCCAATTCTATCAGGTCAAAAGTTATATTACTTTGCTCCTAAAAAAGATAAAGATTGTTATTCTCACTTCAAAAAATGTTATGACATACGTAGAAAATACCACTTTACCTGCAACTGCAGCTAACAGACTGTAATTAAGTGCAGTTGCTGCCAGATTGTGGAAGGTTACTACTTGACTTTGTCAATGGAGGTGAAAAGCTTAAATTTTGAAGTGTTCCCACGAATTAATGGAAGTGATGAATGCAATTGTGTGCTCAAGAAAATGGTTTTTTTAATGGAATTTGTGGTTCATGTGCTATTGGTATGTGAAGTGAACTAAATCACATCAGATTACAATTTGTTCAAACACATAAGAGATTTTCTTGCCTCACATAAGAGGACTTTTACAATCAAAATTTATCAAATAAAAAATTATTTTTGCACTTAATATGCAATTAGAGGTGTAATCAACTTAAAGTGCAAGTGACTTTTGAACACTTAAGAAATTTTAAGATTAAAAGTTTGTAGGAATTTTTCCAAGTGTTTTAAAATGATAGAAGTCTATCGAGATTATTCAACTGCTCAAATCTTTATATAGAAGAGAATGAAAGACTCGTTGTTGAAGTTTTGTCAACTCGTCAAATTCGTCCTTGAGAAGCTTGATCGAGTCGTTGAAACTTTGCCTCTTATGGATGATGTTGTTGAATAGTTATTCGAAAATCCTCTGCTTCTAATAGAATGATTCGTTAGCTTCTCTTTGTCCTTGAATTTTCTTGTTTGTTTCTGCACGTGGTCAAGAGAAGACAAACTGTACTATTGAGAGTCTGATAGGGATATTCAATCAGAAGACAACAAACCAGTCTATTCTTCAGAAAATTTCTTATGTGTTTGAACAAATTGTAATCTGATGTGATTTAGTTCACTTCAGAAGTTCTATCCCAATCTGTTGATGTCACCTTCAGAAGTTCTATTCTTCAGAGTCTGATTCCATTAGAAGCTTCCAAGACTGTTGGCTTTATAGTTGACCTTTCTTCAAATCTTGCTTGAAGTCATAACAACTTCTCTTTTGAATCAGATGTTTTTCTTTGTGTTTAAAGATTTGATGTTTCAGAACCAAAATTTGACTATAAGAGTTAGAATTTAATTATATGGTCTTGCACACTTAAACACATATTAGGATATCTAGTTGTTCTTTCATACTTTGTTATCATCAGAACTTCAGAGACATTGTTTAGAACTCATTGTTGGTTCAACATAATATACATTTTTTAAATAATTAAATGATATCTTAATAATTGTGTGTCTAAATAATTTTGATGTGGAGTTGTGTCTTTTTTTTTAAGAAGTTAAACTAGCATACCCAAATTGACATCGCGGAGAATCGAACCTGAGACATTGAGGATGAACACATTTTAAGGTCCCAAGCCAACTGGTCTAAATAAGTATTTCTCGGGGATTTGGATTCTTTCTGTTGAAATTTCTCTCAAACTTTTTCAACTGGAATCTGAACAATGAAACATGAGAGAAAGTGAGAATTGAATTATTAAAAAGGTAATTGTATTTTAACTATGGAGATTGAAAATAGGAAAAACTTGAGAAAAATTTCAATGGAGAGAATCCAAATTCATTTCTCGAGGAGGGTTATGACCATCTTCATTTATAAAAATAAATAGTGATTGCAATTTAGAAAGATATACATAGAAAATATATTTTTTGAAAAAATACACACAAAATATATATTGTGAGTCATGCCTACCAATAAGTGAATCCTTTATTATTAATTATTTTCAAATTTTATCATGTTTTTATCTCATCAAATACAAAAATTAGAGGAGATCGAAAATGGAGAGATCCTCCCCCTTCTAAAATAGCAACGGTGCTAGTTCGTTTTGCAATGATGGTCCAAGTGAGGCAGATAGTCAACGGAATTTGTTAAAATTCCATATATCTAGGTGATGGATAAATTAGTTAAGTAAGCTTGCGATATTAGCAATATTTTTAGCAGAAGAAATTCACATGGAGTTGTTATAACTTTTTCAGCTTTAATTTTTTTTTAAATGAGCTTTATTTTTATTATTATCAATTATAAACTACTACTAAAATATCTTACATTCGTGGTCCCGCAATATTCATGTTTTTCTATTTTACTATCAAGTCACGATGAGGTTCGCATTTTTCTATAATTTCCCCCTTGATCGGGGCTATAAGGAATATTTATATTTTGGAAATTGTTAATAAATGTTCTTGAGACATTATTTAAACAACTCGTAAAAAAGTAAATTTTGCAAAGAATTAAAAGTGATTTAATTATTATCTTTTCGGTCTCATTTATAAAAAAAAATTAACATTTTAGATACATCATTTATCGAATAAATTTTAAAAATTAATTTTTTCTTATAAATGAAACCGATGTGATACTTTGAGACTATTCACGTTTGTATATTCAAAACAAATTTTTTATTTGTATATGTTTTTAAAGAAAAATGCTAACCAGCGTCATTATGACATTGTTTAAGTGTCTTAAAGTAATAATTATACAATTATCTAAGTGAGAGTCATTTATTTAAGCATCTAATCGGTGTGATACTTTTACATATGTTTAATTTCTATTTTCAATACAAAATTTTCTTTTGAAAGTTTCTTAAACAATTTTCTTATAACACTTATTAGCAATATCCTATCTTAAACAATATATTTATAACATTTGTTAACACGACTCTTATACTATTTATTTAGTTATTGACAAACCCCTTTCTTAAACAATCATGTAATACTATTTATTTTATTTAGCTATGCATTTGAGTTAACCATATGTCGAATGGACCAATGGAAAACAATGAAGCAAAGTTAAAGATTTTTAAAATAATTTACGGTAACCCACTTTGATGGTATGAAAGAAAATATTATATAATAATCACATGATAATTAAATAGAAAGGCCACCCTTGGAAGTTTGATTACTTCATAGCTCCCACATGATAATTACTTGGGAATCTCATTCTCATGAACTGCTTTTCCATAATTTAAAAAAAAAAAACTTAATTAATGATGTGATCCTGTTGATAATATTTTATTCTTATTAACGTTACAATTTTATCCCTTTAAGTCATCTTCCGTCAACCAAATAAATTTCCATCGTCAAAACCGTTAAACCAACGTCTAAGGTGGATACACATTGCAAGTTGCCACGTCACCGTTCACATGTGTCTATTTAACGTTTTAGCAAAAGACTAACGATGAAGATTTATTTGGCTAACAGATACTAACTTAAAGGACCAAATTGTAACGTTAATAACTTATGAGAGCAAAATGTAACCGACAAATAATTTAAGGGACCAAATCATTAATTAAGCCAAAAAAAAATTGAGGTTAAAAGAGTTTCGTTTTCCATACGCGTGCTTCGGTAAAGGAAAAGATATTTTTTTTTTTATGAACATCAAAGAAAAAGAGATATACCAAGCGAAGGAAAAAGAGAGTTTTTATGTTTATTATTTGGTTCACTTGATTGAGGTAGAGAAATTTCTATTTTTGACAATTGAAATTTTATTTCTTGGTTAATAAAATAATCTAATTAGGTTTTTTTTTTTAATAAATCTAATCAGGAAGTACTTTTTTTTTTATAAAATTTTGATTTTTGCTTATCATAAAAACGACGCCTGACAAACTTTAGCGGTGTTGATTGTGAGTTATTGGTATCTAAGTATTTCTACCATCAATTCAGTAAGAGAACAATAGTAAGAGAATTGAGTTGAAAGGAATCGTACCTAATAGGACAACAAAGGATCCCTTTTACATGTGAAGGCGCAAACCCTCGTTAAATAAGGCAAAAGAGTCTTTGGAGAGTGGTGGACTTAGGGGTATCGAAACTGTTGAACGTTGGTCCATTATGGAGGGCCATGAGGTATTATGGATTCCCAAAATCCAAAGCTCATGTATGTTGGAGACACTGTTCGGTGTATGCTTGAAGCAAGAGCGGCGTGGATAAACATGGGACTATCATATGATATTATGGTCTTTGTTAGGCCTTCTGCTGGTGCTATGCTAGGCGTAAGACCATCTTGGACAACCTCTTAGGTATTCCAGAACAGCTACCCCCAAGTCATCATTTTTGTTGCAATGGTGACTTCATACAGTTTAATATATGTCGTTTATATTGTTACCCATAACTATGTTAACACCCCAAATCATGACAATGACAAAATATTATCTTTGAGGTACCTGCATAGATGTGATGTCAAAATACCATGACCAATGCATGTCTCATTCATCGTTTATAAAATACTCATGAATACAAATATACAATAGAAATGACATGCATTTTGTATTTAAAATTAAACCATGACACGTAATACAAATGTAAGGTCATGATCATACACCATGCAATTAACAACAATAAAACACTTTTGAAGTAATTTCAAAAATAAATATATGATGTTTTTAGCTATATTTTTAGTTATTTTATTTGCATTTAAAAACAAGTTAGAAGTCAAATAGAGAAATTGTCAATGTTTTGAGGAATTTTTTGTATTCTTTTCATTCAAGTCATTGTAATTTAGTTTTATCCTAATTCATGCAACTTCATAGGTGTTTTGAGTCATTTTTAGAGAAATCATGTAAACCTACAAAACAAGACATCAAGTGAAGGATCAATGATATGAAGATTGAAGTTCAATGGTTCTTAGAAGACATTTGAAGACAATACAAAGTGAAGAAAAATCATTTAAAGTTCCAAGGCATTACAAGATTGAAGAACGCTTGAAAAAGGGTTGAAAACTGCAAAGTTCGCGAAGGAGGGGATGCCTCATGCGCCCATGCGCATGAGCCATACACATGGGCGCATGAGCCATACACCCCTGCGCATGGGACACCATTACATGCTTCCTCATGTGCCCCTGCGCATCAAACCATGCGCCACACGCATGGGAACGACAAGTAGTTGATGTTTGCTTGTTTTCCAAGCTGGTTTTGGTGGAAAAACACTATTTTCACTCTTTTCACCCCCTTAGTAATGATACACTATAAATAGAGACCCTTGAACACAATTTTATTCATTCAAAAAGCTAACAGTACGAACGAGGCAAGAGTCAAGCATCAAGAGCTTCAAGGCAAAGGATCTTCATCTTCATCTTGTTCTATCTAGGGTATTTTTCTATTGTTTTGTAATGATGTATGTTGTCATGTTCAACTAAACCTCTTTGATTATGGTTCCAAATTGAACACCTTTTTATTCAGTTTATAATTTAAAGTCTGATTTCATTTGTATATGTACGTTTTTATACAATATCTTAGACGGAGCCATTTGGATTGACAACCAGAATTCCATTGGAGCAAGACAATAGTGAATTGCTTAGTTTCTAAAAAATCTAAGTATAAATTTAAGGCTATAACTCATCTTAAGGGAACCCCGCAATTGTAAATGGCTGAATTGCAGGGATATTAAAACAAGGGAAACGCTAACTTGTACCCTTAAGACACAAATTAATTAGTCAAAAGTAGAAAATTTTTGTTGTAATTAATGCATTTGAATTTAATTTTTTACTTTTAATTAATTGAATGCACAAAATTTAAGAAAAAAAATTATACTTTTAGGTTGCTCAACATGTGCCATAAGGACACAAGTTAGCATGACCCTTAAAACAAACTTTCATTAATTCACCACGGGGTTATGTTATACTTTCTTAAATCCAAACATAAGATAAATTATAAACTAATAATTACTCGATTTAATTTCCAACAAAGACGGATGCTAGAAACAACGTCAACCGTAGAAACCCCTACATTTTTAGGTCCCCTCAGGGCCGTTCCTACGAATCCGGAGGCTTGACTCTGTAAGTGAAAAGAGGCCCATAATAAATTAAAAAAGTTTTTTTTTAAAAGAACAATGTTCTATTTAAGTGGGTTTATTGGATCATGATTCTAAGGGATTTTAAAAGACTTTTTTATCATGAAAAAGTCTTGTGGTATTCAATCAAGACTCTTTTCAATTTAAAAAAAGTCTTGTGTTATTCAATCAAGATTCTTTGTCATT
>Ga0228710_1004980_pt1 | contig 20848 bp, 14 predicted proteins | sample MedpolnodulmetaG_FD_177995 | JGI IMG/M metagenome (GOLD analysis project Ga0228710, IMG submission 177995) | Root nodule microbial communities from Medicago polymorpha collected in Santa Monica, California, United States - pink nodules | ecosystem: Host-associated > Plants > Roots > Nodule... | reverse complement strand
AAGGTTATTGTAACACGGTAAACCACAAAAATAGCCAATATTATAACACATGGTAAAATTTGAAATTCAAATATTAGGCATTTTGGAGGGATAAAAGCTAGGGCTTCAAAATCAGTAGTTAATGCAGGTCATTAGAGGGAAAATATTAGGTTTAGTAATAGCAATCCGTAATATGCATTAAGAATAAAGGATTTAGATATATAAAGATTTAGCCAAAATCAGTTTTGATCACCGCTTTTACAGACAGAACAGAACACAAAAATGTAAGTTGATAGTAAAGTAAAACATTGTGTTTGTTGTAGGACACCTCCATCCATGAACATAAATAATATATTTTGAATTCAGCAAAATTAATTAAAAAATACAAATAGAATTGGGGAGTGAAACCGTAGTTTTGTGAGTGTTAAAAACGAACAGTTTCGCTCACCGACGGCTCCTCTCGTTTCCATAGTTCAAATGTCGACTCGTCGTCGTAAGTTTCCTTCTTCTTATTTTTTCATTCTTAACAAGACTATACTCTCACTCTAGCTTTGTTCCCAATTATGTTGATGTTGATAACGCTGTTTCTTCATTCAACATCTTTTCCATCGAATTTGAATCTCGATTCTGATTAATAACACTACCCAGAAGCAATGTTGAAGAAAGCTTTCAAAACCCCTCGCTTCTTCGGGTTCCGCCGCAACCACAACAATTCTCTCACAACCTCTTCCATTAGTTCCGACCAACGAGGTATTCGTTTTTGCATCTGGGTAGCTTTCAAATTTGAGAATCTTAGCTACGAACCTTATTGTTTGGTTAACCGCATCCTTTTCCATAAAAATTGGTATTCCATTTACTGGGAAGCTCTTGAGCTTCTCAAGAAAAAAAGGTTTTTTAGTAACTTCAGATTCCATTAGAGCTTTGGTTAGATTTTATTCCTACATGGGTTATACCGAAAAAGCTATAGAATCATTCAGTAGAATGCGTGAATTTGGTGTTGAACCTGATGCTTATATGTATAACACAATTTTGAGAGATGTGTTGAATGAAAACTTACTTGAGCTTGCTCTTGCATTGTATACTACCATGCTTAAATTTAATGTTGAGCCTAATTTTTATACTTATAATATGTTGATTGATGGCTTTTGTAAAACCGGTGAAGTTAAGGGCGCACAGGAGATGCTCACTGAAATGAAGAGAGTTGGTATTGTTCCTTGTGTCTTATCCATGACTTCGATTCTTTATGGGTGTTGTCAGGTGAATAATGTGGATGAGGCCGCATATATTGTTTAATAATATGATGAAAGAAAAAGAAGGGCTTCTGCCGCCGCATATGATTTCTTGTAATGTTCTTAATGGGTTTTGCAAGACGGGGAGGCTAGAGGAAGCACTTTCTTTTGTGTGGTTAATAAAGAAAGATGGTTTCTCGCTTAATCGAAATAGCTATGCTTCTCTTATTAATGGATTTTTTAAGGCTAGGAGATATAGGGAAGCACATGTCTGGTATACAAAGATGTTTAAGGAGGGGATTGTGCCTGATATTGTTTTGTACGCTATTATGATATGTGGTTTGTCGAAGGAGGGCAGGGTTGGTGAAGCTGCTAAGATGTTAGAGGAGATGACTCAGATAGGTTTAACTCCTGATGCTTACTGCTACAATGCTGTAATTCAAGGTTTATGTGATGTAGGTCTTTTGAATCGAGCACAGTCTCTTCATCTTGAAATTTCTCAGCACAATGTTTGCACGCACACAATTCTCATATGTGAAATGTGTAAGTGAGGAATGGTTGCTGAGGCACAATAATTATTTAATCGAATGGAGAAGCTTGGATGTGAACCTTCAGTTGTGACCTTTAATACGCTTATAAATGGACTGTGCAAAGCTAAAAATCTTGAGGTCGGGAGAAGAAATTCGTTACACCTCAGTCTTTCTCAGGGTTCTGGTCAGGTTTCTGATAGTGCTGGGCTCCTGAGAAAGGCGAACGAAATGTGAGGCGGGACAAATTTTGAGGGCTTACAAGTTAATCACTGATCTTGCTGGCGAGGTTAAGCCCGACATCATTACATACAACATTCTACTCAATGCCCTTTGCATGGATCGTGAAGTTAACGCTGCTTATAATTTTTTTGAGTTCCTGCAAAAGAAGGGTTATCCCTCACCCGATACTGTTATATATGGGACAATTATCAAAGGGCTGTTCATGGTTGACAGAGAAGATGAGGCATTTAAGGTTTTTCAACGTATGCAGAAGACTGGCTCTGAACCTACCCTTTCAGTTTATAGAACACTTATGACTTGTTTGTGTAGAAAGAGCAAGGTCTGACGTGCATTCACTCTTTATTTGGAACATTTGAAGAGCCTTCCTAGTCAGGACAACGACTCAATCAGTACTCTAGAAAAATATTTATTCAGAGAAAAATTGGAACAAGTGATTCGAGGTTTACTTGAACTGGACTTCAAGGCCAGAGATTTTAAATTAGCTCCATATACAATTCTACTTATTGGGTTATGTCAAGCAAGAAAAGTATCTGAAGCATTAATTATATTCTCTGTTCTTGATGAGTTCAATATCAAAATCAACGCTACAAGTTGTGTACATTTGATAAGAGGCCTTTGTATATGACGCAGTAAAAATATTTCTTTACAGTATTGAGAAGGGTTTCATGTTGAAGCCAATGATTTGTAATCACCTCCTCACGTGTCTTCTTCATTCCCGAGATTATGAGTGTGCTGTTGATCTTATTGGTAGGATGGAATCTTTTGGATACCGTTTAAATTCAGAAGAATTTGCAACGACATTGACACTTTTACACCACTACAGAAAAGGAAAGAAAAGAAAAATAACCATCAGAAAAGATTAAATTACACTGATTGATTTAGATGAATGAGTTTCTTTATGCGGCTCTTCAGTGAATATCCCCAGTTACGAAAATGGCCGTGAAGAGACCACTACACTTTTTGATGAACCAAAGGTGCCCTTTATCCCTTCTGTATATGTTTTTTCTTGAAGCAGTCCTTATGTGTATGTTAAATTTCAAATAATGTGTTTCCAGAGTTACTATAGAATAGTACAAGGATTAATTGAGAGGTATATCCTTGCATGCTTCCTTTTAGAATTTTACTTTAAACCAAGAAATCACATGTCTATAACTAATACGGAATCTAAACACATACAATATTTCGGAATTTCCTTTATTGCTTTAGGATTTTGAAGAGTGATTATCGGAGTTTTTTGTACAAAGAAACTGACACATCCAATATCACTTGGACTTTTGTCTCTCTGACATGAGATGCCCACAAAGTTTCTTTCTTTCTTAAGTCTGGATTCGGTTCTTCATTTGCATGCGTTCCAATGTGTGGAAATGTATGGACATGTCTCTTGGTGATTACGGAGAAACTACCGTTTGGGCTTTCTGCTCCAATGGAAAAGAAAAGATGCACTATTTTTTTTTGTGGGATCATTTTCTATTAAATTCATTAATGTTTAAAATGTTTCTATGATGTTGGAACATTGTTGATGCCATTATTCTTTACAATTTCCCTAACTTCTTGCTGGGCTGATGTCGTCAAGCCAATTTTTTTGCTCTATTGTCCCGCATGATTGTCATTACATCCTGTCTAGGGGTGTTTTGCTTTGTTGTATGCTTCAGTATATTTCTTTGTATACACCTCAGAGCCTCGAGCAAATATCGGCAAAGAAGATTCGAAGACTGCTATTTCCCATGCACACATTAATTGTGGAGATATCTCATATATAGTATACTTGTAGGTAAGGGTATCTTCCTTTAAGGTAGTCACTGTTTGATTCTGAACGCACAATTGTCCTTGCTAACAGTATATTTGACGGGGTTTCTATTTGATGCCACACCCCATTGGAACATGCAAGGATCAAAACTCCGTAAAGTTTAAACATTATTGATGCTTATTTTGTTTTGCAACTAGAATTTAGGCCAGCCAAGTGATTTAGCTCAAGTGATTAATGATCTCATTCAACGCATAAGAAAAAATAATACACATGTATACATAAAAAAAAAAAAATACACATGTATACATTTTCTTTTTAGCTATATCTATCTTTAGAATGAATCACCAATGTTAGTTTGCTGAAATTGTAGTGATTGATCCATGAAATTGTCAAAATTCTAAAGTAGTAGTTGAAACTTAGAATCCTCAATCACAGTAGTCTGTCTATTTGAGACAATTTTGAATACAAAATTTGTTGATCTAAAAGAGCTAATAAGGTAATAGGAAAAGTGTCATATTTGAAGTTACATATTTGAGCTAAGGTAACATGGTTTCCACGATATCTATGGCCTTAATCTAGTAATGTTGGGGAAGCAAGTTTGGAAATTGTTAACCAACCCAAATCTTTAGTTTCTAGAGTCTTTGAAGTAAAACATTTTTCACATTGGAACTTCTTGGTGTGGTTATTGGCCACGATCCAAGTTATATTTGGTGTAGTATCTAGACTTTACGGATGGTTTTAGAAGAAGGACATCACTGGAAAATAGGTGATGGTTCGTCAATTAATATTTGGACCGATCATTGGCTTAGTAGTATGTACATCCCATGTGTACAAACACCTTATCCTTTTTTCACTCTATTACAAATAGTTGATAACTTGATAGATAACAGCACAAGATCTTGGATTGGTACATAAGCAAATATACTTTTGGAGGTTCTGATGTGAGTGCAATTTTGAAGATTACTTTGTTGAGATTGAATAAACCTGATGAGAGGATATGGATATTTGATGGTAGAGGAACTTATGCAGTTAAAAATGCTTACTAGTTTGTGCAGAACACTTGGTCAATATAAAGGCGCTTAAAATTCAAGGAGAAATTTTTTATGTGGAGATTTGGGAGTAATTGTCTCCCAAACTGAGCAAACTTGCAGACTAGAGGGGTTGTCACATATGCCCCTCAGTCCGTGTCTGTTGTGAGTAAGCAACATAGAATTCTTGATACTTGTACCTTGAATGTACTGAGTAAGCAAAATGTGTCTCTTTGGCCAATATTGAATATGCTAATACCCTCAGTTGAGAGATTTGATGATTTTTCTGTGTGCAGGTTTCACATCATATGATTGATAGTCAAATTTCCATGTTTACTATTATATCACAAGTAAATGGCAAAAAAAAAGAAATATAAATCTGAGATTGCCAAACTAAATCGATTGATGGTGTTATTATCTGAGATAAAGACTGTCTACACTCTTGGCAGTACACACATTAAATTCACTAGACTAAGACCAATTCACAATTTTTTCGGAACCATCTCCATTTGGCTTCTTCAAATGTAATGTTGATAGAGTTATTTTTCAACAACATCTTGTTCCAGTACTGAAATGTGTGTGAAAGATGATCAGGGTGAACTTTGTGATGGCAAGATGGGATTGGTATTGCATGACGTTTTAGGAGGTTAAATGTGAATCGTGAGTATATATTTTGCTCTACAATGAATTTTAGCTTCAGTTTTGAGTAATGTTATTTTTGAGTTAGATTATAAAGTAATTGATGATATTCAACATGTAAAATTCAATCTATTGGAATATGACCCATGGTTGTAAATCTATTTTTTTCTAGGTACAACAACTTTCAAGTTGTTTTCACTAGGCGAAAAACTAATGGCGGAGCTCATGTTTTGGCACAAACTTCTATCTCTTATGTTCTTCGTAGTGATTTCCGGTCTCCTCTTGATTGTATTATGAATCTCTTAAAACATCCTCTAGTGTTTATATAGAATTAAGACTACCAAAGCATGAATTTTATTGAATGTAATGATATAAAATTATTTGTAGGATCAATTTTGTCAAAAAAGAAATGATGGGTTAGAGAGATTGAATTTTTTTTAGAAGAAAAGATGCTTATAACATTTCATTTATAATAATAGTGTCAATACAATCGGAAACATCAGAATGAATTATGGGGCTTACTGACAACGTGACTTCGCATGCAAGGACATGAGTAACCACATTTGTTTGTCGCCTATTAAACTCCACTCTAGGGTTTGTAAAATGTGAGGAAAAAAGATTCTGACATGTTGTAATAACTTAGTCAAACTTTGTTACATGTTGACCTACAAATTATGAATCCAGACAAAAATGGCTTCCTCTGCCGAAACGGTGTTTTAGAGAGCAATAGAGATGTCATCCCATAACCCAGCTAAATGCCATACTTGAACTGCAAAAGGGCAATGAAAGAAAACATGAGCTAGGTCCTCCACATCATCATCACGAGTAACACTGGTCACTGCATTCTTTTGTCTTGCAACCGAACTCTAGTGGTCAAACATCCACGATACATCCTCAAGGAAATTCTTAATTTTTGACTGTCTATTTCATCAATCCATTGTCGTGTGTAATTCAACATGAACGCCTATTTCAAATTTTTAGCTCCTAGGTTAGATCTCGAAACCTTCCATTTGGTTCTTCCTAATTCGTGGTGGCATCTAGATATTTGAGAGGTAAGTATGGAAATATTAACTACTGACTTGAAGAGGGGCGTATAATGGCTATAGGTTGGATGGTATTGGGTGTACTCTTCTCAATGATCAAATGATAGAGTTATATATCCCGTTAAGTGACAATATTTGGAAGGAGTATACTTGATATCCTTCTTCAGCAAGGCACTAAGAATAAAAATAGCAAAAACATTCAAAATGTGAACCTGACGTGAATCGAACACGCAACCTTCTGATCTGGAGTCAGACGCGCTACCATTGCGCCACAGATCCACTTGTGATAACATTGTGCAGTCATGAGTATATCATATGTTATAGATTATAGAATTCATGCCCAAAAGGGCCATCAATTTGAATTACGATTTTTTTCTTCTTTGGAATAAATTAGAATCACGATTTTAGGCCAACAAATATCCATATCCTTTCAAAAAAAAAAAAATAAATCCATATCCTTAACCAACTATGACAAATAATTTTTTTGAATAACTAGTTTTTTTTTTTGGAAGGATTTTTGAATAACTAGTTATTACAAAAAGTGGTGTGAAAGTTATTCCATTATTATTAACATCACATTACGTCTATTAAAAAAAAATTACAATACGGTGCTTAATTTTTTTACACAAGCTTCTAGTTCTAGCTATACAAAAGCAAATCACTCAATTTTCTTCTCCTTTTCCTTCTCATCATTTAGTATTCTACTTTTAATCTTCTTAATTGTCTTTTCATCTATAATCTCATAAAATTTCTTGTACTTTTCCTTCAACCACTCCATGGATCTCTTGATCTTGTCCTCGTTTTTCATATAAGTTGTAGGAAGTGTCATACCAGCTAATATACCTATACCACAAAACAAAATTAAAATTTATTACAATCAATTCAAGAGGTGGAAAAATAGATGATTAAAAGAAATTAAGAAATTTAATCGTGAATTTACCTATATAAATGAATGTTAGGAAGTCCATGCAAGTTCCTACATAAGAGATTACCAACAACCTAGCCATAACTCCCACAAACACAGGCCAATCTTCCTTTATGCTTACCACGAACAACGACCTTATTGATTTTTCAATCCATGCTCGAACTGTCTTTGCCATTCTCATAGCTGTTTCTTCTTTCAATTCCAGCCTCAACAAGTTTGGTGGTTCCCTAAATTTCACACAACAAAAATAAATGGAACTTAGCTACCTATTTAGCACATAGCGTGTTTGTGTCGTGCGTCGTGTCTGGCGTCTGTGTTTCAGAGAATATAGGTAAGATTCTAGGTACTAGATAATGGAAAAATAGAGAAATATGCATAGAGGAAGGAGAAGGTGCTCACTTGCCCAAAAGTTTAAGCATATTGGAATAGAGAAATATCGAAGTAACAAGAAATATAGTGAGCCATGAGATGAGAGTGAGGAAGTTAAATTGATAAACTTCCATCAGCACCCATGTTGCTGTTGCCGCAATTAGAACAATAGTACTAAGTTTCTTCCTCCTCCATAGTATTATGTCCTTCATTATGTCATCGCCACTGTCTTGCGACACAAAATTATTACCTGAAGTAAGAGAGGGAGTTGTGAAAGGTTTTGTTTCTGCTGTTGTTTCGGTAGACATTGGAAATAATATTGTGATTAAGTGAAGATGATATTGTTCTAACTTCTAAGGTAGGAGTAGAACACTATGTATTATATGGGAGTAAGATAAGAGCTCGCATGGTTTGGTTTTTGCTTTAAAATGTGTTGTAGCAAAATACTAATCTTACGGTGTACGTAATTCAAAACAGGGTAATACTCTGTCTTTGAGTTACACGTGTACAGCTTTGAGGAGACGTGGAAGATTTGCAGCCTCCGTGGCACCTCCAATCTCTTTAGCATAACTTTAGAGATGCCGGTGACATTTAAACTTTAGAAACTTCTAGATACTTTACTTCATAAATTTATAAATTAATATTTTTAACATCATTTCATAAAAAAAAAAAAGTCATTTCATTATTTATAAAAATCATATTAAATTTTTAACATTTTCTTATAAAAAATAAAAAATAATCAATATTTTTTCTTATGAGTAATAAAAAATCAAAAAAAATCAATTTTACATTCGTTGACGCTTTTAGTAAATAGGATTTAAGTATTATAATTAGAAAATAATTTTTTTCTTCAAAAAGCAACTAATTTAATTATTAATTTAAAGATTTGGTGTATCGGTACTCTTAAAATTTTGAATATACCATAAAATTTGCCTAAACTTTATTTTGACGGAGAATGGAAAATAAATAACTACAAATCTATGATTAAAGATAACTTGAAAAAAAAAAGGTTGGTATATGACGTATGAGTTAAGAGTCGAATTAAATCAATGATGATTATAGATAGAGATGAAAATTGTACTCGTATCCAAACTAGTATCTCTTATTTTCACAAGGAAATCAAATTAATCTCTCTATTAATGGGTACTACAAAATAGGAACTTATGTCTCAACTCTCAATATTATAAAATTAGTCTCTTTGTTAATATAGGTATCATTTGGAGAGCAATTGGTTTATATGATTTTTCTGTCCATCGTCATAAACCAAATCTTGTTTCCTAAAAAAAATAAAATCAGGAATTTATGATTTGATCAAAAACACTAATGGTAATGGTTAATTTTTTATGATTTCAACTGTCATTTTAAATAAATGAATACAAAAATATAACATGTCATTTTTAATTAAATGATAAGCACATACTCAGCCAAAAATACCATTTTGTTCATAAAAGATAAATGGTAAAAAGAGTGGCGTTCTTGAAGTTTGTTTACGTATGAAATATCATTCAATTACCCAATTATATGTCATATTTTTATATTAAACTATTAAAAAATAAATAAAAAATTTGAATGATTTTGCGAGTATTGTATCCAACCACTAAAATTAAAATGGTCATTAAAAAGATGAAAACAATAATTTTGCATTAAAAATTAAAACATTTGAATTTTTGAAAAGTTTATTTTTTTTTTAAGTAAAATTTTTAAAAATTTGAATTCATCATTATTTAACAATTTCTAATATAATGTTTTTAATTTTGTTTACTTGATTAATGCCCCATATGACACTTCTAAGATTCTCCAAATAAAAATAAGAATTCTATTTTACAAAAGAAAAAAGATATTTGAACAATCATTTTTAAACAATTTTTATGACAACTTTCTATTATACTTTCGGTGTATTTTTATTCTCTCTTTTTCTCTTTATCGTTATTGTTTAATAGAAAAAGAGAAAAAAAAATTGTCACTAAAATTATTTAAAATTGGTTGACCAAATATCATTCATTTCCAAAAACAAACTTATTCTATGGAGCTTTTTCTTTTCGCCTCCGCTTCAAATGGAGCTTTTAGAAAACTTATTATAAAAAGCTTATAATTTACCCTAGTTTTCACTATTCAACTCCCATCAGTCACCACCACCGGGTTCTGCAATCTCGTGCTTCACCCCTATCATCAACGGGTAACTTCCCTTCCCTCTATATTCTATTTCCTTCTATCATTCCCTCTCTCGGTTCGATTCTGCATGTTTGTATAATCCTTTTCTCTTTATTATTAACAATGTATCAAGTTTGTTTATTCTCCTACTATGAATATATGCACTAAACTATGTCAAACTCATTTATTCACTTTGTAAAATTAGCTATTAAACTCTCTGATTTGTGTGATCCTTATATCAATGATTGTTGTGGTAATCATATCCCCATGCAAAGTGAAATTAGGATTAGGTGAAAAATTTAAATGTTTTCCAACAATTAATTTGATGTCATATTGTTGAACTAGTGTTGTTATATAGTTTTCTTATATGTAGTAGTTTTAATGTGCTAAATCATGCATGTTGAGTGTCTTACTTCTTAATTCTCAATTAGCAGTTTTTAGTACCTTCAAGGTTATTAGGACAAAATCATTGTCAGAACTTAATTGTGTCTTTGGCTACCCAAGATCCATTAGATGACCACCTGCTATTAGGTTTCCACTATCGGGCCATTCAAATCATGTTCGAGATGTTCAGTTGTAGATGTGGCGGTGTGTGTCTGATAAGAGTCTTACATTGGACAAAATAAGGTTTGCATATAAGTTTATAAGAGGGGTATTCCTCATCTTACAAACTAGTTTTGTAAGGTTGAGTTAGACCCCAACCTAAATTCTAAGAATATATGGTGGAAAACAGGCTTAGGTGGTTTGAATATATAGAGAGAAAACAAATAGATTATGTAGTAAGGGGTGTCGACTAGATGGAGGATAGTCAGATCACTAGAGGCAGAGGAAGGCCTAGAAAAGCTATCAGAGGAACTATTAGGAAAGATTTGGAAATTAATGAGTTTGACTGAGATATGATTTATGATAAAACATTATGGCATAATTTGATTCATGTAGCCGACCTTACTTAGCAGGAAAGACTTGGTGGTTGTTGGTGAAAGGTAGAGGTCATACTGAATTGCAGGGTGATGAGCATAAATCTCATGGTGTAATGTTATGATTAAAATATGACGAATGAATTACACATACTCCTATTTATACTAGTACTATGTCCCTAACTAACTAAATAACTAAATAACTAAATAACTTACTGCATGATCAAATATCATTCTCAACACTTGATAACTTCCCTAGTCCTAAGTCCCAGCTAACAGTGATCTGTGTGATTCTCAACGTATTTCACTATGTTACATTTGTAACACTTTAGAAAAAGTTTTAACCTGCAACTTTTTTATTGTTAAAGCAAATTGGTTTAACCAAAAGAGACAAAGACCGAATGTTTATTTCCTACGACGGGATCTCTGTGTGTGTCTATGCTTGCATGTTTGGTTGTTGCTAGAGTTTGTTACTATTACTATAAACACATTTTCCTTACAAAAAACCAATTTTCTATTTGAGCTGCTGTTTAAGGCAGTAGCAAACTAGACCAGATACATTTCCTTTGAAAAAGCTAGAAGCAGTTGAAATTTCATTGGGATATATATAGAACATTCAAAATACAGTCTGGTGTTATGTCTGATTCTTAATATTATATCTTATTAGTTGGAAATTAGAATATACTTAAGTTAGATACTCTGTTTCCTTACAAAAAACCAATTTTCTATTTGAGCTGCTGTTTAAGGCAGTAGCAAACTAAACCAGATACATTTCCTTTGAAAAAGCTAGAAGCAGTTGAAATTTCATTGGGATATATATAGAACATTCAAAATACAGTCTGGTGTTATGTCTGATTCTTAATATTATATCTTATTAGTTGGAAATTAGAATATACTTAAGTTAGATACTACTCTGTTATACTATTATGTACATAATTGATGATTAGCGTGAAATATTTACTCTTTTCTATTCATTGCAGCTTATGGCTAGCAAAGAAAGCCTTATCCGCAATCATGAAATTCCAGAAAAAGCCAAGTGGGATCCAATTAGGACCAAAATGTTACTCAATATTTGTGGGGATGAGATTAGTAAAACTAGAAAACCCGGAATTGCATTTAAGACTAAGAAATGGGAAGAAATACGGGTAGAATTTAACAACCGTGCTAAAAGAAACCATACACAAAAGCAATTGAAGAATAGAATGGATAGTTTGAGGGCTGATTGGATTCTATGGAAACAATTGACGGGTAAAGAAACACATGTGGAATTGAACAACCGCACAAAAATTATTGAAGCTAATTCTGCATGGTGGGACGCTAAAATAAGAGTGAGTATTCTAAACATTCAATTTTTTATCATTTGAAAGTTGGTGCAAAATATCATGTGTCTAAATCCTTTTCTTCAATGGTTATGTAGGAGAATGCAAAATTTGCAAGATTTCGATATCAAGGATTAGAATTTCGTGATGAGTTGGAACACATATTTGGGGAGCCAATGACAAGTCAAAAGGCACAGACACCGATTGTGGGATTGTCAATTGAATCTAGTGACAAAATTGAATCTAGTGACAGACATATTGATTCAAATGTGCCACAAGAAGCTATTGAATCTAGTGGCAAAAATATTGGTTCGAATGTGCCACAAGAAGTTATTGAATCCGATGATGAAGAACATAATCTTAATGATGAATTTCTCCCTATCACTAACACTCAATCAAAAAAGAAAAGAAAAACATCACAAAATATAGGTGAGACAGTGACAAAGGTTGGGTTTGTAACATCTATGAGAAAAATAGAAAGATTTGTTGAAGCGACAGAACTTAATAATGATGGCATTGCAGGACCATCTTATGTATGTGGAAAGTACTCAATTCCAAATTGCATTGAAGTCTTGAAAAACATTCAGGGGGAAGGTCTTCTGAATGATAGACAATTTAGCTTTGCTTTAGAATTACTTAGAAATGGCCAAAGTAGGGTCATAGTGATGTCCTTAAAAGATTCACATAATGCTTTTGTTAATTGGATTTTGTACAAGTATGGCTTGTAGATAAATCTCTTGAATTTAGATTAAGGTTTGGTTTTATGTTTCTTATTATCGTTCGAACATTGAGAATATGCATTGCCATTTATCTATACATCTGAATTATTGGTATGGATATGTATTTATATTTATATCTGGTGATGTTATTGCTACCAAAGAACGTCCAAGAATAGATATAAAAAGGAAATGCATGAACTTCTATAAAAATATGTTATGGAGCAAGGACAAATGCATGTGTATATCACATGAGGTATTCATTGAAAACAAGATAACAACAGTACCAGTACTTATATATTGAGTTTAGTTTGCATTTAGGCATAATACACTGACATATAATTTTACAAATGAGTGCAATGGATAATGATGTTTTTTTAATGGTTAAGATTCAACTTGGTACTCCAGTCTAATTTTATAAGCATTTTTTTTAATAAATACAAAAAAAATGCTTCCAGGCAGTGTCTCAATATTTTAACATCATATCTATTTCAGTTTCAATATAAATTTTTTTATTTGGTTTTTACATTTTAAATTCAAGTAGTTGAAAAGATTAGTGTGACATTATTAAAACTCTTGCACCTATTATGAGCCTCACATGGGTGGACATACTTTAGTACATCTCTGTTCTGTCAACAAAATTCAAAGTCGGTGCTCTTTTGACAATTAGATTAACCTGTCTTCCACTTTAATAATGATTATATCATCATATGTTAGACAAATTAGACATGATTATGGGAGACATACTAGTATAGTACTATACTTTAGCTGGAAGCAACTATAAACAAACAAAAACGCGTTACCTGCACCGAATACTTATGATTAATTTGCAACTTTAGAAACACACAAACAAAATCCTCAAATCATTATTATTACTATTAAAATAATAATTCTCATTCAACCAACCCAATCATAGTTTCAAGCTCACTTCATTTTCATGTCTTTATATTAAGCCTTCAAAGCTAAGTCGGTATCAGTGTTGAAGTGTGTCATTCTTCCAAACAGAACATAGATCTGGTAAAATCTAGTTCTTTCCTTTTATAGAAACTTAACAGTCATGTTTCATTTTTAGATACCAGCATTCTAATAATAGTGTGTTTCTATTTTCATTTTTCAGTGAAAACAATGGGAAGCAAAAGCACTAGTGTGCTATCTCTACTATGTCTTGTTGTTGCATTAGTAAGTGTGTCTTTAGTGCAAGCAGAAGATGATTATAAGTTCTACACATGGACTGTGACTTATGGAACTCTTTCTCCTCTTGGTACTCCTCAACAAGTGAGTGACCAATATGCTTTTATATTGGATCTAATAACTTTTTTTTAGAAAAAACTGATTCTGACTTTTCTTTTGTGGTTACTTTTTGAAGGTTATTTTGATTAATGGTCAATTTCCTGGTCCTAGACTTGACTTGATTACTAATAACAATGTGATTCTCAATCTTGTCAACAAGCTAGATGAGCCATTTCTACTAACATGGTGAGGTTTTATTTATGTTTTTTTGATTCAAGTTCTTTGCTTTATGATCTGCATTGAGTACCTTTATGTGTGTAAATCATTGTTTTCAAAATTGGACCGAATTAGTCGGTTCAACCGGTTGAACTAGAAATTGGCCAGTTTGTCAGCTGGTTTGATCTTGATTGTATTGCAGTCTGGTTGAACTGGATTGAACCGTGGTTGGTTCCACCATTTTTTCTTTTTGCACTTCAATTTACTTCTGTAACACTTTTTTTTATTGTTTATTACTTTATTTGTCGTAAGGTTCAACCACTTTTGAACTAATTAAACCATGACTTCTAGAGGTCTCAATAGTTTGATCTTTCGTCCGATTTTTAAAACATTGATATGAAGTAAACTTGTGTTTTCTTTTGTATGTTTTTCTATTTGTTCGCATTACTTGTTGGTTTGTGGGATTTTCTGCGAGAACATGATTTAACATTGTTGGGAATAAACTAGGAATGGCATTAAACAAAGGAAAAATTCATGGCAAGATGGAGTTCTGGGAACAAACTGTCCTATTCCACCAAACTCAAATTATACTTACAAGTTTCAAACCAAGGATCAAATTGGAACTTATTCTTATTTTCCATCAACTAAAATGCATAAAGCTGCTGGAGGGTTTGGAGGGCTCAATGTTTATCGTAGATCTGTCATTCCAATCCCTTATCCAAATCCTGATGGAGATTTTACTCTACTCATTGGTGATTGGTATAAGACCAGCCACAAGGTAAGTAACAAATTTTTTTTCCCTTCCTTATAAACACCTATATTAAATATCATTCATACTGCTAGGCTGTTAAAGATATGTGAGAATCAGGATCAATTTGTTACATATTATAAAAAAAAAGTGATTTTGACATTAAAAATTTATTTATTATAAAGAAAAGTAAAAGCTGATTTATGTTTGTTTACCATAATCAAAATCACATATTTTAAAAAAATCATCTATCGAAAATGATTTTCAAAAACTACTCAAAAGAGCTTCTCATTTGGAACATTCTTAGATTTTGTTAAAATTCTCTTTTTTTTTTAAGTAATAACAAACAGATAAAAACTTCTGATAATTTTTTATAAACCTTTTTTGTTTTTTTATAGCAAAGAAACCTTTAAAATTGGTGGCCCTAAAATATGAGATTAGATTTGCTTGTTTCCTGTCATGTTAACTTACATTTATTATGTCTTGTTGTTTTGTAGATATTGAGACAATCTTTAGATTTAGGAAAATCTCTTGGTTTTCCTGATGGGCTTCTTATCAATGGTCAAGTTCATTCCACCTTCACTGGTAACCAAGGTAATTTTGTGTTTTAAACTATGCTCAAACTTTAACAGATACTATACATTTTAACTTTGTAAAATTTGCTTTTACCAATAATGTTGCACTTTATTTTTTAGGAAAAACATACATGTTCAGGATCTCAAATGTGGGTTTATCAACCTCAATCAACTTTAGAATTCAGGGTCATACGCTAAAACTAGTCGAGGTTGAAGGATCACATACTCTCCAAAACGTATATGATTCACTTGATGTACATGTTGGACAATCAGTTTCTGTGTTAGTTACCTTAAATCAACCTCCAAAGGACTATTACATTGTTGCCTCAACAAGATTTACTCAAACTGTTCTCAGCACAACTTCTGTGCTGCACTATTCAAACTCTCGTTCCTCAGCATCAGGACCCTTGCCTGCTCCCCCTGCCGACAATTATGACTGGTCTATGAAGCAAGCTAGAACTTACAGGTACTGAAGAAAGATTTAAATATGTATTTAGTTTTCAAGTCATGGTATTTTGCACTCTTTTTTCTCTCTAAAGTTTTTTATCGCATTTTGGTCTCCTGTTTGCAGCATGTTTTTGAACAACTAAAATTTGACAACTTTTGCAACAACAATCTAAATGATTAACACAGTTGAAATAGGTGGTTAATTATGTCTGGTAGATGATTAATGTATATATCAAGCTAACGGGTTTAGACACCTGGTATATCCATTGACCATATAATGAACATAATTACCACCTATTTGAATTGTGTTAACCAGAAAGTCGCGAAAGTTGTCAAAATTAGGTTCTTCGTAAAAGCAAAACCTTTGTGAATTTGCTTTGATTTGTTTATAGTTTTTAATCTGTTTGAAATTAAATATTCTTGCAGATGGAATCTGACAGCAAATGCTGCTAGGCCTAACCCACAGGGATCATTCCATTATGGAAAGATAATTCCAACTAAAAGAATATATTTGGCCAATTCAGCACCATTGATCAATGGAAAGCTCCGTTATGCAGTTAATAGTGTCTCCTATATTAACCCTGATACCCCTCTTAAACTTGCTGATTACTTCAACATTCCTGGAGTCTTCAGTAATATTCAGACCACTCCATCTAATGGTCCTGCACATATAGCTACATCGGTGTTGCAAACTTCTCTTCATGATTTCATTGAGGTTGTGTTTCAAAACAATGAAAACACCATGCAATCTTGGCACATTGATGGTTATGATTTCTGGGTCGTTGGGTATGTTTGTTAACTTCTTGATTTGAGTTTTGTTCTGATGGTTTGACTGATAATGATGAAGCAATTTAGAATTTTCCTAATGGTGTTTTGATAATGCTCATGGCTACAATTGATTGCAGTTATGGTTCTGGCCAATGGACAGATGCTAGTAGAAGTACCTATAATCTAGTGGATGCCTTGACTAGACACACTGCACAGGTAATAAAACAAAAGTGTCTTATTCCTTCGGAATAAGATTTCTGTGAAGAGTATATTTCAGTGAGAAAATTTATGAAAACAACATATGATATGTCATATTTAAGTTTATTTCAACAAGTTTTCTAAAATAGTTTATGAAAACAGTTTGCATTATATTTAATTTATAGAAATAACATATACACAAACACTTTGATAAGTTTTAAACTATGTACCACAGACACTTAAGATTAAAGGTGTGTACGTGTCTGACAAATTTCAGTGTCCAACACCTACTCATCCGGTTACATTCAATTATTTAATTTTTTTGAATTATTATGGTGTTGACATGTCAGTGTTGTGTGCGTGGTCAATCTGTGTATGTATGCATCATGTGCCAAATTATTATTTGGTTTTTATATGCTAAATTGATGTGGTTACATATGAATGTATAGGTATATCCAAACTCTTGGACAGCAATATTGGTGTCATTGGATAACCAAGGTATGTGGAACTTGAGATCAGCCATATGGGAAAGACAATATCTTGGACAACAGTTGTATCTAAGAGTGTGGAATGCACAACGTACTGCAGCCAATGAATATGACATTCCTAATAATGCTCTGCTTTGTGGCAAAGCAGTGGGACATCATCCTTAAGAGTATAGGTTTTCAACCATTTATTTATTGGTGTTTTATTCTAGTCATGAGAGCTTGACTACAGATAGATTTTTTATTCCTTAAGAAGATGATATAGGACTAGAGGGAGAAGTTATTTTCTCAAATTTGTGACAGTCTCATGTACTGAAATTTCTTCCCCAATTTATTTTCATACGGGCACTTCCCGATAATATGGTAACCAACGTCGCACAATCCATGAGCATGCATGGTTATTTTACTAGTAATTTCTGAATTCAAATCAACAGACAGACACATTCAGTTGCTAATAATATGTGTCTGCAACTTCTTGAAGATATGCACAAAGCTCTTTCGGTTTAGAGAACATAGGCATGTGGTCAGCATCAATAATTACTTTGACATCATTAGCAGGGTTTCGTTCAATCATTGATAGCTGAAAATCATGCGTCAACACTTTGTCTTGTTGGCACACAATGAAGACTTTGGCAACAGTTCCATAGTTATCTTTTGTGACTCTTGTTTTCTCTAGTAATAGTTCTTCATCACCATAGCTCCTAGCAGGCCTTATTAATGACATTGCAAGGGACAAGTCCTGGTTCATATATAAGCATTTCAAAAAGTTGTAAGCAATAACTATAAAGAAAAGAAGTTGTAAGCATTTTGTGTGTGTGAGTCACATTAAGCATATTGATTAGCCAGCATACCTCAGGTGGAGATAGTTGATACGCCTCAAAAATGAGTTGGCCAAATAACATGGATCCATTTGGTTTATCATTTGGACTATCGTCAAACATTATCTTTGGGGCCATGCTGGGATCCGAACTTTGTCTACTCTGCGATTCACAAATGACTATTACTTTTTTCACCCTAAGCATTCTCACGCACAAAATTTCTAAAAATGCTCTCAGGTTTTTGGATTATAAAATCCGAAAACATCCAAAGTGAATTTGGATTTTATAATCTGAAATATAGTTATGTATAATCAGCAATCAGAATCTCTCCCATTTCAGCAGTTTTGAATTTTGCTTTTAAAAACAACCAAAAAACAAAGTAAAAAAAAATGTTAAAAACCTGTCAAATAAAATCATAAAAATAACACCTAAAAATTCTAAAAATCAAATAAAACTAATGCAAATTTTTTTGAATTTTTCTGATAATATGAAAAATTAAAAAAAAATAAAAATAAGTCTAAACGATGAAATTTTGGATTTTGAGGGGCGGAGTCCCGTAAGAAGTCCCTTCTACGGGAGTCTTGATTCTTGATTTTTTTCCTTCTGATTTTCTGGGCAAGTTTTGGAGCAATCTGATCAAGTAGCCCGAAAATCGGATTTTTGACTAAGAACATCTAACAATGACCTAAAACAGAAGGATGAGAGTGAAGAAGATTAACATTGTCCTTAAAATGATTGTCCATGTTGCAAACATGTTCATAATTTGTGCTGATGCAGTTCAGATTATATAATCTGAACTGTTTTTCCCTTAAAAAGGGGTTTTTAAAGGGTGTTCGGATTCTATAATCTGAAACAATAAATTGCGCGCCCTATTTTGAGGTTTTCATATTATAAAATCCGAATCGGTGAAAAACTCTTTTTTCACCCCAGGGTGGGAAAAACTCAAATTCGAATTATATAATCCGAATGGTATTTTGGGGGAAAAAAAAAGGGCGCGCGAGTAACACATAGGGTGGGAAAAGTAATAGTATTCACAAATTGAAACTATAACGGTAATTGAAGAAACAATATGGTTGCTTTGAACTTTTCATAGGCTAGTTTTTTCGTATCGTTCACGATTTCAGTCTAAACTTGGGGGTGTACTACAATTTTTTAGGTTAAATTGCACTTTTGACCCCAAACTTCCACAAGTTGACAATTTTAGTCCCCAAACTTTTAAAGTATTACTTTTGGTCCTCCAACTTTAGTTCGTTGTGTGAAAGTGACACCCTAACTGATTTTGACGAAGCAAACACAATTTTGGAACAAAAATGCAATTTAGTCAAATAATAAATATGCATGTAGCATTTTAGTCATTAAATTTGATGTCAATATATGCACTGACCTAATAAAAATTAAAAGGGACGACACTTTTGCAAAAGAGACTAAAGTTGGATCTCAAAAATGCTATTTTAAAAGTTTGGGAGCCAAAATCGGCGGTTTGTAAAAGTAAGGGGCAAAATATCATTTAACCTAATATTTTGGATGCTTTCAAGCAAGTACTTCATCATTGTATTTTATTTCAACTAAGTACTTCGCATTTTAAATTGCAGTGACGAAACTAGCTTAATTTTTAAGTACTTCACCTCAATAGTTAAAAAAAAAAAGGCAAAACCACTCTTTATCTTCATTTTTAATTTCAAGTAAGTACTTCATCATTGTATTTTAATTCAAAACAGTTCTTCACGTTTTGAATTTCAGTGGCGGGGCTAGCTTAATTTTTAGGAAGGAAACAAATATAAAGCATAAGTATTATTTAAAATTTAATGTATTAACCATAACCACTAAAAAGAGCTTCACAGTAACTATTTCTGATACAAAGTACAATGTAGTAGCACTTGTCATAACATACACTTGAGATATGGCTCACGTCACGACTCTCTAGTCTTAAATTTAATATTCTCTTTGACTATAAACAAACAAATAAAAAAGTCGTCTTCAAATATCATAGTAATGATTTGATTCAGATACGTTCTTCATAGGATGAGATTCACTCATGTGACATTGCCCCGTTTGTGATAGAGATAAACGAGTGATTGAAAATAAATTATAACAAACATAATAAAGATAGAAGATGTGTTTTCCATTGTTTATTGCCTCATTAGAGGAATCACACTTATAATTTATCGATACGAATTGATTCTGACATGTTTGGTTGTTCTTGAGTGAAATTGATTCTGCCTTTAGAATTGTTTCTACTTAAAGCTCAAATTTGTGGTTTTTGATTCTAAAATTGACTTTCACGCACAAATTTAAAGCGCAACTCACTTTCGCATAAATTTATTTAAGCACTAATCACTTTTAGTCATAATTACTTTTATTCAAAATCATTTTTACACAATCAATTCTATCGAACTCAATTGTTTCCACCGCATAACCAACCACGTGATAAATTGTCACATAGCTTGCCTTAGGGGTGGCCCTGAGCACGGGCCGAGGGGGCGGCAGCCCAAGGCACCATATTTTCAAGGGCACCAAAATTTTATATAATA
>Ga0228710_1004979_pt1 | contig 20850 bp, 18 predicted proteins | sample MedpolnodulmetaG_FD_177995 | JGI IMG/M metagenome (GOLD analysis project Ga0228710, IMG submission 177995) | Root nodule microbial communities from Medicago polymorpha collected in Santa Monica, California, United States - pink nodules | ecosystem: Host-associated > Plants > Roots > Nodule... | reverse complement strand
TTTTTTTTGTTTTATTGACAAATGTTAATAGTTAGTTGTTAGATTAATATTTATTTATTCGTCTATGATTGAACTTTTTTTTTGAAGAAATCAAAATGGGATATATTAACAAAGGCGATGTAATCTCATCAGTATAAGACGTACCTCCGAGAACACCCCTACCAACAAAGAGTCATACAAGGTATATACAAGACTATGGTCAGTCGAGGCCCAAACACCGCATAGGGTCCGACCACCAACTCTGAGTGCCATACACAAACGTAGTGTTTTTCGCTTTTAGCCACCACAAAGAATGAAATTTAACTTTATCTAAAAGCTGTAAAATAGGCGTTTCTACGTTGTTAAAGATCCTATTATTACGTTCTCCCCATATCAGCCACACACAAAGGAGCCAAAGCAGTTGGAGAAACGAGCTGCGAGATTTTAATGAACCTGTATAATGTATAAATTGGAAGAAGTGATCAATTAAGTTGAAGGGGTCCACACCAGACACACCAATCCACGACCTGATATGCTGCCATAACGACCCGAAAACATCACAATGAAGGAACAAATGGGACGCTGACTCCGCTTGACCGCAGCCTGACACACACGTATCTCCCTCGACCAGTATAATGCCGCGCCGATGAAGGTTGCTCCTGGTCGGCAACCTGTCTTTCAGCATACGCCAAGCTACGATGGACACCTTCAAGGGAACCTGCTTATGCCACACTAGATCTCTGGTTGTGTCAAATGTGGAGGAAGCCGAATCTGTCAGAATCTGGTAAGCACCTCGCACTGTGTAGCCATCATGAATGTCTGGATCCCACTGCCACCTGTCAATAATATTAGCCTGCACAGAAACACCATCAAGTAATAGTCTACACGCCTCCAACATCTCTTCTTCCCATGTCCACAACCTTCTCCTCCACCTCCACGCCTCGCCCCTTCCTCCCAACCTAACTCAAACATATCAGCCACAGAGATTAACTTATTTGTCGCTAAATCAAATAAACGACCAAACCTCCTACGTAAGGGAACATCTCCTAACCAATTATCAAACCAAAAAAAATGTGTTTTTGCCATCTCATAAAACTCTCGACACCCTCGCACCAAACCAGCCCCCCTCATCTCCCACTTCCCCGTCCCTAATCTTCGCTATCTCCCTCCACCAAGAAGAACCACTCCGGCCCCCAACCTCCAACCTCCCTGCCTCCTCACCATACCGCGCCACCAACACTCTATACCAAAAACAACCTCTGTCCTCCAACAACCTCCAACACCATTTGCCTAACAAAGCAAGATTAAACTTCCTCAACCGTCTCACCCCCAACCCTCCACCCTCCTTTAATAAACAAACAGAGCTCTAAGCAATCCAGGAAATTTTCCTGTTATCCTCACTCCCTTCCCAAAAGAAATTTTTAAACATAGATTCAAGAGAAGAGATTATACCTGACGGAGCCTTGAAGAAAGAAAGAGCATAGACAGGAAGCGAGAACAAGACAGACTTGAGAAGGACCAAACGACCCCCAAATGAGAGAAAGCGACTCTGCCACCCCGATAATCTAGATTTAATTACATTCATCACTGGTTCCCAAAAAGACAACCTCCGAGGATCACCACCAATCGAAAGACCAAGATACAAGAACATGATTTTACCAACCTTACAGTTTAAAATGGACACCGCCTCTATCAACCACGAATCCCCAATATTAATGCCAACCAGCAAACTCTTATGGAAATTCACTTTGAGACCTGACATATCTGCAAACAGTGTCAACACCGCCCTTAAGGCTCGGACATGTGCCCAACTCTTCGTTCCCACCAGCAGCGTATCATCCGCAAACTGCAAATGGGACACCACTACCGAATTTGAATTACCCACCTCATAACCCGTATACAAATTATTATCCACCACAGACTTCATCAATACATTCAGTCCCTCCGCTGCTAATAAGAAAAGAAAAGGCGAAAGAGGGTCACCCTGACGCAGACCCCTCTTTAACGGAAATTCACATGTTGGGCTTCCATTAACTAAAATAGAGGTCGTTGCTGTAGTTATACACTCCTTTATCCACTTTATCCATAGCACCGAAAACGCCATTTTATGCATTACTACATCTAGATACCCCCAGTCAACCGAGTCGTACGCTTTTTCAAAGTCAACTTTAAAAAGCAATAATTCCTTCTTCATTTTACGTGCCTCGTCCACCACCTCATTTGCTATAAGAATGCCATCTAAAATTTGTCTGTCTTTCACAAAAGCTAACTGAGTATCAGATATCACCTTACCAATAACCATACGCAACCGATTAGCTAGTACTTTTGACAAAATTTTATAGAGGCACCCCACCAAGGAAATAGGTCGGAAGTCATTTAGTCTCTGGGGGCTATCAACCTTAGGGATAAGAGCGATAAAAGTATTATTGATACCGCGAGTCAATTTTCCATTCCGGTGAAAATCTGTGATAAAATGCATAACATCACCTTTTAACTGTTCCCAAAAATCTTTTATGAAGCCAAAATTTACTCCATCCGGGCCTGGGCAGGCCATTGAATACACCATTCCTCTGAAAGCAAGAACCTGTCTATCCTGCTCATAGATGTTCCATCGCCTTTGAACCAGGTAAACCGACGACCACACAACGACAAATCTACTAAACCATTTTCATTAATGAAGTGACTGAATTGTTGAATATCTTGCGCTAACACGGCCCCCCTCAGAGGTTTTCTTTCCTCCGGCCTACGGATGGCGTTAAAATCCCCACAGACACACACCTTGTTACCATGTAACAACTGCAGTTTAACTGACAAAGCACCCTATAATTGATGTCTAGCTCGAGCTTCACAAGGAGCGTAAACATTGAAAATATAGAAAACCTCATTTGTTCGAATAAATTTTCCATGAATAATAAGAACATTGTCCTGGCTAACAGATGACCACACCTCCACTTCCAACGTATCCCACACCGTTAACAAGCCTCCCGACGCTCCCACTGACGGACGAAAAGAATAAGCATGATTCGAATCACCCCACATCAACAAGTTCAATTTCTCATCACACACCGCTAACTTAGTTTCTTGCAGACATAAAATCAAAGGTTTTTTTTTCTTCCACCAACTTCCTCACCTCCCTCCTCTTCTCGACACTCCCTAACCCCCGCACATTCCAAGAAACCAACTTCATCAAAAACACACCCACCCGCACCGCCCCTCCACCAAATATCTCCACCTAAACTCCCCCATCCACCACACCCTCCTCAACCTCTACCGGAGTCAACACTGGCCCAAACGTCACACCTTTTGGCCTAGTTAAGACACTAAATGTATTATGATTAGTTCCTTTGAACGAGATGCCGATAGTTTTACCTATAGCTTGAATGTCCGCCGCCTTTGACTCGTCGCTGCTGTTTAAAGCCACCCAATTTGTCCAGTCATTATTTACTGAAGCCGATGATGTTGATTGAGACTTTGAACTCTGGTGAATCACCTCTAAAGACCTTGTAACTCTTTCCTGCTGGCGTCGGCGTTTCCGAATTTTTTGGTTTAGGACTTTCAACTCTTTTGATCCTTGTAACACCTTCATAACCTCTTCTCTATCAGTACTTGGTAATCGCGCCACCTTTTTCAGAGTCATCACAGGATGTCGAAGCACACCACCCGCCTTTTTCCTTTTTACCACATGATTTTGTCCCTCAACTCTACTTCCTGAGTTCTTCCTCACCCTCTTCAGCCGTTTGTGTTTTGATGAAATAATGCCTATGTCGCCTTTTTGAATGTTTTGTAACCAGTCCATGCTCCACGGACCTGAGCGTATTGACGTTCTATCCTCCTCCGAACTTAGAGAACTCTTATGTCTACTTTTACTATGTACCACCTCGTCCTCGTCAATGCGTAACGCTGACTCCTCATTCTCTTTGGCTCCCTCTCCCGCCTCAAAAAAGCCTCCATCGGTGTACTTGTCCGAGCAGCTCCAACTTTATCCATCTCAGAACCTTTGATTAACTCCGCATGCACACACTTCGCCGGTGATGGTGCCATAGAAGTATGGGTCGTAGGACTACCCAATCCTCCCTTTGAATGAGCAACATTGGGTTGCACTTCCCTAGAGGTCGTAGGCTCTACTTCGGTCAACTTCATTCCGTCCACATCCTTATGACTAACATCGTCTATGATTGAACTTGAAACCTCCAAATCCTTTAACCTTTGGTTCAAAACAGTTGACTTACCTGAAGTTGATAAACATGTTCAAAGATATTAGTAAGGTCTAGTTTGGATTAATTTCTAGTTTATAAATAGTTGAAATAAATTTATGATTTTTCATTTACATAGATGACTTTTATATATAAATTTATAGATTGCTAATGTTCATGGAGAAGTTTAATGAGAATTTTTGAATAGGTTAAGATTTTAAATGTTTTAAGTATTTTACTAAATTAATGATCAAGCACACAATATTTTATTGAATGTTTCTACGATTTTTTTATTATTTGAGTTGTACTTATAACACCCTTTACTAACTTTTTTAGCAATTATAATTACTAACATTTACAATTTACAAAATTATAGTGAAGTCGACTAGCTAACTTTAACTTAGCCGGAATGAGAACTCGTGCCCAAAAAGGTACCTCCAAAGCCGCCTTGGCAGATACATAATAGTTGGTTCAATTGTAAAAGAATTATTGAGAATATCAATCTTTTGTTCAATTTTTCATAGAGATGGTAGTCTTGTTGCACTTGTTTGGCCAAATATGGTCATAATATGACTAATTTGTCTGTATAGTGGTGGTGGTCTTTGACACCTCTTTCCTTAAACCTTTACTTTCTTAAGATAAATCCGATTTTTCTTTTCATAGGTTTTACACTTAATGTCTCTATTGTATTGGTTGAAGCCTCTATTCTCTTTTATATTTTATATATATGGAGATGTTAATTAGCATCTATCTAAAATTATGAAGGGGTACTCAAGCTGTGCGCACATTTTTTAGTTGGACAAAAGAATATTTTAATTGCTTTAAACCAATATTAAATAAAAGAAGGAAGTTGAATTTAGAGGACGTTGAAGTACCAAACCCCACTTACTCTCAAACCATAAGAATTATGTTGGCCTCTCCCGACTAAATAATAAACCATGACCTCAAGATTCTATTGTCCAAGAATGTTTTTTAGTTCTTAAATAAATTGACACAATAGAATTTTTTGGATTGTATCAACACCAATAAAATAGTTGATAGTATATCTATGCCTCTATGATATGATATAAAGGAAACTTGAATTAGTCGTCTATTACGGAGGTACTGACGTACTGTACCATTTATCACCAAATGGCCGATTGCTGCTACTGGCTTAATTGTAACATGTTTCTTTTTATCATTAAAAGTTTTGTCTTAAGTGTTATATTTTGTGTTTAAAAATTAATGGGTTGTCTAAGACATTCTCCAATCTTATCAAATTTATCAAATGGCAATGATACTAGGAAAATTCATGGCAACTTAAATAATAATAATAATAATAATAATAATAATAATAATAATAATAATAATAATAATAATAATAATAATAATAATAATAATAATGTGACAGACAACAGTAACCAATGCTATATATACATTATTATACATAGTGAGAGGTTCCATATTCAACTGCTCTACCTCCACTGAATAAAAAGAACTACTAGTAGCTAGTTTCAATATCATGGCTAATGTGGTAAGGCTAAAATCCAATTTTCATAGAGGTCATGAAGTGACTATTAATGTTGTAGGAAGTGTTTATGTCAATAACATCATGGGAGTAGAAACTAATCCACAACATGGCCTTGTGTCCTTCATTTTCTTTGTACTCCTAGGTTTCCTCCAAATTAGATACCCAGAAAATCCTACCCCATTTCAAGTCCATCCAAAGATAACGTTAGTGTCTATCGCTAGTTTTCTCCTATATTGTTTGGCCTTTTGGATTAAGCTTAAGTTTACAACAAGGGTTGATACCCTCATGGAAGTGTTTGGTTTCCTTTCAATAATTTCTTTGGTGTTGATGTTCTTTCCAGAAAATTGGGGATTATTTGGATACATAATAATATAAACATTATGGTTCATTTCTCATATCTTGGTCATGATTATTGGGATACGCTCACAAATGAGAAAGAAGTTGAGACCCCTCTTGCCAATTTCATGACCTTTTCTAATTAGAGGCTTGATTTTTGTTTGATAATAACTGTACTTGATAATTGATATGTAACTGGTACGTTCGGAAAGAAAAGTTAGATAGTATCTCTATTTAAACACCGCGACTGCCTAAGTTTTATTAACATACTAATAAAATATATGTAGGTGTAAGGACTATATATTAATAAAAATATATGTGAATATATGTTTGTTGTACGGGAATATATTAGTATATTCTTATTTCTGAAATCTAATGAGAACTATAAATATATATGAGTGTATTGACTATATATTAACAAAAATATATTTCACTGTATTCTTTTTTACAGGAATATGTTAGTATATGTTTATTTATGAAATATATTTTATGATAACAATATTATATATTACATTAATTATGATTTTTCAACGGATGCATATTAGTATTTTTCATACTAAAACGTATTAGTAAATAAAATCTATGATTATTTTTATTTATTAGCTTTTTTAATATCGTCAATACTAAAATTTAATATATATATTTGTTCATATTAAAATTTAATTATTTTGTCATTTTTTATTATTACCGATCAATATATACATTATTATGCTTTAAATACTTTACATATTTTCATTATGGACAAAGAAAAATCACTATGCCTAACGCAGCCAAGACGCAACACGCGACGGAGCCGCGGCCGTACAACGCGGCAAAACCGCGCTACCCGTGCTGTAGCACGGGTATCTCGACTAGTTTATAATAGAGACATATTTCATTTTCATTCCTAGTTTAATTTTGTTTGGTCTTAACTATAGGTAAGTATATTTTTATTTCTTAACTAATGACTATTTCAATAAAGATTCGAACTAGAGTTATTTCTAACAGGTCGCAAGCCTGTTCCTAATATTTTAGGGTCTTACGTAAAGCGTGAAAAAATTTCCTTAAAAAGATCCTTGCATAACACATCATTTTTTTTAATAAACTATAATTAAGACATGCATTATCTTTTAAAATAAAAAACTGAAACATGCATTAATTATGACGGTTGATATCTCAGCTATAAGACATCCCAAACTATCATGTGTCAAATACACCTCATCATATATTGTATTAAGATAAAGAGTAAATTACTCTGTCAAAAAAATAAAAATAAAGAGTAAATTACACTCCTCTTCTCTCAAAGATCCTTGAATTACACTCTCATCCCCTCTTATGTTAAAATATACACTCCCCTCCCCTCTTATTCAAAACATATTAAAAGACATTTCACTCAATTCCCCTAAGAAAAGCTTGAATTACATTCCCTCCCTCTCTTATGTTAAAATCTACACTTTATTCCCTCAATATTTTTTTTATTTATAATAATCTAGCAAATAAAAATAATCAAACACACTTTGAAAAAAAAAAATAGTATTGCAGGTCTATTTTAATATAATCAATATTTGAATACATATTTTTCTCTATTTTTTATTTACAATTTCATTAACATATACTTTTAAACCTATTATAAAATATGAAACAACCAAATATTAAATTAAAATATGTGAAAATGACTAAAGACAATAAATTATGATTATTTAAAAGTTAATTTTATACTACAAATTATAAAATTATTAGCAAAATATTTAAATTTAATTATCATTGACATTTAAATTATAAATAAATGAATTTATTTTTCTTAAATGGTGGTTCAAAATTAATATATATTATAAAAATATTTATTTATGTTAAAATAGATTAAAGTGTAGTGCATATTTAATTATTAAGGGAGATGGTTGTAATTCAAGGATTTTATAGGGAAAGGGAGTGTAGATTTTAACATAAGAGGGAAGGAGAGTGTAATTCAAGCATCTTTGAGGGGATGAGAGTGTAATTTACTCTAATATAAAAGAATAACAAAAGAAAAAAAAAGTTGGGTAGGTTGCATGATTCTGAATGCGACTCACATTCTATTTCAGGATCCCGAATGCGTATCACGTGATCTTGCATTATCAAATCTAATTTCTCAATCCTTACAAACAATCTAAGAAAGTTGACATTACTATGCTGATATGATTTATTTTTATTGGATCCTCTAAAGGCAAGAATAATATTAATTTCTCTAATAGGCCTCATTTAAACTAAAATACAATTTTATTTGTTACAAAGATTCTCCCATTTATTGGATAATAGATATTACCAAAAAATTTAATATTAGATGCATTTGCCATATTAGTAGGAACAAAGGATCCATTTATTTTACTATGAGGGTGTACATAGCAAGCCTTGTTTTATATGAAAGTATATATAGCAAATCACACCAAAAGGGTCAAAATATTAACAAACATTAGCCCGACCCTTCATCCCTTTTTTTTTGGACAGCTTTGTAGTCAATGTTTAGGCCCTCTTGGTGCACTTTGCTATAAACACCCCCTATAAAAAAATTGGGTGTCCTACCGATATGGACCCTAGGCCGTTGCACCACCGGCATATGCCTAGGGCTAACCCTAACGGTTTGTCATTAACTGAATTTCGTTAACTATTTGAACTTAACTATTTTTTTAAATTTTTTTTTATCACCAATAACTCATTATTTCATCCGCCACAATAGTAGTAATACTAGATGGACTCAAATCAAAGATATGGTGACGAACATATAATTTTGACGCCCTTGTTAAACTATGGACGACACAGTTAACGTATCTCCAACAAAACTTATCTTAAAATTTAGATAATGACACAAAACTAATCTACATCAAGACATAAATAGCTTTTTTGTAGCATTTAAACTCAACTATTAGAAGCGTAGTTTTACACGTTACCAATTATTCAATGAAAGAAAAGAAAATAAAAACTAATCAACAAGGGTAAATTGCTAGCAGATAATAACTGATAAGCAAAATATAGTTTAAACTTGTTTGTTAGATAGACCAAATGGTAAAATCATGGCTTAATTGATCTGCCGGTCTCTTAACTTATTTCTTTTATTCAATTTGGTCCCATAAGTCTTAACTTTCTCAAACACGTTCCTTAATTTATTTCTTTTTATTAAATTTGACCCAATTTTAATAATTTTAATCACCTAAAAAAAGAGACCGTTGGATTACGGAGGTCTATCAGATTTTATAGTGTATCACCCACACCTAATTTATTTACTTTCTTCTTCTTCTTCCATCATCTTCATCTTCATTCATCCTTCATCATCTTCATAAAATAAAATTAAAAAAAATCCAATTTTTTTTTCTTTCAAAAATTCATCATCACACAGATTTTCGTGCTCCTCATTTTTTCAATATCATCTTTATCAATCTTCATACAAAAACTCAATCAAAACTAAAATAAAAACACAACTTAAATTCAACATTAAACTCCTTGATCAAACCCCTAAATCAACCTCTCATCACTACATCACTATCATCAACAACAACACCTAATATCATCATCACACACATAAATCTTCAACCAACAACAACACATAACTCAGATTCAAAAACAATTATGAATCAATATCATGAACTGCAATCTTCATATAACCCAGATTCGAAAACAAAATCCCTAATATTTAACCGTGACAATAAAACTCAAGGTGATTATGAGTATCATTTCCGGTGGAACAACAAAGTAACCGGACACACACACATGTTGTGCCTTCTTATACATAAAACAATTCCTATTTGTCTCAACAAAATCTTCAATTGGAAAAATAAATCACGCTCACCCCTCTTTCTTCTTCCTCCATTTTACCAATTCCCTCCACAACCCCTTGTAAGCACCCATCACATCTTATTCCTTAATTTCTACAAAATACATTCCCATGTTTTTATTATTGTTGTTGTTTCTTTTATCTTAATTTTTTCTAACTATGTTGTTGTGTGTCAGTTTCAAGAGTGCACGTTGGTCTACCCACAAACTCGTTGAAGGGTCTTCGAATCTCGATACCTTTTGTTATGAAACTGAGGAAAAATACAATTTTTATTGAATTAGCTGCTGCTGAATCCAATGCTGCAGATGGGTCTAAAAGTGAAACCAAGAAAGAGGGTGATGCTATTTCTGTAGAGAAGCAATTGATGAAGCAACAAAAGTTTTGTTGTTGTTGAGAGTTGAGACCCAAATTCGAAAAAAGCAATTTGATTTTGGGATGGTTATGGTGGAGTGATTGATTTTGGGTTTGAGTTGATGACGATGAAGGAGGGTGTTTATGATGATAGATGAAGATGACAATAATGGTGGTGTAGTGATTAAATTGTAGGTTTAATTTTTTTTCCTGGGTTTTGTTGATGGATATTGATGAAGGATGAATGTAGATGAAGATGAGGGAAGAAGAAGAAGAAAGTAAATAAATTAGGTGTTGGTGATGCACTATAAAATCTGATAGACCTCCGTAATCCAACGGTCTCTTTTTTTAGGGGATTAAAATTATCAAAATTGGACCAAATTGAATAAAAGAAATAAGTTAAGGGACGTGTTTGAGAAAGTTAAGACTTATGAGAGCAAATTGAATAAAAGAAATAAGTTAAGGGACCGTCAGATCAATTAAGCCTAAAATCATTATAAACTCATGCACAAAAATGAAAATATACCTTTCATTTGTTAATATTCACTTGCAACAACAATAAAACAACAAAAAGATGTTAACATAATACAAAAAGAATTATTTTCATCATGCATTGAATTGTTTTGTTTTAATAGGCATCAAATAACTACCTCAGAATTAAACCCTACACTGATTTCTAGTTTATTATGATTTATAGATACTATAGCATTTTATTTACCTACTTTAACCCTAGAAGTTATACTCAAGTCTAAGAATCAATTCCAGTCTCATCTGCACTGAAACAACAATTCAGACACATCATGATGCTCAAAAACTAATTTTAGTGCTATAACTATCGCTAACTCTACCACCGGCATCTAGTATAACACCCTTGAACTCCAAATACAATATTTAAAACAATTAAAATAATTAATCATATATATTTAACGTGCTACTTCATCAATAACTCAAAATCATTCATAATTTATTTTTATAAAACAGTCGCAACGGAAAAATATCTTCAAGTATCATAAAGTCACATATCTCAGTCTCAGATACATCATCATAAAACATCAGAAGTTTCTCAATAATAATCCAACAAATAAAATAAATAAAATCCCGGCAAAATCCTAACCAGAACCTACAACGAGACTCCAAGAGCAAAATCATAAAAGCGAGGAAGCCTCAAGCTATCGTCAGGTACTCATGCTGATCACGCGTCCTCAACCTGCATGTCTATACCACAAGAGCATATGCGAAAACTCGCAAATGGGTGAAAAATACTCAACAAAGGAAATCATGAACATAATAATAGTTTCAAGGCAACAACAACATACATATTATGAAACTGAATAAAGTGTGAATTCTCATTGATGTAATTATTGATTACAATCATATATATATATATCTAAATGAATCAATACAGTAACTATAATGGAATAGCTATAGCATATAGTAGCTGAAACACTAAACTAACTAACTAACTTGCTGCGCAAGTAATACATATGATGCAATTCATTATTCAAGAAAATAATTCTCATGTATCTCCTTTTAGTTAAACACGATATCAATTCTCAAATCGTGAACACAAGACATCACAAGTTTATGCATCATAATTTTATCACAAAGTCAAGTACATATTGTTCACACTTCATCACCATGCATCACCAAAATAACAATAATCAAATGAACACAATTGATCGTGTTGGTTAATTGAGTTGCTAAAGATTGAACTTCGCTATCATTAAATAATTCTAATATATTGCCTTTAATACCTGTCAAAAAAATATATTTTGCCTTTAATAAATAAAGATAACCAAATTAATTCAATCTTTCTTGTAATATTGTTGATGCTAGATGAACTCTAAGCAATTTCGAGGGGATCTTAAGTTTAATAAACAGATATCTTCACAACTTGTTGTTTTTCTTTTTCTGAAAAGGAGATAACGTCACTACTTTTTTTTTTTTAGGGAATAACGTCACTACTTTTAAATTTAGGATTTCAGCAATTATTTTATAATTGAATTAAAAGATCTGTTTACTTTGGTGCTTAAACCTTTATTCCGTTGACACTTTTGTTTTAATCGTTCAAAAGTTTGATTTACTATTTTCTTTAATTTGATTTTATTTTATTTCAATTGCTGTTATAAATTTTCCATTTTTCAGTCCACAATTGTTGTTATAAATATCAAAATTGTTGGGTTAGATGTTGTATTAGGGGTGCGAATTCCGATTCGTTCACTCATGAATGTGAATTTTCATTCGTCTATCTATAAAAAATACAATTCACAAAAAGCAAATATTATCGGAGCAATATAATGACAAATGACTTTTTAATTATATTTACATGAGTCTCACCAATTTTATAGGAGACTAAGTAAAAAAAACTTTTTGATTTGAAGCATGCCAACAACACTTGTTTTTAACATTCATTTTTTTATTGAGTGAAATACACGAGTCTCGTCAATTTTTGTTAGACAGATTTTTAAAATGGTGGGAGTTACATATTACATCCGATACAATGATGAATATTAAAAAAAAAAATGTTAAGACGAGTGTTGTTAGCATTCAAGCTAAGTAAACAACACTCGCTCTAAAGCTCACATTTTCATTGACTAAAATACATGTAAATCTCGTCACTTTAGAAATAAATGTTAAAATAACGTGTTATTAAAATAAGTTTTTTGATCCTCGTAAATTTAACTTAGTTGATAGTAACATTGCATATTATATTCAAATGTCAGAGTTCTAACTTGAAAAATCTTACATATTTATGCGAATTTCTAGACTTTAAACAACTTAAAAAAAAAGTGTTGAGTTTTCATAGGCATTTTAAAACGTGGACGGGAGCCTAATTATTTGGCCGCAAAAACACGACTAAAATCTCAATGGACTTTTAATTATGTATATATACATCCACACGGTGTGTTTGACTTGGACTTGATTGCTCTCACATCAAATACGAAAATTCATGGCAAGTCTTAACGTGACAATTTCATAGACCAGACAAAAATACTCTTTATAGTATTTATAGAATAGAGTTTCAACTTTCAATTTCATAATAAAAAGAACTACTAGCTAGTACTTTCATTTCCTTCAAAGAAAAAGCTAGTAGTTTCAATTTCATGGCTGATCATGTTGTAAGACCATCAAGATCCAATTTAAATCGAAGTCATGAAGTGACCATAAATGTTGTGAGTGTTAATGTTTATAACATCATGGGAGTAGTAGAAACCAATCCTCTCTTATCAAAACAAGAAACCAATCCTCTTCATTGTCTTATGGCCTTCACTTTCTTTGTACTCCTTGGTTTCCTCCAAATTAGTTATCCAGATAATCCCAATGCATTTCAAATCCATCCAAAGACAATGTTACTCTCTGTTGGTAGCTTTCTACTATATTCCTTTGCTTTTTGGATTAAGCTTAAGTTTGCAACAAGGGTTGATACCCTCATGGAAGTGTTTGGTTCCCTTTCAATAGTTTCTTTGGTGTTGATGTTCTTCCCACACAATTGGGGAATATGTGGATACGTTATCATATACACAATATGGTTCATTTATCATGTATTTGTCATGATAAAACCCTATTTTACCATGCTACGTCCAAATATGAGAAGGAGGTTGCGACCAATCTTGCCAAATACAATAATAGATTTGAATTAAATACACCTTTTTCAAGAACCTAGCCTTCCTTTTTTGGCTTGAATGTCACGTGTATTATAAAAATTGGAATTACCAAAGGTATCTAGTAATTGAAAAATAGCATATTTCGATCGATTTATTGAAGTATAGTTATTGACATAAGTATTTATTGAATTGTTTGAAAGAGTTTATGAAAATAACTTATGATATGTTTATAAGTTATTTTCAGATAATCTCTCTAGAGTAACTTATGAAAATAATTTATAGTTTGTATGCAAATATTTTTACTTCATTTATCTTTTGTAATAGAAATAATTTATACAAGAAAATAATACGTACCTATGTTATAAACATTATTAATTTGCGGCTAAAATATATTTCCGTCTTTTATCTTTTACCCAATATCCATTTCAGTAATTTATCTCTTTTAAGAATAATTTTGGTCGTCGATGTTCTTTAAATACACGTTAGTTTTTGTTTTGAGGGGAGTTTTTTTTCTTTCTAGACTCGTTAAATATGATATGAAAAATTGCAAAGATACGAGTAATTGTTCAAGGTGGCAAGTACTGTCACATTTGGCTATGAAATGGATGATTGTTGAAAGTTGAAACATGTCTTCACTCTAGTCTAAGAAAGTAATTAATATTATTTTTTATCAATAAAAATATACATCTTGCGAATTTAGTTGGTAAGCAATATGAACATAGAGGGTGTGCAATATTAACAATTTTCACTTGGAGATATTTAATAGGATTATAAGAATTTATTTCATGAATTTGAATGTAAGACTAAATTACCATTGACTACTTTTTTTTGACACTACCATTCACACACTTGATAGTAATATGAATTTCAATTTCCTCAAAAAAAGTAATATGAATTTCAATTAATGATTACTAACTCCGTAGGGTCATGTGTCTAGTTCATTAATCCTTGGAAGATGCCATTTTTTCATTGAATTCTTGCTCTAGTTATAAAACGCACTAATTATGTGCTCCGTCATCCTTTCATGTAAGTGCAAAGCCAATGTTTTTTTTTTGTTGTTAAACTCGGTATCTGAGGGATCCAATCCCACCAATCACTTACGTGGATTCTATTTAAAGCCAAAATATAGTTCTGTGTAAATTTAACCCATCAAACTTGACACCAAAAGAATCGAACTTGAAACCATAAGAGGAACATACTTCAATAAATAGCTTAACATGTGTGTATCAGACTTGGGTGGGTTGTTCATGTCTATTGTGAGCATCAACGACCAACTAATTGAATATATATATTTTTTTTGGTAGAAACGAATTCATTGAATATATTATTCATTGAATTTGATTGTGAATGCATTTCACATATACGAATTATTCAAAAAAATTAAGCAATAGTGAGATTAATGATTGAAAATGGTTTGTTTATTGTAAATATGTTGACAAAGTATATTATTTTTGCTGTAAATTGTTTAAATCTTCTACTTCTAGTAACTTGAGTTTGCTAGCAAGTGATTGGAAACGTATTAACCAAAGACTTAAACATTAAAATAGTGTCGAACACATGACTAATATGAATACTTGGAACGAATTGAGAATAAGATTGGATAAAAATCAAACAATTGATAAACACTTGCAAGAGGAAATTATGAAAGAGAAAGAACGTTGGAGACAAGTTTCACATAAAATAGTTACAGTTGTGAAATGTCTTGCTATGAATAATCTTGCTTTTAGAGGATCCAAAGAAAAATTATAGCAAGATATAATGACAACTTTCATAGATTGATTGAAATGATTGCGGAATTTGATTTGATAGTTTAAGATCATGTGATATGCATTTAAGATCATAAAATACGATGTAAAATACATTCAGGATTATGTGGTCACCGACCTTGTTTTGTTTTGTTACTCTTTTCACTAATAATATCTCACCAAACAAACTATCATGCCCAAACGTTGTCTTGTGACACCAAAAGTGATTATATCTCACCAAACTGAAAATCAATATCATCGATCTTGTAAACCTAACAAACTATCATGCCCAAACAATTTTAAAGGAACAAGAAGGGAGCACTATTTTAAATTTGACGGACAAGCAACAATATTGATAATACATGTATATCACTACACACAAGTGAGTAAATATATGATCATATCTTAATATTATATATACTAGCGTCTAGACGGGCACTCCCGTGTCCGTCTATTTGCTTTTTCTACTCCACTAACGTTATATATTTGACTATGTATCTTTGTATAAATTAAAAGTATGTCATATATAAATATAACTTGTTTAGCACCATGTATAAAGCTTATAATATAAGAAATAAACATGCAATATTATAGTTCTATGTACATACTTCTTTGTAGATTTTATCACTCCAATTTTGATATTGTTTATTCATGGCTATTTTTCTCATTACCTTTAGGCTGCACGTAAACTCTTCCATATCGTTCCACAATTCAAGTGGTTTTGTAGCACTGATTTTGCCTCCCCCGTATTCATTTATAATAAAAAATTGTAGTGGGTTCCTTACTTGTTTCCAGGTTGAAAGCTTTTGCAAGATAATTGCTCCATTCATTATTATTCCTTTCAGATTTCCTCATATTTTCATCTTTAAAACTACCTGTTAATTTTCTGAAGTGTACAACACAACATCTTGAAGAAAAGTATTCCTCCTAAGTGCAAATTGCCCAAAAAAAAAGTTGATTTCATACTTTCAATCACAACTAATTATATTATAACTCGGTGATGAATCTAGTCTACCACCACAGGAATGTTAACATATTAAACTATAAAATAGATGCAATGCAAGGTATGAAAGTGTTTTTGCATGTGATTACTAAGAAGATTTTATTAAAAATTGCTAAATGATGCAAGGTATGAAAGCTCATTTAGTCACCATTCTATAGTTATTTTTCTTTTTTCCTTCTGTTCTTGTACGTTCTCTACATGCCTAAAGCCAAAACAATAGAGAAAATGAAAGTTACCTTCACTTAGGCCCCTAAAGAAGAAAGTTTCACTTAAAAAATCTAATTAAAGGTCTTCGATGCGGTGATTGAATCCTGATCGCTGTCGTTCGCGATCAAAATAATTACAAAAAGTAGTACAAGGCAATTAAACCTTGGTTGTTTCTCAAGGATCTAAGATAAAACAATACCAAATTAGAACAACAAATAAAAAGTAAATTAGAGACTTTTGTTTGTGGAAAATGATGATCAAATTGATAGAATTAACGATTTGACAAAACAACCAATCCACTAGTTTGTCAGATTCTGTTTGGGTCTATCACGGGTATTAAAATTATTAGCTCTATGATTCAATTATCTTGTTTGGCTATAAAACTAACCGATTAAGCATCAATTAACCTCATTAGAACTTCTACCGATTTTTCGAACAAGCGTCGCAAAAATCTAGAATTTGATTTACCGTAATTTTGGAGCAAGCGTCACAAAATCACGGTTAATGTGATTACCAAGTTCAACCAAACCTATAACTAAGCGTTATAGAACCTAACAATCATCATTTGAAATAATTTATATTAAGCGTCTAAACTAATTCAAATATCCTAAGCAGGTCCCCGATAACAATTCAATATAATCGTAATTGAATTGAAACAAGCGTTCAAACGCATACAAAATTATAACAAATTGCTATCAATAGAATCGATATGAAATGGAACAAGCGTCCAAACATATATGATCATTGGAAAATAGAAGATTGAAAGGAAAAAGATAGTAAATCATAAGAGACAAAACTGACATTAAAATGCAGACCTCGAGACATTAAAACAGAATCCTTAACTAGTGTATTGATCTACATGATTAAGCTTCCATGGAAAATAACAAATGATGGCTGCCAAAAAGAAGTTTTCTCTAGCTGTTTACAACCTTATTTATACTGTAAGGAGTTAACCTAATTCTTAGAACTGAGTTTACCAAAATTGGCCAATTTGCGGTAACAACAGTTGAACCAAATTCATGGTCAACAAAACGGCTTCAGAGATTCGCATTTTCGATCAGGAAGACGTCCAAACTGGGATTCGAGCTCAACTAAAAGTTGTAGATATTTGTCTTACCTTTTCAACGCCTATTTGTACGCCTCATTCGAATAATCATAGCCAAAGTTATAGCCTACACGGTGAACAGAGGTCAGAACACATTAAATATGGAAATTAATCAAATAATTACATTAGCAATCAAATCTGACCCAAAATGTAAAAACAAGATAAAAACATTATTTAAGACATTAAAAACTCTTAAAATATCGAAATGCAAGGCTATAAAATATGTGCATAAATGCATTGATCAAATTCCCCCACACTTAAGCTTTTGCACTCCGAGCAAAACTCAAGATTAAAGACTTATACCATAAATCAAAACAAAATAAAACAGAGCTTGATGCAATGCTGCAAGAAATTAGCATATTCTAAGATTCAAGGAGTATAACAATCATGAACAACATCTTATGACATGTGTAATGGATAAGCGGGCTATTCGACTAAAAAGTATATATATATATATATATGTATGTATGTATGTATGTATGTATATATGTATGTATGTATGTATAAAAGGCACTCAATCACTCGTGGTGTGTGCAATATGTATCAAATGGAGTGTAAAGGGTTAATATTTGTTCTAAAAGCACAACATCAAAGCTAGCACTGCCATAGGTTTGACAAACCTCTACCGTCCACACATGATTGAGGACATCCACAACTTGAAGCACATGCGTGCAAAGATCAAAAGGTCTTTATGAGGGTAGTAACGGGGCAAAGGTAAAGGTGAGATAAACCTAAGGGAAACTAGGCTATAAAATCAAAGAGGATGAAGAAGCAAAGCCATGAAAGTCATTTGAAATTTAAGCATGAGGGGTATTTGAGCTCAGCAAAGTAACCATATAAATCAACAAGATATTTGAACTCAATCCAAGATAATTGCACCCACAACAAGAACAAGATGACTTTCTTCTAAGATAAATTTACCCACAACAAAACCTTTGGCTTTCTTGGACATTTATTGAATCCACCTTTCGAGTTTCAGATTCAACATTTATTGAATCTTCTTTAATTTTAGCACAGGCGGTTGTCAACATCAACCTTTCTCCATCTAAAATGGATGCACTAATCTCATGACAAGTATGGAAAAACCACATTCACAAGCAGAAATTTGAAGAGATTTCTCTATTTCAAGAGCACCATAAAATTTATATTGATCATAATCCAAAAAATTTTTGTGGGACAATCTCTTTCATGCATTCACTTGATATTTTCTTATTTAGTTCATGATCATCACATGAGACATATGATGTTTTATTTGGCTCAACTGGAGTTTCATCAAGACTTACATCCCACGCTATTACTTCTGGTAGTTCAATATGTTGTACATCATCATGTAACATCTTGTTGTTTTGAGTTTGATGGAAGGTGGAGACTAGCTGATCCACTTTTAGGTTATCTTGTTGGAATTGAAGGTTATTGACGGCCATTTGTTTGATTATATCTTTCAACTAAGAGTGTAGATCAACTTCCAATGATTCATATTGATTTTGCGGAAACTATTGATATGACCAAATTGACTGCTCTTCAAGATATGAATTTTGATCACAATAATATTTTTCTTGAAGATCACCTGCAATTTGAGTCTCACCACAAAAATTAGTATCTAACAACATAGGATATGCATCATTACCATAATATTTAGAGCAAGTTTGCAAATCCCAGATGCCATTAAATTAACAAGGTAAGCCAAAGAATCCATAGAGTCCCCCATTCTCTTTCTTTTTTATTTTTAAATACTACTGGAGATCAAAAGAATTAATTTCAGAATTTGGTCTATTCGTGCATCACTAGAATATTTGAAGGCAGCACAACAAATCCGAAAATACCAACACTGTCCTAATGCTAAAATAAAGAGAAAATTGATAAAACATGTAAAATAAAATATAAAAAAATAAAAAATATTATCTAAAATCTTATTAAAATAAACTAAATATAAAGAAACTGAAACAAAGAAAACTCAAAAGAAACTGTCAGAGTTGTTAGCAGAGTTCTTAATTTGGCTAATGCTAATTAGAGATCCCCAACAACGGCGCCAATTTGATCGCTGTCGTTTGCGATCAAAATAATTTACAAAAAGTAGTACAAGACAGTTAAACCTTGGTCGTTTCTCAAGGATTGAAGATAAAACAATACCAAATTAGAACAACAAATAGAAAGTAAATTAGGGAGTTTTTTTTGTGGAAAATGATGATCAAATTGATAGAATTAACGATTTGACAAAACAACCAATCCACTTGTTTGTTGGATTCTGTTTGGGTCTATCATAGGTGTTAAAATTATTAGCTCTATGATTCAATTATCTTGTTTGGCTATAAAACTAACCTATTAAGCATCAATTAACCTCATTAGAACTTCTACTGATTTTTGGAACAGGCGTCGCAAAAATCTAGAATTTGATTTACCATAATTTTGGAGCAAGCGTCACAAGATCACGGCTAATCTGATTAGAACCTAACAATCTTCATTTGAAATAATTTAAATTAAGCGTCTAAACTAATTCAAATATCCTAAGTAGGTCCCCGATAACAATTCAATATAATCATATTTGAATTGAAACAAGCTTTCAAACCATTACAAAATTATAACAAATTGCTATCGATAGAATCAATATGAAATGAAACAAGCGTTCAAACATACATGATCATGGGAAAATAGAAGATCGAAAGGAAAAAGATAGTAAATCATAAGAAACAAAATTGACATTAAAATGCAGACCTAAAGATCCTTTGACCAACGAAAATCCACCATCGAATCCAGCTTCCGCCACCGATTCGTGTGAAAGACGGGATTTTAAAATTTTGCAAGGATTAAAAATATGTTTAACCATTTTTCTTATAATTGGTTGTCATTTTATTACTGTGACAACACTACCAAATATGACGTACTAGACAAAGAACTCTATGTATATAGGATTGCTTTTTAGGCCCCCTCAATATCTCTTTAGGCCCCCTAAAAATACAAAAATAACCTTTATACGACTTCCAGTAGATAAATACCGGTAGTTCATTTGAATTTTTCTCATTTTGCACCTCCGG
>Ga0228710_1004976_pt1 | contig 20857 bp, 12 predicted proteins | sample MedpolnodulmetaG_FD_177995 | JGI IMG/M metagenome (GOLD analysis project Ga0228710, IMG submission 177995) | Root nodule microbial communities from Medicago polymorpha collected in Santa Monica, California, United States - pink nodules | ecosystem: Host-associated > Plants > Roots > Nodule... | reverse complement strand
TTGTGATTGCTTAAATAATGAATTATCATTATAATGTACTTGAGAGCTTGAGCTTAATAATGTTCTTGAGAGCTTGAACTTAAACATCCATGGCTTTAATAATGTGTGAGAATTGGATTTTCCTATCTTTAATAAAATTCACTCAAGAGCACACATTAAATAACCAAATAAAATTATAATCTTAATTTTAATACAAGAGTTTGTTTATCATTTAAAAACAATTTTAAAGGGATTTTTGCTTCAACACACTTAACATTTAAAATTTACTAATTCAATAATATTAAATAAAAAGTTAAAAGATTGAAAACAATTATTCATTTAATCACTAAACCACATAAGCACTTAAAAAAAGTAATCACTTAATCACTAAACCACTTAAGATTTAAAATTTACTAAATCAGTAATATATTAAATAAAAAGTTAAAAGAATGAAAACACTTACATTACTAGTGTTATACCAAATAGCCATCGCCACATGCTTCGCGTAGCTAGACAACAGTGATGTGTCCCGAGGACCTCCAGTAAAGGGAGGTCCTACAATAGGTACGCCATCTGCGGCTCCCTTGTCAGCAACCTCATCATCACTATCACGCTCAACCTCATCCACCTCCTCCTCCTGTGGCTGATAGAACAGATCTTCCTCCTTTGGATGATAATGCTGCTCAGTAACATCGTAGTCGTAGTCGTAGTCATACTGTGGTGTCGGATCAACCACCTACGAGTGATCCACCTGTAAGCCCTCTACGCCTATATGGTTCCTACGTCTCCGGGGCTTAGGAATATGCGAGTTTTCCGCTGGCCGCTCCCTCCTATAGCTACCTGTCATAGCCATTTTACCTTTACGCATCCTACTCTCTTAATCATACGCTTCTCCTCGTCTTCCCCATAATTATTTGCGAAGGAAAAGAAACGCAAGAAAAACAATGAATCAGTCATTTGGGCATTTCATCGAACACCTTGAGTGCATATTATAAAACTATCACAATTGGTGTTGATTGAACTTAAAAACACCCACATTTTACCTAAACCTATTGTAAACAACAATCCATTATAACATCAAAATCAAACAAAATTAGCAATTTTTAAACCTAACCTAAGCACTAACGTTTTGCTAAAATAATGAAAAATAACACCCTAAACAACCTACATTGTATGTAAATAGGATTAAGAAGACTTATTTGTGATTTACTTGAACAAATTAGGATGAAATTTGAGCAAATGAGGTTTGAGTGATTTTGGATTGAATTTGAGTATGTGTTGGTTTGTGTTTCTGTAAACAGAAACAGATGTTTCTGTGTTCTTTTGATTATAGGTCGTAGCGGTAGTTAACTACCGTTGGCCTCAGCGGTACTTCCGCCGATTTTGTGTAGTGGTTGTTTACTACAGCTGGGGGTAGTTTCGTCATTTCCATGTGTGTTTAGGAAGTTTTGGTTTTGAAAAAAGCAATTTTCATAAAACTAAAGATAAAACATATGTCTCTGTCTAGTGTCTAAGTATAGAAAGACAGCTTGAGATTTTCATACCAAATATATAATATTTAAACAAGCTTAGGATTTGTAACATTTTAACCGGTCAAGAATTAGGACCTCACAATATGTTTTTATCTCCTGTGTCTTTACTTTGTTCATGGTTCGATATTCTAGTGTGCTAGGCGTGGAGCAACCACACCAAATCCATCCCAAACTTGGTGGTAAAACTCTACTGTGGTAGCAATACTGCAGGGGAGGTCCTACAGTAAAATAACTCAGCGCCAGGTTTATGTAATATAAAAATACAGAATACACGTGAAAAAACATAAATTTGAGACAGTTCAGATCGTATAGCCTGGACATATAAGCTAGAAACCACTAAAGGCAAGAAAATTAAAGCTCAGTTATATAATTTGTGTCGCGACCTTTTTGTTATATGCAGATCAGATGTAGCAGCATGTTGTTAGAGTTTAAACTTGATAAATATATAGTTTTCTGTGGCTAATTTACTGTCTCCTACCTTTGTACATAAAGCTCTCAATTTTGTCACCTCGTCCTATTTTCTCTGCCACTCTAACCAATTCTATGGTGCAGCTCCGGCAACCATCTGGACCTCCGCAAGTCTATAGACGTGCTCATGTGCAGTACCTAATCTTAAAGGTGCCAACAGCATTTAATTTTCTTTTTAATTATAAACTTCTGCATATTAAGAAGGAATAAGGATACACATGTTGTGAAGTACTCGGACCAATCTGTCCATCAATATCATGCTACATATTCATGAAAAATTTGCCATTGATTAACTGTTTGATTATGCAAGTAAGTGCAACAATTTATGTCAGCAGAGAAGAAAGTTACAAAACCATTAGAAATGCACTATGCCTTCCTCCAAATTTCAATCTCTTCATATATTTGTGAGTAGTTTGAAATTGACAACGTCCTCATTGCTTGCTATATATGGTACTTGATGGTAATTACTTGTTGCACTGAAGAATCATCTATTGGCAAGGATAACTCTTGGATGGAAAACGTTGCAAGTTATTTTTAATTGTCAATTTTATTGCTTTATTTCTATTAAAATAAATGTAATGCTAATCAACCATTTATTTGTTTTCCTTAGAGTAATATTAGGTGTTTTTTAGGTTAATAGGTCTTTACGTCCTGTAATATAGGTCATTTTCGATTTTCTCCTCTGTAAAACTATTTTTTTGATTTACCCCCTGTAAAATATTTTTGTTTTGATTTACCCCCTTAATAGGCCAAACAAAAACGAAAATTTCTTGAAAAATAAAATAAAATTGGTTTTTGTTTGGCCTATTAAGGGGTAAATCAAAACAAAAATATTTTACAGGGGGTAAATCAAAATAAAAATTCTACAGGGGAAAAACCGAAAATGACCTATATTACAGGGGTAAAGACCTATTAACCCTATGTTTTAACCAGTAAAATATTTTAACCTTAATCGAACACAACACCCGATCCTCACCACACTGAATCCCACTTTCCACCTCAATCGAACGGCTCACATTTTAACTGCTCCGTATTCAAATCTAACGGCTAATAAGACGCAAAGTGTAAGAGTAGAAATAGAAGAAATTTTCATTCACAATCATTTCTAAAACCCTAGCAAAACCCTTTATCTCCTCACTTCTTCAACCCAACCAAAAATGGCGTTCAATTCAATTCTTCGTTCCAAGTCAAGCACTTTCGTTAGGGCTTTTTCTTCTGCGACTCAATTGATCAGAAAAACCCAACCGGGTCATCGCGCCGTGCTTTCCGCCGCCGTCAATCGATACGAGGGTTCATTTGTTCCTACGTTTCACTTTTCTTCTGTATCTGTCAAAAACAAACCCACCTCCGATGATATTCTTCTCCGTTTCATCGAATCGGAAATCACTTGTGCTCAGGAAACCGATGATTTCGGCGCTGTAAGTTTCATCTTCCTTTTTAATTTCATTTACATATAGGGTGTGTTTAGCTCGAAGCATTTTTGAACTTATAGCTTATAAGCTGGTATGATTAAAAAAGACCCGTTTCATAACTGTCATTTTCTCAGCAGCGTATGATTTATTTTTATATGTTATAGCATCTTTTGATAAGCTAAATCAAGTAACTTATAGCTTAAAACTTATAGCTTATCATTTTCTCTCTCAATTTTACCTTGTAATCTTAAGCTCTGTTTGGTAAAACATAATTTTGGCTTGTGGCTTATAGCTTATAATCTCGTGTTATTATAAAAGACTTGTCTGTTAACTGTTATTTTTACATGAGCTTATAGCGGTTTATAATAAGCTAATTCAAGTAGCTTATAGCTTATCACTTTTTATCTCAATTTTACCCATGCAATCTTAATTGAAAAGATAAATAGTAATTAAAAGCACACTTTTTTTATGTCATTTCATATTTATAAGCTAATATAACTGCTAATTTTACTTAGCACTACAAATTCAATAAGCTAGCTTATAAGTCATCCACTATAAGCCATCTATAAGCTAGCTTATCTGCTATCCGCTATGTTTTACCAAACAGAGCCTATGAAAAAATTAAATTTTAATTAATATATCTTTTGTATGTCATTTCATATTTATAAGCTAGTCCATTTGCTAAATTTTCCAAAAACTACAAATTCAATCAACTAGCTTATATGCTTGCTTATAGCTACACTCTATAAGCTTGTTTATCAGTTATTCTCTATTTTTTTTTACCAAACAGAGCCATAATTTTTTTTTTTCACCTTAACCATGATTATCTTGTTGTTATTTATGATAAATTGATAATTATTATTATTTATGAAGAAAGAAATTGGCGGGAGTGGGGGAAAATCCGAGTAATTGAGTCAGAGTCGTTTTTGGTATTGAGCACCGGTGGTAGTGAGGTGGCAGATTGGGCAGGGCTGTGGATTTATGGGAGCTCATTAATTGCGTTAAATATGATTATCTTAGTTTGGAGGATTATTTAGAACAAGCTACCAACTAAATATAATCTTTCAAGAGAGGGGTTTAGTATTGATTTTTTCAGGGTTTTGTGTAGGAGGATGTGGTACTTTGGAAAGTGTAAATCATTTTATTCTTTAATTTTCTAATTTTTTCCGGTGATTTGGAGTGAGACTTTGTAATGGCTTGGGGTTCGGGCGACCCTCCAATTTAGAGGTTTCGAACTCCTTGTCTATTTTAAAAATCTCATGAATGGGAGTAGAAAATTTCTTGAAAAATTGGCTGTGATTATTTGGTTTTCTTTCTAATGTTTGTGTAGTTTGGAAAGTTTGGAACGGTGTGATTTTTTTCTCAAAAAGGACTCGAATGGGAAAAACTTTTAAAAGAGTCAACATTTTTTATCTTGGAAAATCCTTAAAACTTAGTCAAGTGGGTTCTTTTACTCTATTAATCAATGGGTTGTAAATCCCTTGATCTGTTCTGTTGAGAATTCACTTTCTGTTTGAAGTTGGGGCGTGCTCAGTTTTATGTACTTATTGAGGGGAGTGGTGTTGCTTCAGTTTCACTCTGAATTTTTTCGAGGGGTGTTTGTGGTTGTTCTGCATTGTTTGATCTGTTCTGCTGTTTTTTCTCTCCTGCCGCAGTAGTGAGTCTGACGGCTTGGTACTAGTTGAGTTCATCTAGTTTCAGGGTTACATTGTCAAGGCTTTCTCTTTCATCTTGTCTGAAAGCCTTTTGTTCCTATACCTTAATAATAAGTTTCATTTCATTGAGATCAAGTTTATATTGGTGGCGTGGCAGGCAAACTTTTGTTGCAAGTTTGGTTGTAGCAGCTAGTTAGTCTCAGGTTTGGTATTTCCGGAAGAAGATATCAGGCTGTATAATCTGGTTTGGGTGGTGTGTCAGTTTTGAGCTTGGCGTGGTTAGGTGTTTTCTTATTTCTTATCTCCTTTTGTTTTGTAGTTTTTTGTTAGCTTCAATCTTTGTGATGTCTTTGCTTAGTTTTGCACGCCTTGTGCCTAATTCTGAGCATATTAATATATTTTTCCTTTTCATTTTTTTTTGTGAAATGTTGAAAATATGAATTTGGTTGTTATTATGATAATTAATGTTGTGAAATGTTGAAAAATTTGATTATGGTTGATATAGGGTGAGGAAGTTCCGAGCAATTTCCCATTTAAGATAGTTGATAATCCAGGAAATCAGACAATAACACTTAAAAGGACTTATCAAGGTGAAGAAATTCAGGTTGAGGTTCACATGCCTGATTTGGTTACTGGTGAAGAACATGATCATCAAGATGATGATAAGGATGATGAGAGTGAGAGAGCAACTCAATCAAGCATTCCACTTTCAGTCAGTGTTTCTAAGAAGGATGGGCCCTCTTTGGAGTTCAGTTGTGTTGCTTACCCAGATGAGATTGTTATCGACAGCTTGTCTGTAAAGAATCCTGATTTTTCTGAAGAACAGATTCCTTATGACGGGCCAGATTTTCAGTATGTACTTCTTTCTGATTATTTTATTTTGTTTATAAATATGCGCATTCACTGTTTCAAACCGGGGTTACATCAGTGTTGTTAAATGACGGCTACAGTGGTACTATACCATAGCAGAATTTTGAATAAATTGTTACTGTTCTGTGATATGCTGTTTTCTACAAAATGTTTTCAAATAGCAGCTATAGTGGTGCTATAGCACATTCGTGTAGCGGAATTCGAACAAACTACGATTTTCCGCAATCGGAAATTTAAATTGGGTTCTGTTGCTAACCTGTACTGCTTGGTCCTAGAGACATGAAAAATATTGATAATATTGATGTTGCAGTTCAGATTGCGGTTTTGGAGCGTTTTGTAAAACCCTGTTTTAATACTTTCAATTAATGTTGTAGCTAAGGCATTGTTTGATTGAGATTCTGCCATTTTTTATAGGGATTTGGATGAGGCATTGCAAAAGTCATTCCACAAGTACTTAGAAATAAGGGGAATCAAACCAAGCACAACAAATTTCTTGCATGAGTACATGATCAACAAGGATAGTAGAGAATACTTGGTGTGGTTAAATAAGCTCAAGAATTTCATTAAAGCATGAGCATTGACATGGTCTGAAGAAATCACAGAGGATACTCAATTTGTCCCATAGTTTTCATATACATTTGAGTGGAAAGACTAATAGTATATGGTGATCACTGTGGTTTCATTCCTAGGAGGAAAATAATCAGATATTGTGTCATTGTGGTTTAGTGGTAGTTTCTACTTCCTATTTGAAAGGCACACTGGTTGAAAATGTTAGCATTTATATCCTTAGTAAGGGCTTTATTACATCATCTTTGTTTTTGGAATTAGTTTTTGCATCTATATACCTTTGTGAATTATTTTACATTAGAGGGTGTTTTTCAAAATTAAGACTCATTTAGAATATTTTATAAAAATATTTGAATTTCCCTCATTTTCCATTATAATATGGTAAAATAATTTTTTTTTGGGGAAGTTTCAGCATTACATATTTCCAATCCAATGTAAAGTTTCTCTGACACAACATAGAGAGTTTCTGTGACTATTTTCACTGCCTACACAAAGAGGATGAAATCACTACAAAGCTGAGAGTAGTGAAAACGATGTAAAAACGACTAGACAAGGAGCGTCAAACGGAACATCGTTAACAATTTTATCGATGCATGATATAACAAGATACAATGACTCTGAGTAGAAATCCAAAAACAAGATGCAACATGTATTAAATTTGTCGAATCACAGAGAAAATCACGACAAAACAACTATCACTTCATTGAAAACTGAAGAACTGAGTTATACAATGTACAAAAGAGCTTTATCTACCACTATGGCTCCGTTTGGATCAGCTTATTTTAGAGTTTATATAAAACAGCTTATGCAAAAAAATAAGTTTTTATGTATTATTTATAAGTTTTTAAGGTAGTTTATGAAAAAACAGTTTATGAAGATACAATTTTCGTTAGTCAGACCTTATAAGTTAAAATAAAAATTTATTTATTTGCATAAGCTATTTTTTATAAGCTCAATCCAAACGGTGCCTATATCTAGTTGAAACTAACATGATTGCATTAACTTGTAACTACTCCCTCCGTTCCTTTTTAAGTGTCTTTTTAAGGTGAATTTTTCGTTCCTATTTCACTGTCTTTTTTGTATTTTAAGGGTACGATTTGTCAATTATACTCTTTGTCGATTACTTTTATCTTTTTCAATAAAACTAATTAATTAATGCTATCTATTTGGAAAGATAAAGTTTGTTTTTTGTTTTTAAAGAAAGTTTGTTTCTTGTTATCTTTAAATTTAAACAAAATTTTGTTCCAAATAATGGTTCCAAGAAGAGTTAAAATTCTATAAATAAGATGAGTAGCAATTATTAAAAATTTCAAGTGTGACTCTAGCATTGGTTGAAGTCATAGTTGAAGCCTTAACTTTAATCAAAGGAGTTGGAAGAAAGTTAATTTTTTCTTAACTTTTGATTAATTTGAAGTTGAAATAATTTTTATATCGACTTAAATTAATTAAAAAGATGTGCACAATATTTAAAAAATTGACAATAGTTTGTTATGAGAGAGAAGAGTGCGAAAAAAAAAAAGAAATTTATTGGAGAAAAAGATAATATTAACTGACTATTGTTTGTACCTGTAAAAAAAAAAACTGACTATTGTTTGTTACAAGAGAAGAGAAGATAACATATTAAATTTATTGAAAAGATAAAGTGTGTGCAAAAAAATAGGAATTTATTGGTGGATTAAAATGAGGGTATAATAGAAAGAAAATGTGCAAAAATACACTTATCTATTTTGGTGTTAATTTTCTAAAAAAACACTTATAAGATCTTCTAATAACATGTTGTCTCAAGATCCTGGATAATCTTCACAATAGAATTTGCCAAGGTGGAGCAACAGTTTCAAGAATTTAATGGAAAAATGGAAGTTATTTTGCAATGATGAGTTTGAAGTGAGGAAAGGAATTGATAACTAAACTCAAATCGCCAAAGAAATATGACAGGTGAGAAAATGCAACAGAGAAACAAAGCAAAAGGGGAAGAAAATGAAAATTTGAAGAAAGGACAGTAAAATTGTAAGAACTACAAAAAAATGCAAGATGCAATTATTTTACAAGGACCCAAAACAAAATTTGAAAACTTACAAGGATCAAAAGCTTATTTAACTCAATGTTTTCAAAATTGGATTTGCGTATGTTTTCGTCCTCAAACAAATATTTCAAGCACTGCCACAAACAGATGTATTATCATAGCATCTCATCAAACCATACTGAAAGTTACTTAATTAGTTCTCATGAGTTATGACAAGCCTATTTTGTTTGGTCCTCAACAGGTGTATTATTTGTATTCCATGTATTTGATTAATACTACGTGTAGTTATGACAAAAAAAATAAAAATACTACGTGTAGTTTATATCTAATATTCGAAATACATGAAATGGTATTGGTAACATGATATTTCTGCTAAAAAAGAGTATTATGCACTGTCATAAAGCAAAATCGTGTTACTACTATATTTATTTTACCATATTCTGTATATTACTCCTAGAAATCATGTTACTACTATATTTATTTTACCATATTCTGTATATTACTCCTAGTTGACATACTATTTCAGCATTTCGAAAAGTTTCATCACTTACCCTTTTTTCGTTTTCTTAAGAGGATCACTATCAAAATATTTATTGTAGAATATGAAAAATTGAATTAATACCATTCAAATGTAATTGCATCGAATGGAAATTACACCACCATTAACCAAATTCCATTGAAAATCTGATCTTATCAAATCCCACCAACTCAAAATTAGTACTAGTATAATAATATTAAAGAAGCATAAATATTTTACCGTTTTCTTTTTTTCCATTATGAATGATGAATGAATAATCACAAATTTTGAGGCTCTATTCTTATGTAAGAGTCTATCTACATTCTCATAGTCACAAGTCTATAAAAAGGTTGTATTGTAACAAAGAAAGTCGTACCAAAATTTGTGATAGCAACAATGAACACACTTGGCTTTCTTACTCTTTCTTTCTTTTCCCTTTGTTTTGTTGTTTCTTTTTCTCATGCTTTAAGCAATGGTTTTAGTGTTGAACTTATCCACCGTGACTCCTCAAAATCACCTTACTACAAACCTACCGAAAATAAATACCAACACATTGTCGATGCAGCAAGTCGTTCCATCAATCGTGCCAATCATCTCTTTAAGGATTCTGACACAGGTACACCTGAATCAACTGTAATCCCCGATAGGGGTGGTTATCTCATGACTTATTCAGTTGGTACCCCTCCAACTAAGATATACGGTATTGCTGATACAGGTAGTGACATTGTTTGGCTTCAATGTGAGCCTTGTGAACAATGTTACAATCAAACCACTCCCATTTTTAATCCATCAAAATCATCTAGTTACAAAAACATTCCTTGTTCGTCCAAGCTATGTCATTCTGTGAGAGACACCTCTTGCAGTGACCAAAATTCTTGTGAATATAGAATTAGTTATGGAGATTCTTCACATTCACAAGGAGATCTTAGTGTTGATACTCTTTCATTGGAGTCCACCACCGGAAGTCCTGTTTCATTTCCTAAAACAGCGATAGGATGTGGAACTGATAATGCGGGGACGTTTGGAGGCGCAAGCTCTGGTATAGTTGGCCTTGGAGGTGGGCCGGTGTCTCTCATAACACAACTGGGATCATCCATTGGTGGTAAATTCTCTTATTGTTTGGTGCCATTGTTGAACAAGGAGTCAAATGCAACAAGTATACTCAGTTTTGGAGATGCCGCTGTGGTTTCGGGTGACGGCGCTGTGTCAACTCCTCTAGTAAATAAAGACCCTCCAGTTTTCTACTTTTTGACATTACAAGCATTTAGTGTTGGAAACAAAAGAGTAGAATTTGGAGGCTCTTCAGAAGGTGGTGATGAAGGTAACATCATAATTGATTCAGGTACAACATTGACACTTTTACCACCTGACGTCTATAATAACTTGGAATCAGCTGTGGTGCATTCGGTGAAACTAGAGCGTGTTGATGATCCTAATCAACAATTCAGCCTATGCTATAGTTTGACATCAAATGAGTATGATTTTCCTATAATCACCGCACATTTTAAAGGTGCCGATGTTGCGTTGCATTCTATTAGTACCTTTGTTCCAATTGCTGAAGGTATTGTTTGCTTTGCTTTCCAATCGTCTCCTCCTCAGCTTGGTTCCATCTTTGGGAACTTGGCTCAGCAAAATTTGTTGGTCGGTTATGATCTTCAACAAGAAACAGTGTCGTTTAAACCTACTGATTGTACCAAAGTGTAATGAGTGTTGAAGTCTATGTTTGTTTCTTGTTGGTTATATTATGTTTGCTTTGATCCTTGAATTTATAATAAAATAATTTGCATTTTATTTCGTATCTGTTTGCATTCAAATATAATTCACATTTGATTTCTGTCAAATATTCAATATCATCCATGTTGCATTTGTTTAGTATCATATATAACTCTCACACACAATTGCGAGGTCTCGAATTCGAGCCTACATAAGTCATAAGGTGTATGTTCAAACTATCTTACAAACAAATATCGGTTTTATTTATTCATACAAAGGTTGAAATTGAACTTATATTCATTTAACCAATCAAGATACAAAATCTTCTAACTATTGTGTTATGATTTTCAAACGTTTGACAATCATATGATTAATGTTATTAATGACGTGCATTTTTACTATTCAAGGTTGACCAAGATGGAGTAATTAATTGACATGTTATAATTTTGTCCAAGACTAATATGCGTACCGTAATTAATATTTCTAAGGGGTCAAATTGTTTAACACACTTGAGATTGGCACATTGTGGATGTTACACACAAACACACCAGAGTTTTGATACTAAAAGAAGAAAGACAGAATTTTGTTCACTCTTTCAAATGTTGTTCAAACATATGATGGACAAATTTGCCCCCTTCAGTTTTGGTTAAAATACCACATAATCACTTAACTATTGTGAGATATGAAAATGAGATTTCACTTAAAAGGATAAAACTGTGTACGTAGTTGCAATGTTCCACAAGATTGGCACGGATAAAAAAAAAATCCTAAAATATTTTGCATGAACTCTAAATTCAGTAGCATATACTTTTCATTTATGGTAATATAGTGAATATACGATAACGTCAATATCCTCAACTAACAACAAATTATATGGGAGAATCCGATTTCAAATCCTAGTTGAATTAATCATTGGCCATACATTATTTATTTTTAGGTTGAACTCCGAATTGATTATTAAAATCTCTTTCTTGATAATCATTGTTAAGATAAAAAAGAAAAAGAAAAATTGTCACAACATATTGTTAACTTTTATGTCTCCAAAAAAATTATTGTGTAATTTTGAATACCCCAAGTATAAATTTAGATGAAAATATGAAAAACTCCACCCTAATATCCAATTTTATTTATTGAGATGTCTTCTCATGTATTATTTCTTGCAATTTAAATTTATTTCAGTGCTAAATATGTTTTTAATATCTACAAAATTAACTTCTTTTTTTTATAGGAAAAATTAACTTCTTTAGTCTTGTCGCTACATAAATCTTGTCTAATTTTAGACCTTATTTTACATTTTCAGGGATTAAATATAGGATTAAAAACACTCATTTTTTGTAAGAAAAAATATCATTTATTTTTGCAAGACATTTTGAAATAGAGACCAAAATTGGATATAAGGACTAAACTTAAAAATCGTAATTTCAAAGAGACTAAAAATATACTTAACATTTTATATTATTCCTTTTTTCTTTGAAATTTTCATGTTTATATCGTAGGAATTCTTCAATTTTTTTTCTAAAAATATTTAGGATCTTTTGTGACAAAATATATCAAGGAAATTTAACCTCATTGCCCAAAGGTGATAGTTTGTGATCTATCAGACCTGAGATCCTTGCGTTGATGACATTGAAAGACCTTCGGATAGGACATTTCTGTCAGTTGATGCCTTCTTCTCCATCGTCCTTGACCTTCTTCTTCGGGTGAATGAGTAGTGTACTTGTACGTGCCGCAACGCTCAAGTTAGTGAGTGTAGGCCGATAGGTGTATATTGTGAACAACGAACATACATGACCACATGCCCAAGAGCCATTATATAAAGTGGAGGATTAGGGTTTATACCATTATACCTTGATTACTGTTCTTCGCCCTACACAAAACGCTCGCACCCAGCTGAAAAGACATTAATGCCCCTGCGTGAGTTAAGTCACGCACCACTGGCATGTGCGCGAGTTAACTCACGCACCTTGGCCGGTGATCAGAGCTGAAGGACACACGATTTTACACGTTTTTTGTTAAGTTTTTTCACGTTTTTTGACTATATTTATGGTAGATATAACCTAGGAACTATATTCACATAGGCATCACTTCTTAATTGCACCGAATTATCAACTTTTCCCTTTAAGAACCTGATGGTCGTAAGCCAAAAAGAAAATAAAGAATAGAGACGGGTGCCACTCCATTCAAAACCAAAATATGACAACAATTGTATACCCTTTAATTTTGTTTCTTCATGAGCTGAAGAGAAAACTAGCAGAAACTCAATAATATAGCAATAGAAGTGTCTGTCATAAGTATAACAATGCACATTAGAGTTGGTGTAGAAATTGCCATAGTATTCTTTAGTATTTTCAGTTGTGATATTATTAAGTTTTTTATGAGACATTAGTGAGTTGTTTTTCAGTTATGTTTTGTTTTAAAGACAATAATTTTAAGGAGTTTCTTTTTATTTTAAGTTATGTTTCAATTCTATTTACAGAGCACTGAAGTGTTTGTCATGGTGATCTTGATATTATAAACATATTTATGTCTTCCAATATATCATTTCTATAATACTTTTTCTCTCATATCCCGTTAAAACCTACAAATTGGTAGCAGAGCTTATTTTCTTAAGAGATCTATGAATTGAGTACAAAAAAAAACCACCCTAAAAAATGGAAACAGAAAGAAACTTCTCCCTTGCTCCACCCATTTTTTATGGTGAAAACTATCATGCTTGGGCTATTAAGATGTCAACATATCTTGAAGCCTTAGACCTTTGGGAAGTTGTAGAAGAAGAATATGAAGTGGAGCCATTGCCGGAAAATCCAACGGTGGCTCAAATAAAGATTCACAAAGGAAAGAAGACAAGGAAGGCCAAAGCTAAAACATGTCTATTCCATGCGTTGTCAAGCACAATATTTACAAGAATCATGAACTCAAATCGGCAAAAGACATTTGGGATTACATCAAAAAAGAATATGAGGAAAATGAAAGAACCAAAACCATGCAGATACTCAACCTGATTCGGGAGTTCGAGTTGCCAAAAATGAAGGAGGCAGAAACCATAAAAGAGTACGCAGATAAGTTGCTGGGCATTGTTAACAAGGTGAGATTACTTGGTAATGATTTTTCTGATGAAAGAATTGTGCAAAAGTTTTGGTTTTTGTGCCTGAGAGATATGAATCAAAAATTTCTTCATTAGAAGAAACAAAAGATTTGTCGAGCATTTCCTTGGTAGAATTGGTAAATTCATTGCAGGCACAAGAACAAAGGCAAATGATGAGAGGAGAAGCGTCCATAGAAGGTGTTTTGCATGTGAAAGGAAAAAATCATGGAGGAGGCAATAACAACAGGCAAAATGAAGATATTTTTCAACCATGTGCAAACTGTAAAAAGGCAAACCATCCTCAAATAAGATGTTGGTGGAGGCCTGATGTCAAGTGCATAAAATGTGGCAACATGGGACATGTAGAGAGAGTATGCAGGTCAAAATCAGATGAGGCAAAGATATCTATGATGCAGCAAGAAGATCTACTTTTTATTGCAGAATGCTTTGCTACAAGCAATAGTTCATGTGACTAGTGGTTAATTGACAGCGACAGCACAAATCATATGACCAATGATCATAAGCTCTTTAAAGAGCTTGACAAAACCGTTGTTTCCAAAGTAAAAATTGGAAATGGTGATTTCATCTCGGTCAAGGGAAAAGGGACGGTTGCTATTGAAAGTTTATCTGGTATGAAATATATTTCTGATGTTTTATTTGTGCCTAACATTGATCAAAATTTGCTTAGTGTCCCACAACTTGTTGAAAAGGGATTCAAAGTCATATTTGAAGACAATGTGTGCTTGATCAAAAATGTTAAAGGCAAAGATGTATTTAAGATTAAAATGAGAGCTAAAAGTTATGTTATAAATCAACCAATAAAGAAGGCGCTGCCAGAAACTCATGAATATTCTAATGATGACATAGAGGATGTTCCAATTAGAAGAAGTAATGAGAGGTGAAAGAGTTCAAAGTTGATGATCAAGGGTTTGATGTGTTAACAAAGGCTTTACCAAAAACAAGATTTGAAATATTAAAAGATAAGCCGGGACTTTGCAACAACTAAGGCAAGGAGTAGATTTGTAGAAATTGCCTTAGTATTCCTTAGTATATATTTTCAGTTATGATATTATTATGTTTTTTATGAGACATTAGTGAGTTGTTTTTCAGTTATGTTTTGTTTTAAAGACAATAATTTTAAGGAGTTTCTTTTTGTTTTAAGTTATGTTTCAGTTCTATTTATAGAGCACTGAAGTGTTTGTAATGGTGAGCTTGATATTATAAACATATTTCTGTCTTCCAATATATTATTTCTATAATACTTTTTCTCTCATATCCCTTTAAAACCTACGGTTGGGATATATGCCACAAGAACTACAAACATACATATTGCATGAACTTTGAAAAACCAACCCCAAAGAAATTTTAGTAGGAATTTGAGGCTTTGAACACCAGCCAAAAGCACAATGAAGGAGAGACATTTTACTAGTATTTCTCCAAGTTTGTTCACTCAGAACAAAGACACCAACCAAAAGCACAATGAAGGAGAGGCATTTAAACCATGGGTGATGCCTTTCTTCTTAAATATGATAACACGATAAACAAAGCCAGAGCCACAGATCCATCTTAGGTGATCAAAAACCTTATATTAAAAGTCCACAACCTTAACAATATAACATTTAAAAAATAAATGCATATGATAGCAGTTCCATGAAAAAAAGCATAGCTATATGAGAGTTTTCTTCCACATCCTCAACCATTAAATCTTTGCTGATTAGTTCATGTTCCTTGAACTGGTTTTGATGCCAACTTTCTGACTTAAATTGCAAACACATGAAAGCCAGAATACACTCTTTTAACTTTAGAGGCAACAAATTTCGGCACAAAAAGTATGTTGCTACTGCAATTTTATTCTTAAACACCATGAAACGGAGGAACTCAACACTTTTTATTGAAAACAAACTTATAGTGACATTGAATTGTGATGGTATGATCTTAGGGATGAAGATATGAGTTGTGTCTGTCATCCTTGTTTCATCCTCAATGTGATAGTCGTGATAAGGAGGTTTCTTTGGTGGTCGATTTAAGTTTAACTCAGAGATTGCACTATAATTTTGTACCAAAGACGCAATGTCTTTGGTACCCAATACCAAGCTTTCAAAAGTGTTACAAACAAATAGAACACTGCCCAAACAACGATTCATCAGAACTGGCATTGAGAAATGATAATTTTTGATTCAGTTCCTCCTCACAATCGTCAACTATCGGTAGAATAGCACAATCTTCAGGCTTGAATCGCCATAGCAGTGCGATTGTGAATGAGTCCCATGTTACCTCCAGATGACGAGGAGACCACCATTTTTGCATTTTCCGGCACGCCTCTAACCTTGAAATATTTATCAGCACAAAGCACCCAAAAGCAGGCATCGTATTTTCCATCAAATACTAGTAACTCCATTGTTTTAGAGGGGATGAGATCAATAGTGAAAGCACCAATGTAAGGGTTCCCAAAATTGAAAATGTGATAATTGGATAACTGCAAATTGATTATCAATTCAAATGTAAAATTGATAGGTTAGAACTCAATTAAAATTGATGTTCTTAATACATAAAAGAGAAAGGAAAAGATATATGAAGACTAAGTCGTAAGACCAAGTCACTACTTTACTAGAGAGTACCAGAGAAAGAGAGGAAAGACTTCATCAATATTCTTCATACCCACTGTTGATCCTCATTTTCCTATTTATGCACAACCCAAGCTTCCTTGACTTTAGGATCACTGGCCCTGTGTCCATTTACCTCAACCATTATATTATGCCAAGTGTGTTTCCTTATATTCCATTTTGAATCATAACACACTCATGTTAGTTCAGGAGGAGTGCTACCACCTCTCTCTCTCTCTCATCATTCGTTGTTTCTCTCATCTTCATCATTCGTTGTTTCTCTCATCTTCATCTTGACCACTTTGAATAAAACACCCTTTAATTACCAACACATGACAAAAACTCATAGATAACCACACCTCAACTTCTGCCCTATCCCACACAGATAACAATCCTCCCGAAGCACCTATATATCGACGGTTGGTAAGAATAACCACATGAAGTATTACCCCATATTGCCGCAAAGAATCATCCACCTTTCCAAGCTTCGACTCTTGAATACACAACACAAAAGGATTTTTCTCATGCACAAAACGACAAACTTCTTTTCTCTTCTCAAAACCACCTAACCCCCTCACATTATAAGATGATATTTTCATGGTAACCATCTTCCACCCCCACGGGACCAGAAACCAACAACTAACAACCATCACCACCTCTCTTACTCCCTCCCACTCCCCCCACCCACAATAGTCCCCCTTTCCGACATCCTCATTCCCTTACCCCCGCCTTAGATATCACACTAAACATGTTCACTTTATCTCCCTTATATTTTTCCATGTTTTGAGTTGCAGCGTCAATCATGAGAGGGGTTCCTACGACTCTTTTTGAATCGTTTACGTATGAATTACAAGTATTAAATCTAAATTTCATATGAAAACATGAGTGAACGACCGTATATATCAAAATAAAATTATAGAATTGAATCTTAAAAATTGATATGCAAATTGATCAAAAACACGAAAATGAAGTGAAAAAAAGATAAATGACAAAATTGTTGCATAAAATTAAGTCAAGGGTCCTCAAGAGTATGATATCTTTTTATAATATTTGAATTTATCAAAATTACAAAAGTTTTTTTTGTTGGACAAGAAAATAATAAAAGTTTTAGAAAATAGATAAATAAATAATAAAAATATTAAGAATAAATGACAAAAAAAAACCTTACTTTTGTGTGTGTGTGTATTATTTATTGATTGTTAGTAAAAATCGGCATTATCCGTTAGATAACTTAGTTTTAGGTACAGTTGAAAATTTATTTTATTTTAAGGGTGCTTTAGTCATTTTAGGGTGCAACTAGGTTTTATATTAAGGTATAATAACTAGAAATTTTCTAACCCTAATTGCTCACTCACTCAAACTTCCTCAAATGGACGACGACGTCTTTGAGATTCCTCCTCCCCCAACTCACCTCATCGAAAAGAAGAAGAAGAAACACGTAAGCACTTTGTCGTTTCTTCTGATTTACTTTTTATGTTTTGATACAAGTCAGCTTTGTTACTTCTTTCTTACAATCAAACATGCTGGTTATCGATTTCACTTATTTTTCAACAATTGCTGCCTTTCTTTTTCGGCCGTTCACCATATTTCATATTTTGTATTATTTTAATTTGATGAAAACACTCTTATTTAGTATTTATTTAATTTTTTTTTTCATGTGAAATTCTGGAATTGAATGCTTGTATTTTACTTTTGTAGGCCGTTTTGCATGATGTGATTGTCATTGACGACGATCACTCAACTGATGAAAAAGTTAGTATAAGTAACAAGGGGAAGACTCATCAGGTTAGGTTTATGAGAACGAGGAATGCTAGCAACACTCTCTTTTGAGCACTCTCTCTAGCGCTCACTCTTTTATTAGGTGAAATCAATGTGGGACCTACACTTTGGAAATGGAACCCACATATGGTGGTGGGACATACAATGATTTTACCCAATAAAAGAGTGAGTGCTAGAGAGAGTGCTCAAAAGAGAGTGTTGCTAGCATTGCTCTTATGAAAATACATGTTTCCAATTGTATTTGATTTCGAAGTACATGGTAGATTTGTTGAAGGATATTCCTTTAGGGTGTAAGTTTCCAATTGCATAAATGCCGTCGTTTCAATATTTTTAGAATGTCAAATATATATTAATATATGGTATTATATGATCATGCAAAAACGTTGTTCTTTCAATTTTTTGTCAAATATATATTAATATATAGACTTAGTCCTTCAAAATCCTCCAAATCTAACTTGAAAACACACCCGAAGTTAGTGTCTTTGTGTAATTATTAAAATACAAATACAAAAATAACTTGTTGTATTTTAATATTTATATTTATATTTATATTGAGTAAAATGGGATGCATAGACCGACAAATCATGAACACCAACTGTTAAAATGCATTTGAACAGCTGTCTAAGTCTGTTTGTAAGCACCTCTTGTGCAATAAGATAACAAAAAATATGATGGAGGAAAGACGCTCCATTGCATTGGGGTACGATACAGGTACCGATACGAAAATACGGCAATTTTAAAAAAAGTAAGGTCCAGGTACGTCAATAGAATATAACATGAAAGAGTTAAATTCTTCAATTCACGACAAAAAAATCACAATAGAAGTTTACAAAGTTGAAATTTAAAGTTGGTTACAGTAACAAAGAAACTCAAGCGCACAAATAATATTAAATTGTCATATTAATATACAGGAGAGTGCCATAGATTTCACTCAGAGTAAAATAATGAGGAAAAATGAAGTGCCACGAATACCGTACGCGTACCCGGTAGTACTTCATCATTTTAGAAGTACACATGCTTTAGAGTGCTCAAGCATATAATTCTCTGTTCTTTTCTCGTCTATGCTTTCTGAGTATTTCTAAAACTTATCCTTTTTTTCGTTATGTATCATATATGTTTATATTTTACCTTTGCAGGTCATTTTCATTGATGTTATTGACCTCGAGAATGACGACAATTCTGAAGGTTTAATTGCTGAAAAAGTTAGTAAAAGTAACACGGGAAAGGTAATTGAATCCATTAATTAAGGTATAGTTCATATAAGACTTTATTAGTTGTATCTTGCGCCACAAGTTATATCATCTTTTTCAACTAGTAACTGTCTCTAACATTTCGCTCTCAATCCTTTCTTAATTAAAAAGTGTCTGATTATAGTTTTTGTCAGCCAAGTGTGAAATTTTTTGGACCATGGGTTGATTAACATGAGTGAAATGATGCAAGTGACTTAAGTCACGCACGTTGTATTCCAACGTGACTTAAGTCACGCTGAGTATAACACCTGCGTGACTTAAGTCACACGGGGGTATTTTGGAAGTTTGGTTGGGAGTGAGCGATTTTTGATGGGAGAAGAGCAATTTTCTAGCTCTTTTGTATCCTCACACTTCTCCAACAATACTCATAACCCCCATTTTTAACATTCTAATGATTGCATTGATATTGCTTGGATGTGCTTTATTACACAAGGAAATTGGCAGTAACCGTCCATACCATGCAAATATCAAAGATGGAATTACGAGAAAATCCCGTAGTTCTAAGCAATTTGGCATTGCCAATGATGCTTCGGACCATCACTTTTTTCACAAAACCTCACATGTGAAGCAGGCAACTTTATTTTATTTTATTTTTGATACCTTTACATAGTCTTTTTCTGTTCTTACTTAAATTATACGGGTTTATAATGAATTTATTTCCTGAACAGCATCCTGAAAATTGGACTGAAGAAATCCAAAAAGAATGGAAGATTTTGAAGAATTATATGCCAGGTAAGTTTGTTTTGTGTTCATATTACAACTTTTGAGTTTGTCTCTGAGTTATTTTTTACCATTCTATGTTTAGGATTGTTATCTTGATTGTGTTCTGGAAGGATTATTTGTAATAACTAACCGTTCACTAATACCAATGTATTTTTGGAAAAACAATAGATTGGGTCATATAACCATGTTTAGAAATAGTTTTATTTTTTTATACTGATATTCATTATTTTTTTTCTCTCAGACATCTATGAGCAGAATGTTCCTTCTATGCATCCTAAAGAATCCAAAGAGATCGGAACATTTTGAAAGAATATATGCCGAGTGACTTAGTTTTGTGTCCTTTTATAACTTTTGAGTTGATCTTTGAGTTACTTTTTATCATTCTATGTTTAGGACACATTCACATAATTCGCGTTGGTATGGGTTTATAAGATGAATTCGGTGGGTATGTAGGTATAGAGATTAGGTATGCGTCGGTTCGTAGTGCTAGTACTATTTAATTAAGTATAGTGAGCTATCTTAATATTGCAAACAAGTAGAAGGATTATAGTTTCAAGTTGTAATTAATAAACTGCTGCCCACTTTCCAAAAACTTTTTTTTTTTATATTTTATATCCACTTTGCTTTTGTTTTTTTTTCCTTCTCATTTTTAACACTCTTATTGTGCAAGAGACACTCTCT
>Ga0228710_1004975_pt1 | contig 20862 bp, 7 predicted proteins | sample MedpolnodulmetaG_FD_177995 | JGI IMG/M metagenome (GOLD analysis project Ga0228710, IMG submission 177995) | Root nodule microbial communities from Medicago polymorpha collected in Santa Monica, California, United States - pink nodules | ecosystem: Host-associated > Plants > Roots > Nodule... | reverse complement strand
ATGATCTTTTGCCCGATATGGTTATTGTCCTATGAAGGATCAATTTCAAATCCATTCCTTGTATGAGGGAACATTTCTGCAGGCAGAGCTGTTATCCTTGTCTTGTTGCAAAGCACGACTAAAGTAGTGGAGAAGGTGGTTGTACAGTTCGTACAATTGTTTTTTTTCAACGCTCTTGAAAGAGTAAGCACCTAAGGCTTTCAAAATTCATCTCAAGGTTGTTGTTACACTTCTTTACGTCTTTAGCAACTCTTAGACAAGATAAAAAGAGATTCCACCTTTGAGTTCTTCAGCTCCTGATGAACTTCAGCTTCTGGTGATCTTGCTTCTGATGAGGTGCTTCTGACGAAATTGCTTCTGATGACGTCATCACTTCAGGAGCACTTTGTACTTCAGGAGCACTATTCTTCAGACGCTTCAAGCTTCCTTTTTGTTGATTCTTTTGCTCTCTTTTGTTCTTTCAAAACTCTTTAAAGATATAAAATTTTGTCTATGGTCTTGTACACTTGAACAAATATTAGCATATCCAATTGGCAATTTTTAATATCTTGTTATCATCAAAACCTTAAGGGTGACATATGTTAAACATTCTTTGTTCTAACAATTTCCCCCACTCTAAGGGTAATGTTTGTTAAACGCATTTTGTTCCAACAATCTATTTATCTAAAAAAATAAAAAATAACTTCGCTCCTCTGATAATTGTTGATTGCAATGAAATTAGTTTGCAATTCAGTACAAACTTAAATAAACAATTTTAAAAGGCCCAAAAAAGACATAGCATTGGCCCAATCCAAATTCATTTCAGATGTACTAAAATGCGATCATTTATATAGTTAATATAATATTCATATTTGTTTAAAACAAGTGTTTTGCACAAACGACTGTAGAGTGCGGATATGTCATGATACAATTAGTACTCAAAAGCATTTTGACTTTCTTGCCCTAATTTGATCTAAGACGCCAAAACCGAAGATTTCAATTCAACGTTTTATTCTTCGTCTGCCTCACGACGACAAATGTCAGAAAAACCATATCTTTGTTTTGAAGAAGTTTTCAATGAAAACGTACTCAAGAAAAAATATCTATCATTTGTATTGTTTGTCTTGACGACAAACACTTTCAGGGTTTGGGATGAATAGATGCTAAATCAAACATGATAGTCATAACACATTGTGTTACCGTCTCATACATCATCCACACTATTGGTTTATCTCATAGTTCGATGGCAACAAGATTCCTGATGTTGATTGTTGATAGATATGAAGAAAACAAGAATAAAATCTCAGCAATGTCGACAACTTATGGTGAGCTCTATCTCTCGAAAATTGACTCTTAATTTCTGATAACAATAAGTGGTGGCCATGATATCTAGTTCAAGGAATGTTGATTTTGTGAGCAAGATATGAAAAATAATGAATGTAATAATTAATATCAAAATCAATTCATTGTTGAACATATCGATTTAATTAGATGAGTGCAAAATTGTATCAATTAATGTTGATTTAATTGTGTCACTCTCTTGAAAAATCTAATCTATGTCACCTGTACACAATTTTATTTAGTATTACTTTGAGCCTCTTGTATTTTTTCATCAATTCGAACATAATCCTCTTTTCTCAACAAAATCAAGCTTGTAAAGGCTAATTCTTGTAGAAAAGAAGTTTGCAAAAATTTAATACAAGAAAAAAATTACATAACCCTCCTTATTTTTATTTTTTATTTTATTACTAACCCCCTTATTTTAAGATATACAAAGGTCAGTAAGTTAGTAGTTATATTAGTTTTTAAAATATGAACCTTCGACACCCTTCTTGTACTATTATATATGAGTTAGCAAAAATTTTAACACTTTAATGTGTGCAGATGATCACGTTATAATATTTTCATTGTACTATAGATTTAAGTTATCTGTAAAAAATTTCTCAATGTGTTTTGAAACTTGAATTAGTGACACAATTCTATCTTGTTTGGTTATGTACCACTTCAACATGGTTACTACTACCACTACTTTGATAAGAGATTGGACTCCTCTAGTAAAAATAAGTAGAGTACAAATTGATGAAATTAGGTATTGTTATTTCAATAAATATGAGATATATTATGAAATGCATATAATATCTACATTTGATTTAGTAATGCATGTTAAATGTTGAATTAAGTTGCTCAATTTAGATGCTATTTTTTTTCTACATCCAGACGAGTTAAAAAGACCGAACATGCTTAAATTAGTCTATTTGAGTTATGTACCGGCATAAAAACTTGCGACATGTTTTTCTAAGATAGTTTACGAAAACAACTTATATCTAATACTAAAACAATTTAATTTTATCTTAACAAATAGAAATAACTTATCCATAACAATTTACAATGACATATTTGTTGTATTTTACTTCATTCATAAACCGGTGACAATTGATATAACAAAAAATGAGGTTAGACAACTTGTGTTTAAGACAAAAAAATTTTAATATGGTTTAGTGATGACAAAAATTTCCCTTGCGTTTCTATTTGTCTAATCATTAGAACGATTTTACACAACTGAAATTATTCTATCCAATTTATTACTATTTTTTAACCGATCAAATACACCTTTGTACCCAATTTCCAATGTCTTTCTTTCTCTAGAAGTAAAAATCTTACATGAAAAAATAGTCCACCGTTACCCATTAGGGGTAAATTGACACTTGATCCAATAGCATAGCAATATCAAAAGGGTAAAATTGAAAAATTGTAGAAAATGGAAGCTAAATATATATAAGAGGTGGCAACTAGGAACATAAAAGAATTTTGGGTTTTTGTTCTTTTTCATTCATAAGACTGAGAGAGAAAAAAAAACAGAGAGAAAGAACACAACACAATCACGAGTACTACCGAAGGAACAAACACAAAGATTGTCCCAACACTGAAACCTCAACAAAGATCTTTCCTTTATATATTTTTGTGAGAACCCTTTAATCCCTTTCTTCTTCTTTCACTGTCTGGATCTGCAATTTTGCAGGTTTCATTCTTTTACACACTATCTCTATCATGGGTCAATTACCGAATTTTCAATGGATACATAAAAAAGTTACCTTTTTTATTGGTATTTTGACTACCCTATTGATGATTTTGGCTTATTTTGATGAAAAGTTTCAATTTTGTGCAGCTTTCGCAGAAAATTTTGTTGGGGTGGTTGAAGTTTTGCAATTGCTGGAGGTTTGTGTTTGTGCCAATTTGAAGAAGATTTGGTGGTTTTTGTGGGAGTTGAGAATTTTTCACTCTTCAGGTGGGGTTTTCTTCACTGTTTTGATTGTTTTTGAAGTTGAAATTTTTTAGGGCGTAAGCATGTTTTGTTAATTGTGTTATTAATGTGATGAAGATTTTGTGGTCTGTGTTTTGAGAGTTAGATTTTTTTGTTGAAAACTACTTTTTGAAAAGCTGTTAATTTTTTTTGAACGTTGGATTTGAATATTTAACAATCTTCAAGGTGGAAATTGAAACAGGATGAGAAACAATTGATGGTTGAAACCATGAAAATTGCTGAAATAAGCACTTTAAAACACATGATTGTGCTGTTTTTTTCCCCCTTGGTTCCACCCCTTTTCTTTTCAAAACTGAACCAATCAAGTTCATGTCATCCCTATTGATTATATGAAACTGAATGAAAAGTAATTACAATTTAGATCATCTAAAGGAGCCATTGTATCCATGTGAAACTGAATGCTTCTCTTGATATAAATTGGTGCTGGTCATGTGTAGTTTGATGTTTTTAGTCTATCTATGCTTACACAAGCTGAACGTGTTTTTGTTATTATGCTAGTGTGTTGGCTTGTAATTGTAAGAATTTAACTTATCAACTGTATTATTTGGGTGATGATTTCATGTGCGATTTGGGATTGTCTAGAATTCTGAAGCACTAACACTAATCATCGAAGGCGTGTCCGACACGGGACATGTAACACCGACACCGACACATGTGATTAAATTCAATTAATCTAATTTTCAAATTATTACCGGTGTTGATGTGTCATTGTCGTGTCAGGTGTGCATGTTTGTTTCAGTGCTTCATTGGTCTAGAATGGTTTTTATGGTTTATGGTTTTTTGGATATTTTAATTTCTCGAAATATGGAAAAAGAAATGATGTGAATGAATTCTATGGTGCATCTTCTATTTGCAGATTATTAGCTTTGGGCATGGATTAATATTTTCTGTTGGCCTTACTGGGAACACTTGTTTTTCCCAGTTGGTCTTAGATGGTGTTTTGCTTGAATGCTAGGGCTTCTTAAAATCTTGCTAGTCTCCTACAAAGCTTTTAGCTGTACAATAATGGTTGTGGGAATTGGAATACTTTTTTCCAGTTAGTTTAAGTCTTGGGGTTTGTGGCACAAGTTAAATGTCTTTTTGTTGGATTGTCATGGTTTTTTGAAATGGCTTAGAAGCCTTCTTTACCGTAATTTAAGAGGGTAGCTTGAGAAAGAATGATTTATATAACTTTGTTGGTTTTCATGTGACAAATGATGATTTTTATATGGTATCATCCGTTTCATTATGTATTCCCTAATAATTTTGTAAATGTTCTTTTCTTTCCAATAACCGACAGCTTTAATCAGGTTCTGTGGAAGATTGAACCATGAAAGATTGAATCATGGATCCTGAAGGAAAAAAGTTTGGAGGAGGTAAAAGTTTGTTATGATAGTGCTTTATGTTGTATACCTAATTCTATAAAATCTTTATTTGATGTCTCTGTTATTGTATATACAAGTCTTGATTTCATATGTTTATGGCACTGACTGTGCTTGTTATCTAATTGACAATACTTGGTTAAATTTTTAATCAGTTATTCGTGATCTTAGTTGTTTATTTGCCCTTTTGGGAGATTTGAAACTTTGTCAATTATCACCCGTTAAATTTTTTGAAATTGAATGGTAAAGATTAAATTCTCTTGGCATCTTTTGAAGATTATAGATAAAAGTTACCGTGCAATCACCCCTTTTTAAAGTTTGCACAATAAGTTTTCTTTTGTATATTTTATATTTAGTTAACACTTACTCATCAAAGAAAAACCGTGTTTTTTTGACATTCTGTGTTTTTGAATACTCAGGACCGAGGGAGTTGACAGGTGCTGTGGATCTCATAAGTCATTTCAAATTAATACCGCACTATGAATTTTTCTGCAAGAGGCCGCTTCCTGTGTCAATCGCGGACACACACTACCTGCATAGTGTAGTAGGAGACACAGAAGTAAGAAAAGGAGATGGCATGCAATTGGATGAACTCATTCAGAATACATCTTTCTCAAGAGAGACAAGTGCTCGGATACAGCCTTTCGACTTGGATATACTCAAGGAGTCTTTCCAACTAAGGGAAACAGCTCCCATCGATTTGCCTGCTGTAAGAAATTGTGTAGTGATTTTGATCATACTTAGTTTTTAATTCTTGCTGAAATCATTCGGCATGCTATCTTAATTTTTTTTAACAAAGTTTGACGATGTGTTCTTTGTGTACTTATATCTTGATTGTTCCTTGTATTTTCCCTAATAGGCGGAGAAAGGAATACCGACAATTGCGGGAAAATCAAAAAGTGAGAAAGACAAAGAGAAGAAGCATAAGAAGCACAAAGACAGGGATAAGGACAAGGACAGGGAGCATAAGAAGCACAAACATCGTCACAAGGACAGAAGCAAAGACAAAGACAAGGACAAAAAGAAAGACAAAAGCGGGCATCGTGATTCCAGTGCTGATCACTCAAAGAAACATCATGAAAAGGTTGAAGAAATTTAGTTTGCTGCATCTATATTCTTCAGATTGAGAGAAAATGTGTTCTGAAAATCCTGTCATGCGATAACATTGCAAATTTACTTGACTGTTTTTTATGATTTTTAATTAGTGTCGTGCTGATATTGTTAACTCTCAATTACTTGTAAACTCTGTTTAGGATCCAGTGAAGGAGATCTTTTTAGTTTGATATCAGTGATGTTAAATAGCGGAGCGTTATTGCATAATGGACAGTGATGTTAAATAGCAGGGCTATAGCGTTATTGCATAATGGAATTTTAACAAATCACTATTGTTCCGCAATATCTATTTAGCACAAAATATTGTGAAATAACAGTTAGAGCGGCTCTATAGCACTATTACGTAGTGGAATTTGAACAAACATCTATTTCTGGCGATCCGCCATTGACAACACTGTTCAATGTCAACATTTGCTCTACATGCTATTTGGACATGTTACAGATATTTAGTTCTATTTATTAACCTTTTACTTTTGCTCAATATCTTTCAGAAGAGGAAGCATGACGGAGATGATGATGCTAATGATGTGCACAAACACAAAAGGAGTAAGGTAATAAAGTAGTAAGAAGCTTAGTCTTGTGATGAGTTTTTTCTGTCTTTTCTGTCCCAGCACATTTCTGGTGTATATTTCTTAGTGGTTGACAGTGTCTAATCTTCAATGAACTTCTGTGTTCAACAACTTAAATTTTGCAGCATAAGAGCTCAAGAATTGATGAGTTGGGGGCAATAAAGGTTGCTGGCTGAAATAGTTATGTACTTAGTTCACTCTCTTTTCCTCAATTGGTTGTTGTCATTTGTATGTGAAGGAGACTTTTGCCTGACATTTTCAGATTTCTTGAGGTACGTCAGTATATCTGCCACAATTTTTATTTTTTCCTCTGATTTCCATGACTATGCACTTCATTCTTTTTTGGAGTTTTAATGGGGAACCCTTAATTGCTTTTATTTGCAAAAAATTGTATCAGTCACCCATTTGATTCCTAGCTATAAGACTCAGACAGCAACACACTATGTAGTTAACAATTTTTCCTGGATTGAGCAACAAATCTCTACCAGTGTTCTCAAATAGTGGCTATAGCGGTGCTGTAGCACTATAGCTAAACATAATTTAAACAAATCGCCATTGTTCTCCAATGCACTATTTATTAGCAGCTATAACGCCGCTATGTCACTGTAGCATAGCGGAATTTAAACACAACACTATTTTCCAAAATTTACAACACTGATCTCTATTGTCAATTTCAAATTTAATTGTTGGGGAGTGGAGGAAGAAGGAATTGGAGATAGCTGTTTATCATTTATAATCAATTGTAAGACAAATCGACCCTGGCTGCTGTTGTTCAATAGCCAGGGTTTGCAGATTCAATGTGTACTTTCATTTCCTTTCAGACCCTGATTGATTTTTTTTCCTTTACATCATAGCATCTTAAAATCTCTGCCATTATCAGTGTAGTAATGTGCTTCTTGACCCTCTCATTTTTCTCCTTGGTGGGTTACCCCTAGGTAGTTAGTTAGCAGGTGAGTTAGGGAGACAATTAGGAGAAATAAGGAATGTTGCCAATAAATAAAAGGGATTGAGCATGAGGGGTGTTTTGTCATTTGAGAGGAGGTGCAAACCCTCAAAGTTCTGCAACCTGTTATGTAGTCAAAGGGAATTCTTCTCTACTTCTGTGAATCTGTGATACAATGTCAGTTGATATCAATTGGCATCAGAGCTCTGATCTTGGAGGGTAGGATGCCAGTTGTGATAAATATGTTAATGCAATGGTTGTGGCCGATGCTGCTTCGTTGACGATGATATGGGTAGAGAGGAATTCTGTCCAGCAACTACAGTACCTCTGGATGACATAGGTTCCACAGAAAATATTGTGAGAGAAAGGGAGGAGGGAAGGGTAGGAATGGACCTGCCTTGAGTTACTGAAGAAAATAATCGAGCTTTACCCAAGTCTTCTGTAAGTGATAAGCGTAAGTCCAGTAGGGTAGAGCTACAAAAACAAGTTCCATGATACCCATGTGCCCTTGTTAATGTTCATACTGTCTGTCACCTCTAAACCAGGAGCCACAACTCATGCAATCAATCCAAACCTCCATCTCCTGACTCTGGTGTGTTGTGTTAGTGGTGCAAATGAAGTTTTTGTCGTACCGACAAACATTTTGGCTACTTAAACAATGCATCTTGCCTCGGCTATGTATAAGAGGGATTTAGAGGGGTCTCTTGTCATTTAAGAGAATTAAGGTCTTTAGATTATGAGCAATATAAAATGTTGGTTATTTACATAATAAGTTAGGAACTAGCTGTCTTCATCTTCTCTCATTCTATCAAGAAATTTCCACGTTTTAGTTTGTGCATTCTCTCTTCTACGTCTATTGCTGTGTTTTGTAACTTGGATTTTTCAGAGGTGCACAATCCGGAAGTTTTGCAATCTATTTTGTAGTCAAAAAGAATTCTTTACCATTATTATGCTGTGATAAAATACCGTCTCGTATCACTCGTTTACCCCCAAACTATTATAATAATTTCACTCTGGGAATCACTGGGAGTTTTCTCATTTTCTGTTGATTTTTCATGAATCTCAAACTGGATATATTCTTAAAAGCAGTGTGATAAAGTGGAAAAAGAAAGAACTAGGAATTTTATTGATGGCTTAATATATGTTATATATACATAATACATAATAAAATGATACTGATATCTTCCAATTGTTTTTTTTGTTTGTTGCAGAGTAGCTAGGGGACCTGACTATAAGATTATCATGATGGTGAATTCACCTGATGGTGGAAAAGGAAGCAGGTAAAATATGATGAAGATAAACTATTCTTGTATAATAACAATTACCTTATAGAATTGCTAGTGAACTTTGGTCTTCCTTTTCCCAGTTTTTGGAGCACTGGATATATCTCAACATGTATGCATTGTTTTGACTTTTTTTCTTCTTCTTCTTATATATAAAAAATATTCTGTACTTTATACTTTACTTAAGAGTTTGTTTAAACTAGATCTAGAAGCTTTTTGTTTAGGATAACTGAAATAACTCTCTCCCATACCATTTATTTAACATCGACGGATGGATCTGTATATAGTTAATTTGTAAACTATACGGGGCAGAACTTTCCACGCCCTAATATTTACTTTGACGGATGGAAAAAACGTGAATTTTGTGTCGTTCTGAAGTAGACTTTCGAAAATATCGGTGGTTTTTTTCTTCTGAAATATGCGGTTGTGAAGTAGACTTTTGAAAATATCTGTTTTTTTTTTCTTTATTGAAATGAGGGATAGGAAAAGTTTCAAACTATATGCTATGAAATTTAAATATAATCTATCCCATTTCACTTTATTTGTAAAATTCATCAAATGCTAAAAGTATTGAACTTGAAAAGGCCACAACCAGTTCTTTTGCAAACCAAAGTTTTTCCTCTCAAAGGACATTGCTACCCAATTCTTAATTTTTGATTCTTACACTTGGAACAATTTGTGCGGTCTGGGCGCATATTTTTTAACACAGTAGGGTGGAGGTTAGTAGCAAATTTGATGGAAAATGGAGTCCATTCTTTTGTCTTTGGGCAAGAGGCAAACAAAATTGACTTCCAAAAACTATTTTCGAGGTCAAACTTTGGTTTCTCCTACATGAAACTTGGCTTTTGAAAAGCATACAAACACATAGAGCATACCTCTCCATAATTGCAAGCTCTATACCGAAAAGATTCCCCCCTTTTTGCAGCACCTCTGCTTCGAAACGTTGTGGTTGCACCTTGCTGTGTTACATTCAATGGTGTAACTCCTACTTCATTGTGCATGTAGTTGCACTGTCTTGCGACTGGCACTGGTGTAACTCCTACTCTGGTGTTCACGACGCCTCTTCGCGCTACCCTCTGCCACCAAATAGGACCAGTCCATAGTCATAACCATAGTGACAAAAATGGGTTGCGACACCCTTCTCTAAAGGCACTTGCTTGCATCAAGGAAACCCCATCTATCTTGCCAATTTACAATTTGAAAGAGCTCTCTATCTTGTTCCAAACTATATGCTAGTATTTGATTACAATTATGATTTTTTTTTTAATAGAAGTTATTCTAAATCAGTTTTTTTATTTGTTTTGGAAGTACAACTCAAATGGTAACTACTAAGTTGCAGGGACATTTGATATACTAAGGTGTGACTTCGAACACGCAACTCTTCATTTCTCGGCATGAGAGTTTTGTTGCGAAATTGTTTTGAACCAAAACAATATTTTTTTTTTAAAGATAGTCATCAATTTGGAAGGTTTATATTTAGATTTGTTAGAATAGTTGGAAACGAACAATGTTTTAGGATTTTTTTTGGTCAACAAGATTTCTTTTTCAAAATAATTTTTTTGTAACAAGTAAAAAGAAATACGACCTTAACTTTATTTTCACCGTCTCACCTTGAATGGTCCATAAAATGAGCTTTTTTTTGTCGAAAGAGATGAGATAAAATGACCTAAATAGCTGAAAATTCCTCCATACCATATTCCTGTCCTACTAAAATCATGTGCTCACAGTTTTTCTTTTTTGTCACATGATCCCACAGTTGTTTATCCTACTAAGAATATGAGTAGTGGGAGTCTTTGGTGTGAAATTTTGACAATGTGGTCGTGGTTGATTTATTGATAACATGTATAATTGGGAAAGTGATTCTCAAGTCAGATCAAATCAGAACAAAAACACTATATTTGGGGTTCAAACTTCGACTACCACAAAAAAGAAAAACACTCTCTTAAACTAACGTTGCAACATTTTTAAGTTGAGAGACTCTCACAATCTCAATCATGACTTAGAATTAATTGATGTACTTTTGAAAGCTTAGGGACCATTCACTTAGTGAAGTCGGGAAAAACTATACAACAACTAGTTCAAAAGTACCTTGTACGAAAAACTTACTAGCACTTCTTACACAAGTTATCATGGATTGTTTTGTCAAAAGTATTTGACTTATTTATGTACATTGTGTTGACTTTTACAATGGGAGGTTTGTCAATGAAACATAATTAAGTTCACATTGGTCAAAATGCGCCATTTCGAAAGTCTTGTAGCTACAACAGTAATATAGCTTGTTATTTAAGAAGTAGGTGATTTTTACGATGGAAGAAAATATGCAGTACTTTTTTTATAGGCTTAATAGCAGTTGTGACCCCCTATGTTTCAAGAAGTTGCGATTTTGGTCCCCTAACAAAATAAAATACAAAACCGCCCCCTAAGTATTATCCCTTTTGCAGTTTTGGCCCCCCAATCCAATTTTGACCAAGTCAAAGCTGACGTGGACGCCACGTGTGCATTGACTTGGTCAAAATTGACCTGAAGGCCAAAATTGCAAAAGAGGCAATACTTAGGGGGCAGTTTTGTATTTTATTTTGTTAGGGGTCAAAATCGCAACTTCTTAAAATATAGGAGGCCAAAACTGCTATTAAGGATTTTTAATAATACAATGGAAAACTTTAATAGGTGGTTCATGCTAGACTAGTAGTATTTATAAATTATTCAAAAATTTGACGATGATCGATGACACACTCTTGTAAGTAGAAGTTCATGATGCTCCTTCTCCGGCTCTCCCCCCACAAGTCACGACTAAGAAGATGGTCTGATCAACATTAGTTTGACAAAAAAATAAATAAAACGTTTATGAGTTAAATTTTGAGCCACACATATTGTTGTCTATTAATTTTGTCAAATTGATGTCTCGGTTGTGAAGACAGCGAGAACCGTAAACTTTTGCTTTTAGAATATGACATTCAATCTTTGTTAAAGTTTCAGACGGTTTTTAAATACCGGTCTATCATCCATCACGTATCAAAGTGATTAACCATGAAGCTTGTCTAAGAATTATCCATCATAATTTTGTCTTTGGGTGTATTTGACATTATTGTGTCTTGGTACGAATGTTAACAATAATTAGTCCAAATTATTTCAATTTCAATTCAATATTGAAATTCTCAGCAAGTAGCGTGTGAAAGATTCTTTACATGAGTTTTGATCCTATCTATGGTATAAGACTAGTTGGATTGTTTTCTTTAGTTTTATGGTAATTTTAAATAAATCACAGATGCTATACAAATGATTTACCAGGCAATTTTCAACTTAAAATGTCCATTTTAAGTTTTAAAAATGTGAAAAATATCAAATAATTTTAACTTTTTTTGAAGAAATCAAATAATTTTAACTTAATTCTTGAAACTCTTTTTAACTTCAAATTTGGAAGTATCATTTTTTTTACAAGGTTTGGAAGTAGCATTTAATGTGTAAAAAAATCTACAACCCTATCAATATTATATTTGGTCCGAGTGAAACTAGACTCAGATTTCTTAAAAATAATCTTAGATAAAGAAATGTGGTTAGAATGGGAGACCCGTTAAAGGAAGCCAACCAAATTTACCCGTAAAGATTAATCATTAGCAAAGTTGATGAATATTCCACATTAATAACATATTTATAAATAATTAAAAAAAGAACCAAGTCAAACACTATCTTTATACAAATCTTGACATAACTTTTCAAAAATATAATTATTCTTTATATTTTAATAAATTGTGTTACTACTTTATTTTAAATACAAGCTATATTCTTTTTGAGACAGAATACAAGCTATATTGTTTATCTTTTGGTCATCAACTTGTATTCTTGAAGTAAAAAAAGAAAATAACTTATATTCTTAAATACTGATTCCACGTTCACATATTAACTTTTTTTAGGTCTCATCCACGTTTACATGGTATAAAATGCTATAAAAGCTACCTTTTTTGAGTGGTGTGGTCTTGGATTGTTGGCTATAGTGCAGTTTTTGCATGTGGTCACACTATGGTTTTGAGTTATGGAATATTCGGTATGGAGGAAATTCTTCATGCCCCCATTTTTCTGAACAAATTTTACCTCTTTGAAACTTATTTTTAAGGATAGTAAAAGTTGTTCAAAAAATAACTTCTAGACAGTAAAATACGTATAAAAAAAATAAAATATTCGAATATAAACTCTCAAAGAAGTAGGCGTGTTAGCAAAAACGTGGGTACCAATAGTTTTTCATTTTTTAGGGAACGTGGGTACTAATAGAGTAATAGTTGTCCATTTGATAGATTATGGATAACATTTTTTAAAAAATTATAAAAAAATTTTTTTTTTTTTTTGGGATAGATGATTCTGTATTTTATGGTTGACAACTCTACACTAATTCTTTCCTTAAAAAGAAAAAAAAACTCCACACTAATTCCTTTAGACTCTTCTGCTAAAAAAGTTTTGACAACTAAAAAGGATTTTAAAAGTGATGGTAGTTGTTGTCTTCATAGTATTTGTTTGTATGTTAGACATAGATAATAATTATGCAACTTTAAAGCAACCCACGTTTATATGTAATTTTTATGTCTACATGGTATAGTTTTCAATTCAAATATTAATTGATCAATTTCTATCATACCTTATTTTATTTAAGATGGGTTAACAATTTTTGTATTACTCACTTTGTCACGTGAAGTTTCTTTAATGGAGTGAAAAATTAAAACACGGATCTATCAAACTTTTGAAAACCTCTTTCACACTCCTTTAGGAGATGCTCTTATATTTTTATGATCACTTTTGAGTCTTCAGTTTTTCAGTTATTCAATTTTTAGTTTTATGATTATTTTAACATTTTTCCTTTATTTTGTTATCTTAAACTGATTATTGTGTGTGACATGTATGGTCCGCTAATGAAATCACATTTACTTATTTGATTCACATATATTTTGCTTCGTAGGTTTGTTGCTTCATCTTTCTTGATTATATATTTGCATTTTTTTTAAGTGTTTTTCGTGTGGTTCTTTACACAAAATACTCATAACTACCAATGATCTTTTAAATCCATGATTTTTTTTCAAAGGTTGTTATAAGCACACAAAGTGAATATAATATGAAGAACCACACAAAAAGCATCTAAGAAAATGCACCTAACTTTTATAATTATGTCAATTTTTTGTATGTATAAATTTGGTAGTTCCTCCGTATGTAGTTGATTTCTCAAGAAGCAACTTTTTTTTAGCAACTCTCAAGTGAGTTGATTTGTATATTCTTTTTGAGTCTTTTTTTTTTATTTCTACAAACTCTCAACACAACTTGATTTCTTCATGTTTTAAAAAACATAAAACTTTTGTATGAGGTATTTAAAAAAATGGCTTAATTGCAGTTTTAGCCCCCTAACTTTTCTAAAGTTGCGGTTTTCGCCCCCTAAGAAAAAAAAACTATAAAACAGTCCTCTAAGTTTTGCAACTGTAGTAGTTTTAGTCCCCCAAGGCAAAAAAAAAAATAAATAACACGTGGCACCTCATTTAGGGTGCCACGTCAGCGTAGACCGAGTCAATATCAGCCTTGGGGGCCAAAACTGCTATAGTTGCAAAACTTAGGGGGTTGTTTTGTAGTTTTTTTTCTTAGGGGGCCAAAATCGCAACTTTGGAAAAGTTAGGGGGCTAAAACTGCAATTAAGCCTAAAAAAATATATCTTCGTTAACAAAAAAAATATAACTTTTCAATTGAGTTGTAATTAATTTCAATTGTATCTAACTTATTTAAAAAAAACATGTATAATAAATAAAAGGGAATGATTTTTTTTACAAAAAGAAAATGAATTAATTATTTTATGAACACAAAAATAACTATATTTTAATCAAGATTTCTCCTCTTTATAAATGTTTATAATAATAATAATAATAATAATAATAATAGAAATTATAATAAATTCGTCAAGTTGTGTTCCAAAAAGATTTCATCGGTCTTCGGTTCCTCAAAGTGAATAGGAAAATGAAAATAAATAAATAAAAATGGATATTTGAAAGTGTGAGACTCATAATGATTTCATCCAATAAAATAACGAGTGTTAAAGTGATCAATGTTAAAAAGGAAGTGTATTAAACATTGATCATCATTAAGTTTACTTTGATTATTCAAATGTCATGTTAAAGAAGAATAAAAGAAACCACCAAAAAAAGAACAATAAAAAAAATTAAATATATTTTTAGGTACACAATTTTTTTTAATAATATAGATGATTGATATAAAAACTTTGTACACCATCCAACAATCATAACCATTGGATCCTTAAAAATATTTGACTTCTATCATAATTATTTTTCATAAAGACATTATTATGAATGATTGTGATTTTCTAATATCGTACAACTTTTTACAATAACATTGTAGAAAAATAAACTTTATCTTAAAATGATAGGCCTATCCCGTGCACGGCACGAGTGCCTATACCAGTGCAACTATAATAGGAGATTAAACTACGTAAAACAACTACTGTAATATTAAAATAACTGAATAATTTTATATTCTTATTGAATTGAACTAGTAAAAAAAAACTAAACTAAACTGTTAGGAATTCCTTGAACAAACGACGTCAGTTGTTGATGCGGCAAAGAGGTGAGATTCATTTTCTACTGTTTATTTTACTCTTATTCCTTCAATTTCAATTTGTTTCGTGTGTTGACACCTATGGCAGAGGAGGTCATCTGAACGACGATGTCAATTCTGCTCTTATCATTAGGCCTAGGCTTATCGTCAACATTGATGTTGATGTTAGGACGGACGTTGATGTTAACATCAGGTTTAGAATGTTATCAAGGTCTGGTTTCACGTTGACTCCAACTGAACCAAAAGTTATGCGCTGCATGTAAGCAATCAAAGCAGCATGCATGATCCATGTTGTTGCGGCACCAACCGCAAAGTGTACATCAACAAAGAGTAAGAGCACAAGGCTGAGAATGCAATTCATCACAGTAATGATCAATATCTGAATGATGGTATAATACTTGAGTTTCTTCAATGCAGTCATCACAGTGACCGACATCAAGAAGAAGATGAACGATGTTGAGGAGATCCACGACGAAGTGGATTCCCGGTGAGATGATGAGCGACATTACAATGAGTATCACGATCATAATTGGATTCGTGAGAGCGATGATGATGATGATGACCACGATGAGAGGAGGAGGAGCGATTCGAATGAGAAGATGTAATCGCCATTGAAAACATGTGAGATTCATATATGAGAGAATTATGATATTGTTATTGGAGAAAAAAAATTATATTCCGAGGAAAGTGAAGTTTATATACACTGATCGGATCACACACACTTTTGTTGTGAAACTTTGATCTTGTATTCTTGTTAACATGTTTTCATTTCTTTCAAAAGTTGCAAACAACGATAATTTTAATTAATTAAAGATTAATTTTAAGTATATAATAAAGAGTAGTTACACGTTTTTAAAGATCTTGTATTCTAGCAATTTTTACTTTAGTTTAAAATTTTATGCACATATTAATTGAATCCTTTAAGACATTTGTCTTTTGTCGCATAATGCAAAACAATAATGTCTTTTTTTCTTCTTCTTTTTTTTTTCTTCATGTGATTCTTCTCTCATAGAGTAACGGTCTACTGGCACACGGGTATATATAGAAGTATAGTACAGAATATAGATATAAGGGCCATCTATTAAGAAAGGTGTAATTTTGTTTTTATAGAATGGCTTAAGTGTGAATCACTCGACTAAGTGAAAATAAATTTGACCGTGGGAAGTAATAGAGTTAGAGAGACAAGGACTTTTTTGTAGAATCTATGTTCCGCAATCAGCATATAGATTCATAAAGTGGAACAATAACACCATTCTAGCCTATCTTAAATGTTGATGGAAGCTGTTTAGGTTCTCTTATCAGAGGTGACTCCAGTGGTGTCTTAAGAAACAATGCAGGTTTTTACCTTTTAAGGTTTTCCGGCTATATTCATAATTCTTCTAATAAGTTGACTCACGTTTCCCTTGATCTTGCGAAAGTTGACTCACTTTTGGCATTTTTCAGCAAAGTGATTGAACCGATCTAAAAAGTGTCAACTCACGCTGAAAAATGCCGAACATGAGTTAACTCCCGCTAGATCAGGGGAATGAGCAATTTTAAAAAGGAGAAGAACAATTTTCTAATTTGACAATAAGGTTTAAAAGTCTTTAGAAAATTTGTAAAATTTGGGACTTCCTTAAAATATTTAGGCCCATTCCATTTTTGAAAATACTTTTCGATATTCATTTCTCAAAGTTTATGTTCTTTTTAAATAGATGGTGATAAAGAGATGAAAGATTTATGTAATGAATAATTGTGATAGATAGAAGATGGAAAACAAACTAAGAAGAATACATTTTCAAAAACAATGAAAAGAACATTTTGACATTTTCAAATGTTTTGGAAATGCTCCATGTGTTCTAAAAAATTATAATATAAAATGGTGGTATTGAATTTATATCCTCTTATGATTATCGGTTGAAGTAAAAATGAAAACATAAAACATGGTAAGTAAATGAGCTCATATCATTTGCTAACAAGGAGATAATAAACTATTAGAAATTTTGAAATGATCAATTGTCAACATTTTACCGAAGTACATTTCTTGCTGTAACGGTAGGATGTTGTAAGGCATGTGAGTCGTCCGATCAACGACTAATGATTGATATCAAACTATATGAAAAATAGATGAACAAATCTGAACCGCTGAAACATTATTCTATGGCTGAGATCGACCACTGCGTGAAGTAATTACAGCAGGAGATCTAGGTCGGCATTTTACGGCTTTTCTTTTTTCTTTTTAGGAAGGTTTACTTGCAGCAAATAGGCAATAAACAAACGAAATTGCATATGCATTTGATATCTTGAACCTTGACCTACCCTACCATTTGTAGTTCTAATTGCATGTATAATATATTCCAAATCATACAGCTATTTTCTTTAATGAGAAGTGTCTCCTTTATAGGAGGCATACCATGTACTCCAACCTTAGTGTTCAAACAAAGACAAAGATCTGCACATAATGTACTAAACAATTTTTTCTTCATAATGCAAAAAGAGCCACAATAACTTAACGTTCATAAACGGTAATAATTAAAAAAGGCTAGCAAAAATACTCAAATCATAAAAAGTTGATTCGGTTTAAATTCACTTTCCTTACCGCAATCATATTGGTAACTGATAAAGACTTTAACTTTTGTAAATAGAACAGTAGCTTGTCAAAAAGCTTGAGATGGATATATGTGGAGATAAACCAAATGAAAAAACTAATAGAGTATGATCTTTTAAACTAGTCTAACAAAAAAAAAAATTGAGGGATAAAGTCTAACAAAATTATTTCAGCATCTAGACGAAGAATGTATTATTTTCAAAATGGCATCTATAGAAGTATATATATTTAAAATTTAGATTTAACTGTTTACAAATAAGTTTTCTTGGATTTCCCTAAAAAAAGTTTTCTTGGATTAATATATAAGGCATGAAATATTAAACAAAAAGTTTTTTGTTTAAGACATGAATGCAATTTCTAATCACCCTAATAGAAAGAAAAAAGTAAGACTATTTCAAAAAAAAATATTGTTGGATTATATTTAAAGTTATTGTTGTGAGTTATAATTCAATTTAGCCAATTGCAATAGGTTACTTGCGGTGAAAGTAAGAATTGCCTGAGTTCAGAATATTGAGCTTAGAAGTCAGAACGTTTTGTAGTGACAATTAATTAGTTTTAACTATTTGTTAGTTATTAAATACAATTGTACACTTTGTGATGTACGTATAAATAAGTGTAGTGTAGGTGAAAAATACATAATGAAGATATAATGAATATGGAGAGTGTAAAGTGAAAGAATGTATCATGAGGGAAGTGAATCCATCATCATTGTATAGTGAGAATCACAAATGAAGTAATAAATTTTATTCCACAATTTTTCTCTCTCTTTTCTAAACTTTCTTTTCTTCTTCTTCCAAAAACATCAAAGAGTTCCAAGAGTGGTATCTAGAGCCTTCGTTGTTCCAACAATTATGTAATTTATTTTTTATAATTAAAAATTAAATTTGTGAATTCCAAATTAAATTTAAGTTATTTATATTAGTGTGAGTGAAAACAAATGAATTCCAATCATTTTTTTTACTGGTAATTCCAATCATTTATACATAAACATAAAATGGAAACAAATGAATCATATACACACAATAAGAAAAAAAAAATAAATTAACCAACCATTCACCATAAAGTATATGGGTGTACGTAAAGAGTCACAAATAAATAAGTTGGGGACCAATATGGGGACATTTAAATTAATGTTACGTACTGTACACATAATATTTCTTTGGGGGAATGATGGTCTGTGTAATTTGAGAATCTGATTCCGTTTTATTTTTATGGAGTATTTTAGTGTTACATTTATTCTAGGTAACGGTGGAGTAAGATGATCCATCTGCATGTAAATGCAATTTATATCCACAATTGAGTCATAATTATAACAGCTTATAATCACTAATAATTCAGTGTGCTTTCATAATGAAGAGGAGAGAATAATGTCCTAGTAATCATTTTCAATAATTATAGGCTACATTGTGCACAATTTCTCAATGATGGACGTGATCATTTTTCTTCGTGGATACTTGTTCTACTATTTACAGGAAAATTATCTACTACTACTAGATTTAAAAAGAAAAAGTGGAGAAGTGGCATAGTGACAGTAATAAATTAATAATTTTTTACCCTAAAAAAAATAAATAATTTTTACAACAATTTCATAGGAGATGTGGAGTAAGCCTAGGTGTGGCAGCAAGAAAAATTTCAAATTAAGAGATATCATCCTGTATATAGAATCTAAAAAGTCATTTTTTGACTGAAAAAAAGTTAGTTATTTGGCATTTGTGTATGAAAGAAATTTGATTGAGAGGAAAAAATTTATAACGTGTGTTTTATAAATTTTTCGACGGAGATTAATTATGTTAAATTGCCGTGAAAATTTTCCGACAAATTTTTTCTTTCTATGGTTGTGAAAATTTTGTAACGATAACACGATAATTGAAACATGATAATTAATTCTTAAAAAAAACATGATAATTCATGTAAAAAACTAGATCCAATTATATAGAAAGATTGAGAATAAAAAATATTATCTTGAGAAGAATGATAAAAATCAATAAATAGAAGAATAAAACATGAGGGGGATTGATCAGCTCAACTATTTTGAGCCAGAGGAAAATGAGTTGAAGGTTCTGGGTTCAAACTCAGATGAATGAGTAAAATATCAATCTAACAAATTCAATATTAATATTTGTCATTAAAAAATGTAGAAATATTGATTTTGGAATCTATAGAATGAATTTGATGATTATAATGTCGGTGGAATGCACTTTATATAGTGATTTTAAAGAAAGAGACCTATTTTATCGTACCCAGAGGTCACATGTTTGAATTCAGTCATAGAAAATGGAGGAGTAGCGTTAATTCTCTTGAGAAAAGTTTTGCCACCTATTATAATTTTATCCGCTTCGAAGAATTAATTTATATAGTTGTAAGTAGATGATACTCGATTCACACATAAAAATTTAACTAATACAACCAACAACTAATTATAATTTTGTTTTATTAGGCAACTAATTATAACTTTGTTAAAAATGAAAACTAATCATAACTAAATAATAACTATAACTTAATCAATACGTCAAACTAATTCAAACAAATCTACAGTTATATTTAAGAGATTAGATATGTAAATAAATTGCTTGTTATGTAACCACCATTAGAGTAAAATTTAGTTTCCTCCCACACAAAAAAGAATAGAGGAAAATTTAGTTCAACCACTTATAATTGATTTATATCTAATTACTCACTACGTCTTTAATTTTTTTTAAGGAAAATAATCGTCAAAAAAAAAGGAAAATAATCGTGTCTAAATATAAATTTCAAATTATTAGATGCATTTTTAAACATTTTTCTAATTAATACTACTAATATGTCATATAATATGAAAAGGGAAATGTATTAGAAAACTATTCATCTCGTATTAAACGTCACATTTAAATTGTGTGATTTATCCCGAAGGTTGACAATCCTCACCGTTTGAACGACTTTAGACCTATCTCGTTGGTGGGAAGCGTCTATAAAATTTTGGCAAAGGTGTTGGCCAATAGACTTAGATCGGTGATAGGGTTAGTCATTTCAGATGCTCAGTCGGCCTTCATTAAGGGTCGCCAGATTCTCGACGGAATCCTGGTGGCAAATGAGATTGTGGATGACGCGCGGAAACGTCATAAGGAGTTG
>Ga0228710_1004974_pt1 | contig 20865 bp, 13 predicted proteins | sample MedpolnodulmetaG_FD_177995 | JGI IMG/M metagenome (GOLD analysis project Ga0228710, IMG submission 177995) | Root nodule microbial communities from Medicago polymorpha collected in Santa Monica, California, United States - pink nodules | ecosystem: Host-associated > Plants > Roots > Nodule... | reverse complement strand
AATGTACATGTAATGGAAATAGATTCTCTCCGAACAAATGTATATGTTATGAAAATGGATTATCTCCATTGAAAATACCTTTTAGTTTTTTCATGTGGAATCTCAACCTTTAAAAATAAAGATTAAATGAGAGTTTAAATTATAAAAAAAAGTGGATGATGTGTTAATGGTGGGGATTGAAAATGGAGAAAAATCAAATGACAAGTACAATAGAATAGAAAAGATCTTTGTATTAATAGGCGTGCAACACCGTAAAATTCAAAAACAGTTTCTACGCAACATGTATAAGCTTTTATGTGATCCGTAATAGACAATGGTTGGTCACTCCACATTTCATTCTTCACGTGCGATGAGTGACTTGTGGAACACGCCACATAATGGATAGTAGTTGTGCACTTCTATTTCTCTTTTTTTCTACGCAATGCGTGACTCATAGCATGCATCGCATATTGGCCCATGGTTGCCTCCTCTGCATCTATGCACTTATTGTCCTCATATCACTTAAATGTTTGTGATAACTATATCCCAAAAAATTACTTTGACATTCTTGTAAAGGGTATCGTATGACCATAAAGTTGTTTGGTCTGGGTGAACTTGACATGTTTCAAGATTTTCTTCATCTTTTATTTCCTGATCTAATCCATCGATTTCCTTACAAGAACTAGACTAAAACACATATAAACTTTCTAAAAGGACCTAAAACTAACTCCTAATTGTTGCTAAAAACACTATATAATATGCAATCATTACGGTTTGACTAGTAGAACAGTTGTCACGCGAGTCAAGTGCGACAGTAAAATGAACAAATTCATCCTTGTTTTAAGGTGTGCTGTTTTTATGTTAAGAATTGTGTTTATAAAAATAATCAAATATAACTTTTGTATATTTGGTATACTTTCAAAATATTAAAGTTGAATTCATTTGTAAAGTATGTCTGTTTTAAGAGGAATGCTATTGTTTGAAATTGAGGATAAAACCAAGTCATTCATTGAAGATAAGTCAGACCATCACAAAAATGAGCTCAGTCCAAACATGTGCAGCCCCACGTGCCAGTGTTGCAAATACCAACCTTATTTGCTATAAAACTAATCTAGAGATAGATTCTCCTCTAAAAACACGGAACCCTAAATATTCGACGCAATCTTAATTTCTCATACGCTGTTCTACGTTCTCATCACAAAAACCATCGTCGTCTGGTTTCCCCCCTTACATAATATTTCATTAAACACCAAGCTCTTATTGCACATCAATCTATTTATCCATGCCTTGTTAAGATCATAACATTTAATGCTTTTATTGACGACTCGTTGAGGGCCAAAATTACGCCTCTTCTCCATTTTGTCGTTGTTGGTAATCTGTTCCCAATGTGAGGTAATGTTTATCTGATGCTTATTTACATTTAAATATAGTTTTTAAGGTCATTGGTTCATGACATGTTTCAACTTTTTAGAAACCAATCAAATCAAGTTAATGAAATTTTATTATTTTAAATTATTTTTTGGAGTCAAAAGTATAATCCAATCGACAGAGAGCCTTACCTTTAGATCCTAAATCCACAGTACATCATATGAGTTAAAAACTGAACATCGTCTCAATTGTTTGAAGACATGAAGAACTTCATTTAAAATAAAGAATCACACAAAATATATTGTTGTGTAATTTTTTTATAAACATTAACTAATATTTTTTTATCTTAAAGGACATGTATTTTTTTAATGCAGAGGATTTAAACAGCATTCAACTTCGTAACTTACATGGAGATGAAGAAATCATGGGGAGGTCGATTTCGTTTAATCAGATATTTGACTCTCTTTGATTAACAAACAAAATCAAACGAAATTGAAGAGTTACAGTTTCTTATAGTAAAGTTGATTTTCTGAGGAACGAGAGACCGTGGTTGGTTTTTTTTGTCGGGGAACATTAGAGGCTCACGGAGGAAAACTAAAAATTGAAGTATGAATTTACGCGAGATAACAATTTTTTCTGCTACATCATCGATCTATGTGCTCTTGTGCCATTCATTGCTTTTGGATTAAAAGAACACCATTGTCTGGAAGTGAAATGTTATGAATAATCTCTTTCTAATACTTTCTCTAATATCCATTGTTTTATTGGACAAAACTCGTGTAGGTCTCACTGGGGGTGTCCGTGGGTGAGTTTGGGTTGGGTTTGGCCAAACCCAAAACCAAACCAAACAGGGTACTTCAGTTTGGATGAGGTAAAATAACCACCCGCTGTACTATTTGGTGGGTTTGGGCAAACCCACTAATTTTTGGGTTGGGTTGGATTGGGTAATGGGTTACCCAACTTTTTTTTCTTTCTATTTTTTTAATATTAAATGACTAAATGACAAATCCTCATAATTTTCTTTTAAAATAGTATTCTACTTTTTAATTTTCTTAAAAAAATGTTTAACTTATTTTACTATATTTTTATGCATCATAGAATATCAAATAATAAACTCCATCATAAAATACTTGCAACAAACTAAAGTTGCATGACATAAAATTGCATTAATATCAAAATAACCAAAAAGTGCAACATATTAATTTGTAACTCTAGTATGTTTTGATTTTTAATATATAGGGTATAATGTGTATATTTTGGAAATATAACTTTCTTCTACCTTGTAAAAATAAAGATAAAAAATATTAACATTATTAGGTAAATGAGTTTTTTTGGGTTTGAGTCTGATTTTACCCGAGACCCATTTATTTTTATGGGTTTTCAATTTTTAGAAACCATACCCACCCAATTACCCAACCCAACCCAACCCATTTTTTTGGGTTTTTGGGGTGAGTTTGACCGGGTTTTCTGGGTTGACCCAACCCATGTACACCCCTAGGTCTCACCACATTATGTGGGATCCACATTAGTTTCATTCAATAAAAAAATGTGTGTCAGAGAGATTGTTAGAAAAATATTTTTACAACACACCTTTTGTTTGGAATTGAGAACAATCCCAAACCACATATTAATATAATAGTCAGCCCATTACAAAAACGAGCCCCATTCAGATACACATGATTTACGCGCGAGTATTACTATGACTAACCTTATTTGACATAAAATAAATCTAGAGATAGATTATCTGCACAAAAACACACGTAACCATAGATATCCAAGACAAACCTAACTACTACATGCCGCTCCTCATTCTCATCACAAATACCACCGCCGTTGGATTTTCCCCTTGTCAAACCTTTCATTAAACATCAAAATGCAGTTGTATATCAATTCCATTTATCTATGGGTTACTAAGCTCAACACTTTGATGCTCCAATCGACGACTTTTTGAAGGGTAAGATGTCACCATGTCTCAGTTTTCCCTGATGTTGATAACCTAAACTACTCTCAATACGAGGTAATGTTTCTCTAATGCTTCTTTTCATCCAATCGTCATTTCTAATATCATTGATTCATGATATGTTTCAACTTTTTGTCACATAATCAAATCAAATTTTACCATTTCAAATAATTTTTTAGGTCAAAATTATAATCCAATCAGTGTCGAGCTTCGATGTTAGATCCTAGATCCACAATACACCATATCATGCGAATTAAAATAAATAAATATATTCTTTTTATCATTTATATATATATTTTTAAAATTATTATTATTTTTTTATCCAGAATGCAATATTTTTTTTAATTGATAATTTATTTTAGGATATGAAATTAGAAGTTTAGAACAACATAATTTTGCAAACAGGAAAAAATACCTTGAAATATCATTCTAGATAAAACAGATTTTACGAGCGTAGCCTTCAAATTTCCCTTTGTAGCGGTGCATCAAACGCAAATCATCTTCGTAAATTCCCAAAATCTCAAAACCCAAAACAGTCATTTCGTTCAAATACCACACGTATCACCCTCACGTGTACACTTCACAACTCCTCAACCCTCAAAACACTTCCAGTTCTTCTCACAAAGAAAACACAAGCTAGCTTGAAAGCACGCGGATCGCTGACGTGGCACAAAAATATTTCATTATCCCGCGCAAACCCGTGCTTCAATTTTCAATTTCCCTCTTTATCCTTCTCAATACAAAAACCCTCTCACGCTCTTTCATTTCTCACATTTTCATCTTCACTCTCAAAAACCCTTTCTCTTCTTCTTCTTCTCTCTAACCGTTTTCTCTCTCTTCGAAGTTCAATCACCGTTTCACCATGCCGAAAGCTGTTTCCGATGCTAAACCTGCTGATAACCGGTGAGATTCTTCTTCCGACTTCGAGATTCGTGATTCTCATCGGTTAATTTGTTAGATCTGAATTTTTTGTTTACGTTTTTGATTTTTTTGTTTGTTAGGTTGAAGCGCAAGGGCGCTGGTACTGGAACTAAGCAATCGAAGAAAGCGAAGGATCCTAACAAGCCTAAGAGGCCTCCAAGTGCTTTCTTCGTTTTCATGTAAGATTCGGTGCTAAACTTTGTTCGAATCGGTGCTAACTGTTCACAAATTTGTTCCGGTGAAGTTCGATTTAATTCTGACGAGTTTCATCTTTTTGCGTTTTGGTGAAGTTCGAAACGTTACAAATGTGTTCCGTTGAAGTTCGATTTGATTCTGATGATTTTGTTTTGCTATTTTTAGGTCTGAGTTCAGAGAGAGGTTTAAGAAGGAGAATCCAAGCAACAAGTCCGTTGCTGTGGTGAGATTTCTGACGCGATCTAATTTTTACCGTTGAATATGCTTTTTATGAAATTTTGAATGTTATTTGAGTTTTCTAACTTGATTTACGGTGAATTTGGAATAGGTTGGGAAAGCTGGTGGAAAGGAATGGAAAGCTCTGTCTGATGCTGTGAGGATTTCACTTCTGCTTCACTGAAGAAAATTAATCTTAGTCTTAATTCGCGTTTTGATTTTAAAATCGTTTGTGATTTATGTGTGATTTAGGATAAGGCTCCATTCATTGCTAAGGCTGATAAGTTGAAGGAGGAGTATGAGAAGACAATGCGTGCTTACAATATGGGAATTGTAATTACTTCTATAACTTTTCTGTTACTTTGATTTTTTCACTGTTCTGATTTTACTTGGATTTATATTTTGTTTTTGCTGATTTGAACTAATTTTGGTGTATTAGACTGAGAAGAATGCTTCTGAGGAAGAAGGATCCGAGAAGTCCAAGTCTGAAGTGAATGATGATGATGAGGATGGTGATGATGTAAGATTCTTCTCATCGTTTGAATTATTCTATGAGTTTTTAGGTTTTTCGCTATATTAATTGCTGACTTGATTATTTTATGTTTTTCAGGAGGAAGATGAGGAGTAAAGCTGGTGGTGATGAAGGAAGAAGCGTAGGAGTAACTGCAATAGAATAATTTTCATTATTATAGGTTGGAATGTAATTGGGAAACTTTTTAGATCCAAAGCTGTTTTGTGATGAACAAACAGTTGTTAGGTTTATATTAGCGCATAGTTTAAGTGTAGATTCAGCTTCATGATCTGTACTTGAATCCCACCTTTATTATTAACACAGACTAAGTTTGTTATGGTACATTTTGTTGACTGTCTTCCAATTGAATGTTGTTTTTTCATGTGTTTAAGCGGTTTAAATATCTCCACGTTTCCAAATAATCAACAGACTCTGTTTAAGCGATTTTTGTGACTTAAGTGAAAAGGATATGCCTAAATCCAAACACGCAGTTACTTGAAATTCAGCTTTTTTCTTCATTCTATTCTATACGTAAATACAAACTTTGGAATATATTTTGTTTTTTATCCATCTGAACAAGTAAGCTTGAATAAAAAAGGCAAATTCGGGTTGATTCTCTATTTGACGAATGGAAATGGTAGTTAAGTTTATGCACTGTATCGGCTACAGTTTTGTTTAAATGACTAGGTATGTAACTTGAACAATTGATAAGCTAAAGACGGAATTAATGAAATGTTGATTGATCATGTACTTGGAAAGGAGTTGAGGAAGAAGGCCCTTGTTGAACAAACTAATACTTTGATGGAACTAGAAGTGAGTAATAGCTTCATTCACATCTTGGTTCACATGCTTATATGCTGTTGTTTGTCAGCATGTACTCTTTGTGAGAATAATAAACAGATCTATTTGGATTTGAGTAGATTACGAGTTGGTGGTTTTGTTCACAAAAAAGTAGTACATTTTAAGAAGAATATCTACAACGTGTAAAGTAAGTTTTGTACGATTTGATTCAGAGCTATATGGATGGTATTTTTTTTGTGGTAATTTAGTACCAGTACCAGTTGCTTTGCGCAAGTGATACACAAGTTAGCAGTTACATGGCAGAGCCACTTGTTTGAGGCTAATGTTTTGAGTTTCCGCTCCAAAGTTGGATCTAAAGTGTGGATTGCTTCTTAGATCTCAGTATAAAAGTGTGAAAGCATCCTTGGAGGATTCTTCAATGGTTAAGTTTGCTATGATGTGGAATTAAGAAATTGTGTTAAATCATTGTTGAAGCTCAAAAACATATGACAAATGCATTATTGATGGTGGGCATTTCATAGATCAAGGTTACACTTCCATTGGGATGTGTATTTGTGATTCTATTGGCTTTTACGCTTGATTGTCTCTCATTAGGGGTTAGAAAAATGTCATCATACAGATGGACTGAAGTGGTGAATTTCATGAAACACTCTTAGGGATGATGTTATAGAAGTGCTAGCAATTTTAAATGATTGCCAGTTTTTTTTTACCTAACCATCGAAACTCTATAGCGAGTTTATTAGGATACAAGCAAATTGAGTTGCTCAATCTCACTTATAATGATAAATTAGTCATCGACAAAGTTATTGGCTACTAACTTTCTCGATGAATTTGACCAATCACTTTATAATTCTCCTCTTTCAATCACATTATTTCTACCACAAGGCTCAAACCCGAGACTTGTTTAAGAAATCCAAGTCGACTCATGCCAATATAACGTAGGTTCGAGATATCTTGTTCTCACCTTATATCTTGCTAATCCATTGTAACTAAAATATTTGACTCTCAATATTCTCCCAAAGTATCTTCACGACTTAGACCATTTGAATCTACTATGAAACTAATCTTCGAGTCGACAACGATACATATAACTTTTCTTTTTCCCATGAACCAAATTAACTTTTTTTGCACTATATCTATTATTATCATTAAATATAAAACTTAAGTACTTTTTTTTTAAGAAAAAAACTTGGTACTTCTATACCCCTTTTTATAATAGAAAAATGTAATTAAGTTCCATCATAGGACTAAAAATATTCATCACCTGGGTGAAGGTTGATAAACAGAGACAATGGCTGGTGCTGGAAAATGCTTTCTAGTGACGGGTCCTCCGGTAAGTGATTCCATCAATTTTAACTTCTCCTGTCTTTGAAATTTCTGTTACTTTGATCATTACTCTTCATTCATATAATTGATCAATTGATTTGATTTTAGGGTGTGGGAAAAAGCACTCTTATTATGAGAGTCTTCGAATCCCTCAAAGCCTCAAACCCCACCCTTAAGGTTCAGGGTTTCTACACACGTAAGCATCTCTTCCTCTTTCCTTCACACCAACCCTTCACAAATTCACAAACTTTTCATTGGTTTGTTTTGTTTGTAGGTGAAGTTAGAGTTGCAGGTGAGAGGGTTGGTTTTGAAGTTGTCACTCTTGATGGTCGCACTTGCCCACTTGCATCCTCCAATTTTTCAAGGTTCTATTTTTCATTCCCTTGCTAAAGATACAAGCTTGTTTAAGTACTTAATGCTTGTTTGGGAAAACTTATAGAAATAACTTATGAAAACAACTTGTAGCTTATATGAAATGAATTTGACTTTAGTTTATCTCTTGTTATAGAAATAACTTAAGGACAGGATAAGTGCTTATTGATAATCACATAATTAAGCTATTTATCACGTGGCATCAAGATTTGACGGTTTTAATTCGAAATTTATATCTGTAATTTGCTTTGGTGAAGTCGAAATATGAAAAATCTTGATCCAAGAACTGATATGTGCAGTGTGCTGACTGCCGTTACATAACATTGGTTTCACTGGGTAGATTGTTTAGTGTTGTCAGATCTTTGCTTATTTGATTAAATGGTGTTATTTAATGACATTGGCAGCCAAGAGTCTCACAGATGGCCTAATGTTGGGAAGTATAAAGTTGATGTAGCATCTTTCGAGTCACTAGCACTGCCTGAGTTACAGGTGAGCTTGCTTTCGCGTGCTTCTTATCACCTATGTTAACATTTTTCTCAACTCTTTATAAGATTGTTCTTATAGTAGGTGGATAATAAATGTATATTTTGCCCAATATATGACCATCCTTGCATGTATTTAAATGCATATTAAAAATGTAGTACTAGTATGCTGTTCTTGAGTTGCTCCATTGCATTTCTGAGTATAAATTTGTCATTCAGGATATACAAAGATATTATTTGCAGATTCCCATATGTTAGATCAGTCTTTGATATTTGAAGAGACTCACTTAATGACTAGGTTAGAGAAGACACTGATCTTTTCATCATTGACGAAGTTGGTAAGATGGAGTTATACAGTTCGCCGTTCTTCCCTGCAGTTCTAAAAGTTTTGGAGTCAGATATTCCAATTTTGGCTTCCATTCCAGTTCCAAAATTTGGCAGAGATATACCTGCAGGTAAACTTCCCATACTTTGAAAGTATCCATTTTTCAAACATGTTTCTTTCTTGACATAAATGGTTTTTCTTTTCTCATGAGACTTGACAGGCATAAATCTCAAAGATCTATTGGCATTTTGAAGCTGCTAATTAATTTGCTGAGCCTATAACTATGACTAATGTTGTCCATTTTGGCAGTTGCAAGGTTGAGGAATCATGCAGGAGCAACTTTGTTTACATTGAGTGTTAGTAACAGAGATGCTGTTAGAGAACAAATACATTCACTTCTGGAAGATCTGGTGATAAATCACTAATCGTTGCAAAGTTTGTCTTCTGAACTCATGCTACGTGGAATTTTAAGTTCTAAATGCATAGTGATAGGGAACACCATCTGTCATGTCATGACCATGTGCTAATAGTCCAATTAGTGAAATAAAAGTAGAAAGTCTCAATGCGATTTGGACGTGACCTTTTAACTGTCATGTTTAAGAGTTGGCACTTCAATTTGCTATTGTCTGTGTATGTGTAAATATTCCTAGGCAGAAACAGTTCTACCAAAATAATCATTCTCTCCAAAGAGTGAGAAAGTGGAGAGAAAATATGAACACAAGCGTATAATATTTTAATTTACAAATTCCCGAAAAAATGACTCGTACACGTTGTTGAATCAGTTCCTGGTCTTAATATAATGTATGACATAAAGTAGGAGCGATTGTTGTTTATTTGTACTGTTGGTTGTAGTAAGTCATCTTTACTTCAGGGAGCGTTAAGTGCAACGATCAAGCTTCTCTACTCGTCAACATATGACAGCAACGGAGCAGGTTAGTTTAAAAAGAAGCAAAACTTGCACAGAATGAATAAAGCAAAATTAGTTTTTCTTTTAGAGAAATTGTAGGTTGGTGAGTTTGTTGAGCCTTAAATACCAAAGGAATTAGGACCTATGAAACACATATACAACATAAAGTCCAAAATCCCTGGCAGCATCTTAGCTTTGAATCAGTGTGAAATGAGAAGCGAAGTATAAATTTAAACACAATTTGAGCAAACTTACATACACAATATTAAAAAGAATACACAAACAATTGAAAAAGGACAATAAAATAAAATACCACATTGCACATTACTACCTACCAGGTCTTATCAACTTCGTTTGTCCTGTTCAGCATTTTGAAGCACTTGTTTTGCCATTGATAAAAATGATTTTGCTGTATTTTCCATCTCTGCGGTATGTAGCTCAACACCCTGCCGAGTTATAAGAAAATATGTAAACAAAGATATCTTGGAATTTTCATCATTCTTATTCTTCTGGCATAAGTTTGCACGTGCTAATGACATACCGCAACATTTTTGTGACTTCGTCGACATATAAGGTACCTGCAATTTCCTTGTGTTTTCCCGCAGCTTGCTTTCTGCCAATTTAGCAACCCTTGTCGTTTCCTGCAGCGCCAGATTTGTAATTATTGTTCATATTTCAGAAAGAAATAATAGTCTTTTAACTTTTAAGTATATGTCATCACATGTGTTGCAGTATACTTTTGATTTTATGTAAAATAAAAAGTTGTATTTGAACAAACAAGTCTTAGTGAATAGTTGATTCTTTTGCAATATACTATCATTTTCACGCTGATTGAAAATCTTAAAATGGTAGTTCTGAATTGTATATTGCAGCTTATTGATAATTGATAATGATGAATCTTAACTACACTTGCATTAACAATCACATGTAAAGAGGTGCTGTGCTTGTGAATTGTTACATGGTAGAATGCAAGACAAGCCTTATAATGATGGTGGATATGATAAATATATTCTCACATTCGACGTAGAAGAGAATCCATATCTCTTCTTAATTTGATTGACTGCACCAGCTTTCTCATCTTGCTGCTCTTCCTTATCTGATGCTTTCTGGTTGTTGCTTTTCATCTCTCTCACTTTTCCTGTATATTGGATGCCCAATAAAATTTGTTAGTATATAGTAAAACTCTTTACCATCTTTTGTTTTTTCCTTCTTTTTGGTAGGCAAAACGTATTTTACTTGACCGGTATTTCTCCAAATAAATACAAATCATGCCAGAATTATAGTAGCATATTAGAGTTATTATATTTATCACCAGCCTATTGTGGTTAGTAGTAGCACTGAGCATGGTATGGTTAAAAAGCAGAATCTCATTAGTGATATAACTCATTAAGTATTAACATTATGCTTAAAAATTAACACGGTTTACTCCAGCCTTACATGTGCATTTTGCCACAAAACCAAGGACAAAACATGAGAGATTATTATCAATTTGACCATGAGTACTGGAATACATAACAAGATCCTGACCTCTGTATAAATCCTCTATACTGGCTCATGTTTCATTGCATCTATTCAAGTTCTTGTTTCTTAGGTGAAATATGAACATACGAAACAATAATTCACTTACAATTGAATTTATCGTCACAAACCTTTTAGAGCCTGAAATTTGCCAGCCAATTTCTTCTTATTAAGAGCTCCTAATATGCTTTGTTCTTTGCGTATTTCTTTATGATCTTCCAGATTGATGTCATCTACATAGGAGGAAAAGAGAATACTTAAACTCAAGTATCTATATGCTATTCCACAAGACACAAATTTCTCCTGTATGTCATACATATCTGAGGCATTGTTATACCTAAGGTTAATTCTGGCTGTTTTTCGTCTACTGTATTGTTGGCATCCATTGAAAAATTTGCTCGTGAAAATATTGCAGAGAGTTCCTGGATTCTTTCTTTAGGATCTTCTTTTTCCATAAGGGGTATATGCTTTTCTTTACCGCCAGTAAAATCTTTGACGACGGAGTTGAATATGCTCTGCCGATAGACAAGATTAAATAGATCCTGTTATAAAAATGATGGATATAATTGGATAAGTTATTAAGATGTTACTGTCAACCTTCTTTTCCTTATACATGATCGGGTTAGGAACAAGCTCTTCTCGTGATATCATCCTTTCCTTCCTGTAGATGCAGCCAACAGAGTCCAAGAGCCTACAATGAAGTCAAACATTATGTGATGAGACTGCTAATCTACCATTATCATCAGTAGTACTTTTATTAGTTGCCGGTTCGAAAAATAAATATAAGACTCTAGGAATAAGTATTTGAACCGTAGGAGTACGGAGATTGATAACTAGATTCTGAGTTCCATTCTTTAACCATATATACCTGAAAATGCTCCTCTGGGCCAACAATGAGAAAACAAAAATTTCCTGGTCACCATTTACCTGTAAAATTGCCTTGAGTTTATTTGATTTTATAAGTATCAAAAGCTTGTTATCCTAGTGAAAGATACAGTCATACCAAAACAAGGTCTCCTCTGGATGAACAACATATCTGGCTGTCAGAAAACGACTTTAATTTCGGAGGTGAATAAGTGAAACCTCTAATTGAAGTCTTCACTATCAAAGACAATTCTGGCAAAGACCTAAATCAATGAAGAAGAACAGTTAAAAACAACGTGTCATAAAATTAAGAATGTGAGACTGTTATGGATTTAGGATACAGGAGGATTTATGAATATATGATTTTGTATGTGAGACAAAACTTCTTTCTACATTTTACGATCTTCACAGCCACTGTACAATTTAACTGCTGTAGGGGATCCATTTTTGCGTAGACATGAGAAAGAACCACTACCTTAATTCTACTTTTCCAGTGGTGAAAAGAAGTATGAGACCAATATCAGAGGCGCTGTAAAATGTTGATGCCCAGCAACAGGAAGAAGGAAAGAACTTCTTTTTGTATAGCACCTTTTTGATTCCCTAAAACAATAGAAAGTAATTTCAACTAGCTAATCTTCTGGTTCCTAATAACTCATAAGGATAGAAATAAAGAACACCATACCAGTAGAGCATGCTCAAATGAATAGATATACAAAGCCTTTTCAGAACACAGCAAAATGTACAAATTCTTTGTTGTTGCACTGTCAACATGATTCCCTTCTCTCAAATCCAAGCTATCTTTTCTAACTGATCTTGTAATTGGTTCACACTGTCCATCTGTACAACATCGTAAAAATAGTTTAGACATTTGAATGCTAAACAGAATAAGCATTCAGATCATTGATAACTTATATCAGTGTGTTTTGATAATTGATCTCTCTGCAAACTCTTACCCAAAATCTGCATAAATAGAGCTTTAGATGGATTCTTAGGACGAACAGCTCCAGTTCCAGTTTTCAGTGTGTTTCCAGTTTCACTATCCAATACCAGAACAGACGAGTCCTTTGTTCCGACTGCTAATATGTTTTTTGCGAAACCGTATACACTGCAGGTTATGAACTGCAGAGAGATGATACCAGTAGAAATTTCACTTGCAATATGTTTTTGGTACAACAGAGATGGGCCATCTATGTTAATAACTGAAACCTGTAACAAATTGATAGATTTAGTAATGTGAAGCTAATAAACAACTATAACTCAAGTTGAAGATTCTAATATCTAGAAAAGTTGATAACTATAAAAGCATCTCACATTTCCTTGATCAGAACCAACAGCAAGATGCCTTGAGCTATGATCTATATTCATACAAATTATAGCACCAGTAGTTTTTACAAGTTTCACACTCTGAATTACATTTTTTGTACCTCCTACAAAAGAAAAATGGAAATGCAAGTCACCATAAACAGAAGTGTGAACTCTGCTAGTTGATCAATAACTGACTAAACAAGTTGTAAACTAACATGCTATACGTAAAATACTTGCATTTTAGAAAATACGTAGTTACACATCAATTGATCTCAGCCATCAATTTGAGATCGGTTGGTTTATATTACACCTTCACCAACTCATATTTAAAATAACTTTTGCCGTTGATTTGAGACCGACAATCAAGATCAATAACTGCTTCACGTAATACTGGACGAAATCAAATCATAAAATACCTGTAAGAGACATGAAGCTGTTGGAGGCATATGGTTCGGGTTTGAATCTGAATATACGAACCTGTAAATCATGTTCATATCATGCGTAATATTAAATAAGCAAGGGTGCTGAAAATTTGCGAAAAAGAGAATATCAATTTTCATCCATTCATTGTTGAATTAACCTTACCATTCCACTCTGGTCACCAGAAACAAGGAGAAGAGAGTTGATGTCAAAATATAATTCTGTCAAGGGTACACCACTTAAAGAATGATCATTTTCACTCTGCATTAAGATGAATGAGAGAATAATCATAAGCCAAAAAAAAGTACATGTTCTTAGACTTAATTACACAGCAAAGATAATAACTGCCATTGATACTCCTACAAGTTGATCATTGTTAGCTAATAGTACAATCAAGATTTTATTAGCTAAGTATACAAGTGACTGATATTAAATGCTAAAGACCTATTTCATAACCAAATTTTTTCCAACAACAAATTGGAATTATAGTATTGATATTTGGGAAGAAGCTGATAGTTTTCTTTTGTATACTTAAAGTAATAAAGCTAACATTTGAGCACCAATCATTATTTTTTGATTAAAACATTACCTGCTGCCTTAATTGCAAAACTGGGATGAAGAAGGGACATGATGCATCCCAAAAAGTGATGGCTCCATCATGGTGTCCAGTTATGTACAAGTTTTTAATGTTTGAAAATCCAGTGAATTTGGCAGAACTCAGGTTAATCCCATCTTTGTGATTTGTTTCAACTGGAATAAGCTGTGGATAATTTTTGATCATCTGAGTGTAATACTGTGACCAAAAAGAAAACTCAAATGAATAATACATTGAGGAATCTGATTATCAATAATAATGATAATTAAAGAAAGATACAATTCATATACATCGTTAGTATAAATATTTACACTGTCGATCTATCATAGTTATCAGATCATTAAAAACGTTTGACTTCTATCATTACTACTTTGAAAGTCAAACATATAACTCGTTGATAGGGCAAAACTATTTTACACCGACAGCGTATCAAAATTAAACTTATAAAAGAATTTGACCTAGTAAGTAACAGAATAGTTTCACTACCCTATTACCTCATCTGCAGAATAAAACACGCCGGTGGTGTTGGAGATGAATTTTGCTATGGTGGTGATGCTTGAATAAACAAATGGTAACCTCACCATAACTTCCTTTGGTAGTGAGTGAGTGGACTTAGATTGGCCTTGCAATAGATACTTTTCAATCAAACTATCATCATACTGATATACACGGCCTGATTTCCCAAGCAAAATCAAAGAATTTTGTTTATGTTTGCTTAGCTCATTTGTGGTTGATATGATCTCCATGTCAACACAACATTCAGATAAATACAGTCCTAGCTTAATTGTGCGAGTTTCGGTATGATCATTCAGCAACACTACCTGATTCATACAATCATATCAGTACACATAAGGTTCTGTTTGAATTGACTCATTTGAGCTTATCAACTGCCACAAACACTTGTAAGAAAGTTGTAAGACTGTTCGAAAGAGTTTATAATATATAAGCATTTTACGATAAGCACTTGTTCAAGCTGAATTAATTAAATGATGTAAGCAAAGTAGTAAAATACCTGCATTGACTTAGAAGCTCCCATGACATATAGTCTACTAGCCTTTCCTTCAGCATATATCCATTTTACTGATGCTATACAAGTTTTTTCTGATTTATATCCAAAGTTAAATTTGAACATGGGAATGTTTTTGGTGCTATAATAAGAAGCTGAGTTATTTCCTGTGGTTAGAGAAGGGATGCTCCAAATAAAGAGCTCTCCATTGTTGTATCCTACAACCACTTTGCTTCCAAAAGGACACACCCAACATGCACAAGACACTTTCTTTCTTTCATTATGCAGTGGCTGCTGTGACACATTTCCACCAGTTTTGAAAATGCATTTGCTTTCTCTAATATCCCATAATATTATTTGGCCATTCCTGAAGATTATGAGAACTCTGCATTGAATACATTAAAGAAAATAAGTTTGATTTTTTTTTTGCGTGTGCTGTATAAGCCAAAAATGAATTTAATTACTACACATTAACACTGACAGGGTATTTTCTTTTACACAGATATCCAATCACATAGTGTTGTTTGAGTCATGCAGCAGACTAGTTGAATATATCTTGGCATGTAAATATTTGTACAAATATTTTAGAAAATAATATTATGATTTAAGGTTATTTGAAATGTAATTGGATTTCTGTCTAAAACATTTTGAAGTGTCAGTGCATAGATATTAAACTCAAAATATTGATAAAGTAAAATGAAAATCAGGTTACCTCTTACTTTCAGCTGCTGGTTGAGGCAATATGTGTGTCACAACAGTATCATCAAACCCTTCAGTTGAATTCCCTAGAAGATTATCAAAGAACTTAAATGACAATAATCTATATCAATGGTGTGTGTATGTATGTATATGTATATGTATATATTCTAAAGGAAGATTTAATTGTGACAAGTGAATGGAGAAGATATCCCATCTCACCAATAGAAGCAGATAGGGGTATAGTGTAACTCATCCGTACCACATGCAAATCTTGGTCAAGCTTCAAAACTGAAATATTACCACTAGAAACCCCAATATACCTGCCAATCAAGATTCATGTTCATAACCTTTGATGTTCCTTCAAAATGTTTTTTTCAATAGAGTAAACAATCATTTATGTCCTTACATGTGTGATGCGTTGTCACAATAGTATTTGAATGTATTAAAATTTATAAGTACATGTTTGATATCACAGTGAGTTTGACGAAATCACGGTGACACTATGATTTTGTTGAAACTCCAAGGTGTAACTTTTGTCAAAATCATAGTGGCGTGCCGTGATTCTACTAAACTCACCGCCAATTCAAACTTGTACCAACATCCCTAAATGCGACTTTCGTTAGTCATTTTGATCATCAAATTGTCTTTTATTAGTTAGTTTGATTCTCAACTGTGTCTTATGTTAGTCAATTCGTCTATACAATTACTAATAAAAGACACGCTTGCTTTTGTTATTTCAATATATTCAAATACTATTATGACACCGCCTCACACATTTAGAGAGTAAATATTTATTTCGAAGTACGCATGTTACTTACATATAGAGGCTATGCTGAATGAATGCAAAAGATGTGATTTCTTCTTTAACAATGTACAAGTCAGACAACAGTTTCTTGTCTATGTCCCAAACCTAAATATGAGATGTACAAATTACTGAATGAACACGATTTAAATAATATATCTACAATGTAATTCTTCTTCATTGAACAGTACCTAGTAACAATGAAATGCAATAGAAACGTTGGAGTGTATGACAAATTTGAACATGTTCATATGCATATATATACTTACCTCAATATGGTTATTTGAGGTGACATTTATAAGTATGCCTTGATTCTGGATGAACTGTGCATGCATATTAAACACCACAGTATTGTTAATTAGAAAAACATATACTTTATATCATGGAAATCACATTTTACAAATATCAAACACAAGAGGTATTTGAAAAGGATAGATAAAATATAACCTGTAAAAACTTGCTAGGCACCAGCTTATTAGATTCAAGTAGGACTTGAGCATTATCTTTACCAAATAATTTAATCCTCCCATCACTTCAAAATAAAAATAAAAAATCAATATCAAGCATAAGTTCAAGAAAATATATAGTTGTAACAATTTAATTCACACGTGTACATAAAAAAAATGATAAGTATTATACAAATGGAAAGAATGAACATACTTGGTAGAAAGAGCCAATATGTTGTGAATATTGTCACAGGTAAACTTGGTAGCACCTGATGGTACACCATGATGAAATACCAAACGTGGATCAACATCACTAGCTTTTAATCCATTTGATGAATTTCCACCAGGCTGCAAAGAAAATACACAATTGCGATTTTTTATTTTGTTTTCTAGCTGCTTGACATGTTCTTAAATAGTGTTTACCACTTTTTCTAGTTCCAAGTTTAATATGTGATTACGAATAATTCCATCAATTTAACATCTAAATTATCACACTGTTCGATTTAGTCTCTAAACTATTTAAATATGACAAGTAGACTTTAAAGTGATAAAATCCGTCAATTTGGTCTATGCTATTAAGATGTTAGAGACAAAAGTGATAAATTCTTAAATACTTTAGGAGCTAAATTGATAGTTTATCTGTAAAATTTCTCTAATTAATATTTTGTTTGATACATCTATATTTATATATAAATGAGATACCAAGTTTTGATTTTTTTTTTCTTCTCTTAATTATCATTTATTTAAACTATTTTATTTAAAATTTTTGTCGTTCTTTATTCTTTTGGTACATCAAAAGTCTCATATTGCTTAGAAATCAAGGTAAGGGTAGTTCATAAACACCCACACTCATCAACCTACCAAGACCCATTTATTTAAGGATGAAACCGTAAAGGCTTACAAACAAGATTCAAATCGGACAATACATCGAAAAAGTGATGCATCGGGTTTGAGGTCAGAACATTGACACTCAAGGATTACTATTATTTAAAGTCTAAGCTCACACTCTCTTTAGTTGCTTAGCATCGACTAAGGATAACTATTATGGTTGATCAAAAAGTCTCACAAAGTCACACATTGCTTGAGAATCAGAACTAAGGGCCTAAAAAAATGGTGCTATGGACTCGAGGTCAAAATATTTACAACTTAAAACATTAGATTTTTTTTTTTAAATAAGCTCAATTTTTTTTGAACTTTTGTTATATATATTTTGACAAGTAATAACTTCCATTCACTTGAAACTTGAAAAAGGAACCTCAACTATCGCGAAAAACTCAAGTCCCACATAAATTAAAAATAAAGTCTGATAAGAGTTTATACAGATAAAAATTTATCACCTTATAAATTGATTTTACAAAAACGCGTTAGATCTAAAAATAAAAGACCGAACAAAATTTACACATGACGTGTTAGTGACAATATTCATTTTAAAAAGACAATTTCCTTTCCCCATTTAGGTTAACAGACAATTTCTTTTTTCCATTTAGTATTGTTATTATCTTACAAGATATTAATTTTTCCTCCATGCAAGGGATTAGGAATGACAAAAACAATGTACCCACCATGGGGGAGGAGATTAAAGTTTCTTACCGGTAGGTACATGTACTTTTTTTTTGTTGTTTATATTAACCATGTCCTTAAGATACCGGTTAAGAAGTTAAAAATAGAAATAAATTATATATTTGAAGTAGAAAAAGACTATCTTTAAAAAGTTTTAAGATGTTGAATACATCATTCTTAACATAATCTTTCTCAATTAGATCAATTAACAAGTGAAATACTCTTATAACACTTGTTAGCATTTTGTGTGTGACTAATAAAAGATTCCATAGATTTATTAGCAATTATATATACACACAGATTATTTAGTTGATACACAATTACAGTTATTGCATGAAGAAGCACTATATTTTAAAAGAAATGTATTTTTTCTAAAAAGTAATTGTACCTATAAATACTTGCAAATTTTAACCAATAATGGAAAATCCGCTATAAGTTTGAGTATTTGACTAGTCAGTGCCCATGCGCAATGTAAAATGTAATACTATAATCTGAAATCAATTTTTTTTTCGAGGGAATATCATCTGAAATCATGTGTGGATGCTATTAGGAAATCTTGAATAATGAATATCGGATACAAAATTATCTTTCATAATTATTGATTTCTCACGTTCGATGACTAATATCATCATCGTGTGAATATGAAAAGCTAGAAACTGGAGAGTTCGTTGTGTACATAACTTTCAATTTTTCCCAAACACACGTTAATATGTATATATTGTTTTTTTTTGACAAATTATATGTATATATTGTTGATACTACAAGTATTTCAGAATTAAATTAAACGAAGAACTAATCTATAAGAAAGTGAGATTTACTAAACTATGATATGAAACACATGCATGCAAAAAATTAAGTAGTAATATATATAAACTGTTTGATCAGAAAAAGGTGAAAGGGGAAATCGATATTAACATACCTTCTTTATAGAAGCTTTCTCCACCAGCTTCTTGACGAACATGATGAACAGAAATTAATTGTGTAATGTCAAACTTATCAAATGCACTTTGTGATGATCGAAAAATATAGTAGAAATTAATTTTATAGTATTTAGTTTATTTCAGTTTCTCTTTCTCCGAAGAACTTCTAGACAAAGACAAAAGAAACAATAGTTTTCTCTTTTTTTATTCGTTTTGTTTTTGTTACAAAGTTTACATTCACTTTTAGATCTTGTTTGATTATGATTTGTGTTATGCATGACAATAAAGACTCAATCCGTTGGACCGACAGGTTAAACCAAAGTTTTAAACTTGTCTCATCTAATTGACTCATCCCGCTTAACTCGTTGAAAAATAAGGTGGACAAGGATGGAGCGGGTCAACCCATCAACTTATCAATTTGCCATTATTTATTTTGTTTGTTTAACGGATCGGACACAATCAAATTTGTCTTATAAGTTTGATTTTACCACAAATTTATTTGCTGTCAGTTTCATTTTTTTAAATAACATGTTTTTTCATAATAATATTAAAAAAAAAGTGCATTACAAATAATTTTTTGTCGATGGAACCGGCTCGTCAACTCGTTTGTCAGCCACTAAACAAGGCAAGATTAAATTTTGGATTCAATCATCTAAATTTACTCGACTCGTCTTATTTTTTTATCAGCCTAAGTAGGGAAAACCCAAAAAGGAAGGGCGACATGCTTTGTCATCTCTAATTTGTGTAATATTATTTTTTGGTTTGATTTTTTTTGTTTGTTTGAGTTGATTTTGTATAATGTTATTTGTTAAAATTTGAATTAATTTCTATAATATGCAAGATTTCTAGAATATGTTGACCATGCATATTGACTTTAATTATTAGTTCCTTAAGGCCAAACTACAGTTTTGACCACCTAAGTTTGTCAATGTTGCGATTTTGACTCCCTAATAAAAAAATGAAAATTTTGCCCCTCTAAATTTAACCACTTTGCAATAGTGACATTTTGATCAATTTTGACCGAGTCAACGCTTAGTTGTCACGCCACCTGTGTATTTTGCCTTTTTTTTAATTAAAAATGCCACAAGTGTAATTACTTGAATAGAAAAAAAGATAAAAGAAAATAATTAAAACATCCAATTCTTTTTCTCCTCTTCTTCTCTTCTCCTTCATCATCTTCATCAACAACACACAACAACACAAAAATCCACAACAACAACACATCACAACAACACCATGAAAACCTTAATCCTCCCAATCCTTTTTCTTCTCTCTTTTTCCTTTTCTTCTTCCTTCTTTTCAATTCAAACCCTAATCCCCAAATCTGAATCTGATTCAAACCCAGAAACCAAAAAATAGAATTCAAA
>Ga0228710_1004973_pt1 | contig 20868 bp, 11 predicted proteins | sample MedpolnodulmetaG_FD_177995 | JGI IMG/M metagenome (GOLD analysis project Ga0228710, IMG submission 177995) | Root nodule microbial communities from Medicago polymorpha collected in Santa Monica, California, United States - pink nodules | ecosystem: Host-associated > Plants > Roots > Nodule... | reverse complement strand
TATATATATATATATATATATATATATATATATATATATATATATATATATATATATATATATTTCTAAAAAAAATCACCAAAAAGGATATTAACTAAAATAAAATAAGAAATATGAAAATAAATTAGATTAAACCACTTAACAATCCCCGACAACAACACCAAAAACTTAATGCTTGAAAATTAGTTGTTTATTTTCAATGCATATTGAGTGCAAGTATACATTGTGACAACAAGTAATAAAGAGTAAGTACAATATCAATCCCACGAGAATTAGAGTGAATAATTTCTAAGTACTTCCAAATACTAAGTTTAGTTATTTAAGATCGAAAATGACAAATAGCAAAGATAAGATTTTAAGGTTCTAAGACACTAAAGTAAAATGTAGAAGTAAATAAATCATATAAAAATGATTTATAGATTCAAGTGAAAATGAGTGGTTAAGGAAGCAACTTGGTAAAGACAGAGGTTTTCAAGTAACGTTTAGAGCTACAACTCTGAGTTATGGAAGCTATAGTTTAGTATGTAATTAGAACAATGCAGAGATATGTAGCTTCACATAACTTTCTAACAAACTGGTGTTCTTAGGGATCTTTTAAGTCAGTCATCATGTTAAGCACAAGATGACACACCGCTCGGAGTACACTCACGGTACTTAACATGTAACATTACTAGGTTAATGCATCAGTAGCTCTTAATCTAAGAAGAGACTGAATTGTGGCCTATGACAATAATCCTAGGTAGATATTTCCTCTTAACGCACAAATATCTATGTTCATATCAAGCAGTCTTTCTTGTTCCAATCCTCTTTCGTTAGTTAAGGACGTAACTGATATTAAACAACGAGTTCCAATCTCATCTCATTTCACTCTCAAAGAATTTGACATTAAAGATAAAAATAGCTGAGATTTACTTTAAAGATCAACATTAAAATAGTTTTTTTAAAAAGAATATTAAAGGTCGTAACCAACTTAACTTGCAAACACATAACTATCATTATTTAACTACAAAAGTAGTTTAGCTCACAATGAGCTTAAATAGGAAAATAGAAATGGATAAGATAATAGATAAATATACAATTGCATAAATCAATAAAAGAGGAGTTTACAAAAGAGAAATCACAATCATTTGATGATGAAAATGAGTTCTTTATTCCAATGACTCTAAAACTCTAAGACTTAACTATGATGCTTTCTAGGTGAAATGGATGAAGTTATGAGATGAAAGAAAAGTAATTTGAATCTTTAAAGATGGTAGCTAGGATTGACTAGTGGATGCTTCCTCCAATCTCTATTTTATTCAACACAACACAACACACCACTAGCACTTGCAAATGAAGGCTTGTTGTTCTTTTATAATCCAAGGAATTTCTTATCGTTTTGTTCCCTTTTTGTCTTTTCCCATATGATGGTCTTTTATTTAACAATTAAACATAAGAATATACCTTATCCTTTTGGTGTATTATTTGAGACTCTCTTATCTTCATCTCCAAGCATGAGATATTTTGGTCCCATTTTAATACATATCCACTAGGCCAAGACGTTGTAGCTTCTTATATCGTCAGGTTATGTCATTTGGTACTTTCTCTTATGATTTGTCGAACCTTATCTTTTGGGAATCAACGGGTTCCTTCTTCCTCGTACTACAATCATTGGAGCCAGCTCATTTAAACTTAATCCTCAATACATGCAAATAAGGGACCCTTGTACGACCCGTACTAAGAGTTCTTCAATGATGTAGCTCAAGCCTCATTTCCAGCGCTACATCTTCTTACATCGACAGTATGCTCTATAGCATTATATCTTTGAACATCATTGCATAACTTGTCATTCAAACCAACACTAGCAAGAATGAATTGTTCTTAAAAACTTGAATAAACATTGAAAAGTGAAATAAAGGTTCTTAAAACAACAAAAGACTAATTAAGCTAAATAGACTTTGCATGCACTCAAGGATCACATATAATGGGAGATAAATGTAAGGTAATAACCCACATTTTTGCCGGATGTCAAAGAGCTAAAAAATAATGGTATGTTTTAATGGAAGACTTTGGACGGGAGAGGAGAGTGTACTTTCTTTTAAAAATTACGGACACTATAATAATGGAGAGAGAGAGAGAGAGAGAGACTTTTGGGGAGCATGCACATCATTGTAAGAAACTTTTTAGATTTAAGTACATACATTATTTTCTTAGGGATGTTCTTTTTTATATATTCGAGCAAGAGGGGATATCAGTAAAGAAGGAGGCCCGTGTGAACTTCTTAACTGCCCATCTAGATAGAAGATCGACACTTAGGCCTGCAGATGTTATGGTGTACGAATGGGTAGGAGGAAAACATGCATGTGTGGACTTGATCGGGGTTTCACCACTCGTGAGATTAGGGATCGGGGCTTTAACGGTAGGACAGGCAGCCCTAAAAGGTGCGTCAAGCAAAGTGTATAAACATGAAAAAGCGTTTTCTCACAATCAACATGTTTTGTACCATTTGCTTTTGACACTTTTGGCTTCCCAACACCATAGGTTGTTGACCTTCTACATAGGGTTTAAAGGGTAATGCACGACAATGTCATGACTCCTATGTCCTTGAATGTTGCGTTTACGAAGATAGATTTTGCTATCCAAAATGGCCTACCAGCGCAACTTGTTGTTCGCTTGTCTTATATAAAAAAAAAATGCAAAAGTTCTTGTTCGATATTTGTTAAAATGCTCTTTCATAAAAAAGAAGTGGGTCTATTGTAACAAAATGCTATAATATATATATAGAGAGAGTCAAGTTTCATTGACACCAGGTGTACGTCTTTAAATTTATACCAAATCTCAACAGTTAGAATTAGTTGATCTAATGGCTTCTTTTATGCCAAGAAAATAGAAATAAATAAATCACGTGATGCCAAAATGGGATTATATCTACATGCCATTTTTTGGTGATATTGCTCGATTCGTGATTAATAGTTCTCTCTCCCTCTTAAAAATATATGTTAAGTTAATACGTTGTGTTATTTCCATGTTTGGTGTCTCTACGATTGCTTATTTGCCATATTCATTTTCAACAATGCTTCATTTCTACTTTGCGAATAAACCAATCAATTTAAACAAACAAAGAGGTAGTTATCTATAATATTTGTTGCGACTAGGTACCGACCATTCCATCGCCTGCCATGAATTTTTGGAGTTGTCATGCATGTCCCAATATAAGATAATGAAACAAAACATTTTATAAAGTGATCATCTTTAAAACAGTGATAAAATCTTTGTTATTTTAATTTCAACCAATTGTATCGAGTATAAAAATTAAAAAGGGACATTCATTGCAACAAAACATAAAGAATTGTTGGCTTCATAGTAGTTGAGATAGAAAGAGCAATTAATTATGAATTTACCAATTAATTACGAATCAATTTGCATCACGTGATTTATTACTTTCTTTTTCTGACATAGTAGGAGTCTTTAGATCAAATGCTTCTAACGGTTGAGATTTGATGTAAGTTTAAAGACTTACACATTGTGTCAACGGATCCTGTTTCCTATATATATATATATATATATATAACCAAATTATAGTCTACGTGATTAATGCATTCTTACATTTTGATTAAGAAACACTCAGGATGGTTAATGTATTGTTATCCTTAGATTAAACAGTGGTTAGCCTTGTTAATACATTCCTTGTCAAGCAATGTAAAAGTGAGTCAAAAAATTAAAATAAAATAAAGTAAATTATATTCAAAGAGCTCAGAATAGTCATTCACATTAATTATTGATGCATTCTTATCTATTATTTGTTACACTTAGACTAAATGGTGGTTAACCTTGTTAATACATTCCTTGTCAAGCAATGTAAAAGTGAGTAAAAAAATAAATAAATATAGTAAATTATATTCAAAGAGCTCAGAATAGTTATTCACATTAATTATTGGTCCATTCTTACCTATTATATGTACGATGATTTGATTTTTTTTTAATACTGTAATCATATTTTTTAGGAGATAATATTATAATTATGTTCACACACGTATAATTACTATATTTATATTAATTAGTTATTACAAAGGAAATTTTATTAATACAAATTATTTTCAGTAACTTTTTATTCAATTCAAATACTAGCATCGAAACAATACACTTTCTAAGTCTATATAATAGAAATGATGTTAATCTTACTTCTTACAGCATATGAGATATATGTTAAACAATTCTACAAAAATGGTTGTTTTAAACAATCAATCTTATCTTTATGGTGTTTCATGCATTGCTTTAATCTTAGTTTCAGGTAAGGAGGAAAATTTTTCATTGAGTTGTGTGTTTCATAAACAATTTTCTAACTTATATTGAAAATCATTATGATTTTTTATATTAATACTCATAGACTATGTATTCAACAACAAAATAATGATATTATATTTGTTCAGGATTGATTATTAGTTTGGCGACCCCAGTAATAGATTATGGTTGTATAGGATCTCCAAGATATTATTGCTGCATAGAAGATTGTACTTCAAATTGCTATCAAGCCTGTGCACAAAAAGGTTATAAAAAGGGTGGAAGATGTTTGGATATAGTTACTGAACTATGTTGTTGTTATGAGAGATAAGTTATATTGTATCACTTCAAATTCTAAAATAAAAGATGAAGTTTTAAATCTATTAATAACTTGTAAACAAAGTTTTGTGAAAAAAGATGCATTTTCTTATGTTACAAATTAGGACTTAACAAGTGTAGGAGCTCATGCATTACACGAAGTATAATAATCATTCCAAAAATTTCAAAAGAAAAAAAGTATTTTAAACAAGGGTCTTGTTAACCAGTGCCCCAGGAGTTAAAAGTAGAAAGAAAAGTCAAGTTTTGCATTGAAAAGAACACTTTTTTAACATTCAAAAAGTAGAATACACAATTTCCAAGACAATATTTCCTTAACAAGTGTCCTGGAGGCACTGGTTAACATTTCCATTTAAATAATATTGAAGATCACTCTGTAACAATGTAAGTATCTCATACAAAAAATAAACATGGTGCTAGAAAATTGACAACACAAGTACAATTTCTCATCGTGCATTTGAGACGTAGTCCAACACCAGTAAAAAACATATGCTAACAGGCGCCCTTAAACTATTCATTTAAGAGGAAATTCAATAAAGTTATCAGATTTTGTTGAGGGACATGAGTATGAGCATTTGTGGGTGTTGGTTGCGAGACATGGGCCATGTTTACAATCACACACAATATCTGATTTTAATGTCATTATATCTATTAACTAAGATAGACATAAAAAGTTAATAACAATAATGGATCTTGCATCGTTCTTCAGACATTGAAACATACGATGAGGGATAAGTGAAGGTATAAGTAAAATAAGAAGAGTATACAACCGATCAAGGAAAGATATTAGATGATTAGTTAACGAAATTTAATTCCAACCATATGGTCTTTGTATTCTTGTATCCTTATTTAATTGCAAAGACCAATAAATGTACAAACAGTATGTCTTTCTACACATAAAACAATTTTAATTGTTAAAAGGTATTGATATCATACAAGTCCATATGGATTTGCTCAAAAAAAAAGTTCATATGGATACAATAACTTATACTGCTTATTTTTCCAATGTCGTTATAAAAGCAATTAAGGACCGAGCTCGCCTAATTTCATGCTTCCATCAACAAAATCAAATCCCTATTTTACCTATTTTGTTTATAAATTTGAAACATGACAATATTCTAACACCCAGACCGAGTAAAAATTCGTGGATTGGGGGTTTGATACAATTCATATTATGTAATTTGAACCATTCAAATATATGATTTTTTTTGCAGTTCATATTGCATCGCCAATTTTGTGGTTCAGAACACACAAAAAGTTATATAAATGTATGTGTCTGGTTCATTTTCACTTTAAACCACAAAACTATGAACACTTATCCAATAGAAATAAACACTAATTTAGAAGCAATCTACTACAAGAGAAACCAAATATGTTTCGGGTCAATGCTAATATTATACCATGCGATTTATAGGATCAACTAGACCAAATTAATGATCGTCTTAACCATAACGACACACACGGGGCAATAGTGTTGAATATTATTGTTTGTTGATCGACTCAACAATGTTCTTTATATTTTTCCATGATAGTTCGAAGGGACTGGTCTAGTTAGACAATACTCTGATGTGACATGTTCATGCTATTATGCCAAATTTGATTCATCCCATGATATATGAAGAAATCAAAGTTTGCATGGATGTACCCGATAAAGAAACTAGTTTAATTCATCCATAATCTCTTCTTTGATTAATTATGTTGCCGCATTCCATCAATTTTAATATCTCATGTTTAAAAAAGTTTCTAATATGCATTTAGCCTTAATCTCATGCACACAAATCTTAAATGATATCCTAATTGCAAACAAAATTACGGAAGATGCCAACTGAAAGAAAAAAGTTCTTTTATGGTTTAAAGTGGACTTTGAAAAGGCACGTGACTCATTTGTTATCATTTTATTTATATTGTTATTGATAAGACGAGGGGATCTTGTCCCCTTTTTATTCCTTGTTGTAGCTAAAGGCTTCAATTTAGATAAATGAAAACGTGGAATGATGTATCTCAAATAAAGAAGAAAAAAAAACTTGAAAATTTCAACATATTTGACTATCTTCTAAGGAAATGAATTCTCTGGAGTTTTTTCTCTCATGTGTTATCGGTTTCACTATTACACTTTTCTTCTCCCCCTTTTGTATTAAAAACCATCTTACATTTTATATTAAATGGTAAAATTGATGACACATGAGAAACATGAAAAAAAAAACTTGTTTGAGAGGATCTATCATCATAGTCTAGATTGAAAAAAAATGGTAACATGTTGGATACTAATTTTTGGATTGATTGGTGAAGTGACCGTAAGTAGAGGATTCTTGGAATGTGTGAAGTATGTACGTTGATGTGAAAATGTGGAAGTTGAAAGAAGGAATGAGAGAATTTTGTGATGGATTGAAACAAGGAGAATTATAATAAACTAATTGAGAGAAAATGGGGAAGTTGTTAACCAAAAAACGTAGAGAGGGGAATATTAATTTAGTCCAAGACCAAGTCCTTAGTACATCTTTTGTTTTTTTGAAAGAAAGTCATTAGTACACCTACACGCTTGCACTTAACTACTTAGTACATGTGCACACTCTATTATTATTATTATTATTATTATTATTATTATTACCACCACTACTACTACTACTAATGCGTTGAAACGGGCACTCTATGCCCCATCTGCTCGTTCTTTTTTTACGCTAATGCGTATAAATTACGAACGGTGATTTTTATAAAAGTTTAATTAAAATTAATTTTACTTTGATTAAAATTATAGGTATGGAAAATATATATGTTGTACTTTTATATTGTAACAAACTATACTTATCTTTTTCAATGATATTGACAATATTACAAAATATCTTTCAAAAAATATAACAAATATAATATAAATTCTTATATTTTTTAATGACACCAATGAAATAACATTTTGATAGTCAAACGGAAGGAGAAAAAGTCAGCCCAAAAAAGTCTACTTTTTTGTATATAGTATAATATAGATGATTATTATTATTATTATTATTATTATTATTATTATTATTATTATTAATATTGAAGCCTTGTTTACGGTAATGAGTCAATGCTAGTAATAATTAGGCACACACGAACTTCCAATAAAACAAACAACGGTGCAAAATAAAGCGACTGATTTCCTCACGAAATCATCCCGATTTTTCAGTCAGCCAATTAAATCATGTATTGCTCGGAAAACACGGATAAAAAGTGGGGTATGGCTTTTATGAATATCAAGTGAACATCAGTCGTGAATTTGTCATTATAACATTTTTTGGGATGTACAACATTTTCCTAAAACAAAAGTTAGCTTATTTTAGTTGAAGGAAAGAAACGTGGCATCTGTTAGGAAACATGATATCCAATGAAGGAATGAGAGAAAACTCAAATAATATTTGTATTGATGATAAAGTGAATATTACAAATGAGTGAATTCACCCACTAATGGGGTGGTTACAACTATATATACTACTAGTACTACTTGAAGCTATACTATATCTCTAATAGCATCAAGGTAGAAAAGCAATAAAACAAAATAATTAATATAAAATTGACCAATTAAAATAACTTAATAAATTAAAGATTCTAATTAAATTCTTAAAAATAGAGAGTGTTGCAATTTTCTTACAACGCATAAAGACATATGTCATAAATCAAGGACATTATTACTAAAGACATATATAATATATAAAATATTGAGATCTAACACTTTTCAAGTCTATATAAGAGAAATGATGGTAATTCTACTTCTTATAGTATATAAAATATAAGTAAAATTATACAAAAATGGCTATTCAAAATGATCAAACTTATCTTTTTGGTGTTTCATGCATTGTTTTGGTCTTAGTTTCAGGTAAGGAGAATTTTTTTCCTTTGAGTTGTATGTTTCATAAACAATTTAGTAACTTAAATTGAAAGTTTTATGATTTTTTTTATATTAATACCCATAGACAATGCATTCAACAATAAAATAATGATATTATATTTGTTCAGGATTGGTTACTAGTTTTGCGACCCCAATAATAGAATATGGTTGCATAGGATCTCCAAGATATTATTGTTGCATAGGGGCTTGTACTCCAAATTGCGATCAAGCATGTACACAAAAAGGATATAAAAAAGGTGGATTGTGTTTGCCTGTACTTATTACTGAGCTATGTTGTTGTTATAAAAAATGAGTTATATTATATCACTTCAATTGCTAAAATAAAAGATGAAGTTTAAATCTACTTTACTTACAAATTGTAGGAGTTTTGTAAAAAACATACATTCTCTTACGTTACAAATTAGGACTTGACTAGTATAGGAGCTCATGCATTACATGAAATATAACAGTGATTACAAAAATTTGAAAATAAATATGTATTTTAAATAATTTTGAAGATCACTATGTAACAATGCAAGTATCTCATACAAAAAATAAACACGATGCTAGAAAAATTGACAACATGACTCTCAACATAAGAAAATAACACATGTACGATTTCTCGTCGTGCATTCGAGACGTAGTCTAACACCAATAAAAAACATATGCTAACAAGTACCCTTAAACTATTCCTTTAAGAGGAATTCCAGTGAAATTATCAGATTTTGTTGATTGGATGTATATACAATATAATATCAAAGATTTTGACAAATAGGTTACAGAGATGATTGACTTGGTATGAAATATCATAAATGCAGTTAGCCTTAATTTCATGCATACAAACCTTAGATCATATCCTAATTGCAAACGAATTTATGGAGGAGGCCAACCCAATGAAAAAATAACTTTTATGGTTTAAAGCGGACTTTGAAGAGGCATATGCCTCATTTACTAGCATTTTATTATATTGTCATTGATAAGTCGAGATTGCATGATAAGCGGATGATATGAATGTAAAAATGTTTAAAGAAATTATTAATTTTAGTTGGGTGAATAGTTCTTTTCCCCCTGTAATATATGTCATTTTCAGTTTTCACCCCTAAATTTCGGTTTGGATTCCGTCCTCGTAAAAAAAAAAATCTGAAAAACCCGCCTCCTCCATCCAACTCATCAAATGCGCATATGTGGTGCTGACTTAGCTTTTTTTTAAATTTTTATTGGCCACATCAGATTTTAATTTTAAAATATCTGAAAATAAAAAAAATCCAAAAAATATTTAGATTTTTATCCAAAAATTTTAAAAATCGATTTTTTTCAAATATTAAAAAAATCTTCGGTTTTAATTTTTTTTAAAGATCCTGAAAAAAACAAATTCAAAATTTTTTTAAAAAAAGTCAGAATTTTTTTCGAAAAAAACTATATTTTTTTAAAAAATTCTACAAAATTTTGTTTTGGAAAATATTTTATTTTTAAAAATCTGGATACTGATTTTTTCAAAAATTTTATCCCATATTTTTATAAAATCTAGAAATTAAAATTTAGAAAGAAATCATTTTTTTTACGAAATTTATGAAAAATAAAAAATTCTAGAACTTAATGTATTTCAAAATTTTCGAAAATAATTAGAAAATATATTTTAAAAAAGTTCGGATTTTTCATTCCAAATTAAAAAGTTCATTTTTTATTTTTTTAAACAAAAAATAAAAATTTCGGAAAATATTTTTGTAATAAAAAACTTCCTGAATTTAAAAATAAATTACGTAAATAAAAAATTTCCTTAATTTTTTCTAATTTTTACAATTTTTTTTATTTTCAAATGTTTTAAATTATTTTTATTCTTAAATTAATATAAATAAATTTATAATTTTTTAATAAATAGGTACAAATGCCACGTGTACCCTTAAAAAAATAAGAAATAAAAATAATTATATAATCAGCGCGCTACATAAGTATATATGCACAGTCATCATGCCGCACGATGTACCACATCAACAAATATGCACAGTCATATGGGGGAGGGGGTCTTCCGGAAAAAAAAATTACGAGGACGAAATCCAAACCAAAAATTTTATACGGGTGAAAATCAAAAATGACCTATATTACAGGAGAGAAAAACACTATTAACCCATTTTAGTTTTATTGAATTTTAGCCCCACAAGATGAGAGAATTCTTTGTCCCTACTTTTATTCTCTATTGTAGCTATATGCTTCAATTTAGATAAATGAAAAGGTGGAATAATATATGTCAAATAGAGAAGAGATTTTATTTTATTTTTATAAATTTCAATATAGTTAACTATATTCTAAGGGAATAGATTCTTTAGAGTTTTTCCTCTTATGTGCTATTAATCTCACTATAACTATATTCTAAGGGAATAGATTCTTTAGAGTTTTTCCTCTCATGTGCTATTAGTCTCACTATTAAACTTTTTTGAGCAGTCATATTTGTACGTTCATTTAATGAAAACTCTGGTGACAACTTTGTTTCTCTATATTCTTATTGGTTAAAAACAATGGAGAGAGAGAAAGTAAGAGAGAAGATAACAACATCATGTGCGTATGAGAGGAAGTTGTTCAAAAATTGTCACAAAATGGTTGTATGAATATCATTTTTCAACTTTTTTACTCCCCTTTTTACATTAAAAATCATCTCACATTTTTATATTCAACGGTAAGATTGACGACAAATGAAAAACATGAAGAAAAAACACTTTTTTGAGAAGATCCATTCTCATAGTCTAGATTGGAAAAAAAAATATTAACATGTTGGATACTAATTTTTGGATTGATGGGTGAAGTGACATATGATTCTTAAAATAGCTTTAGCAACTTATTTAGGTTGCCTCAGTGCAAAGTTAAAATATTTGGGGAGGTTAGAATGATGGACAACGGTGTGAGTGTATGGATGATGAGTTTGAGTGGGGTTTAAATCAGGAAGGAAAGTTTTTAAATCAATGTTAATATTACACCATGTGAATTGTAGGATCAACTAGTGGACACCTCAATCATGAGCCCATGACAACACACACATGGTAGTTAGGGTTGAGTATTACCTTTCGTCGATCGACTCAACAATGTTCTTTATATTTGTCTAGTTCGAAGGGACTGATCTAGTTAGACATACTTTGATGAGACTTGTTCATTTTTTTTTTTGACACATAGACTTGTCCATTCTATTATGCCAAATTTGATTCGTCCATGTCTCATGATATACGAAGAAATCAAGGCTTGTATGGATGTACTTGATAAAGAAGTTAATTTAACTCATCCACAATCTCTTCCGTGTTTAATTACGTCGTCACATTTATTATTGTAGTTGTATTGAATTGTTGTGTTATGCTGTTGAATTTATGTTTAGTTTTGTTGTTGAATAAAATGTTTAGTTTTCTTATTGAAATTGCAATGAATTATAACTCAAGTTGATGTTAAGGTAAATATCATATTTAATAGCATACTTCGAATTATATAATCAGAAATTTTATAAAATGATTGAGATTAATAGTAGTTTATTAATCAACTAACACGTGTCTTAGGTCACTAATTTCCCATAAACTTTTCTTCATCGCAAGAACTTCACAGCTTGTAGTCACCATCTTCATTTTCGAAGGTGTGTTTGAATAAACTTTGTTGAATTAACTTCTCTCAGAAAAGGAAAAAAAATGCAATCTCTATCACTGAAACTCAGCAAGAGGCTCTCCAATTCTTCGCATCCTCATTGGAGAATCTCATCAAACTTCATCGCACACGCTTCAACCACCTCTTCCTCCCCTTCCCCACCGTCACCTCCGATCTCCGCCGCCGCAAACGCCACCACCACCGCCTCCACTCTCAACAACCTCCTCACTGCTCCATGGTCCGCTTCTCAAACCCGCGGATTCACTTTCTCTGGATCTGATGTAAGCGTAAATCATTTCTTCAATTGCATGGGTCTTTTCAATTTTGAAATCGTTTCACTGTGATTTGATTCTTCAATTGTAATATGAGACTGTTTCTTCTTTAATTTCAGGTTAGAGTTGGAAATTTCATTGAAAATCGAGGTAGTTTTTTTTTTTTTTTTTTTTAATTATTTTTTTTTTTTGTATTTTTTTAATTTTTTTTGTTTTTTTTTTTTTATTTTTTTTAATTATTCTGTTCTGCTGCAATTATTCAATTTGCTATGGTTTTAGTTACTGATAGTTTGAATTTGGATTTGTGTTGTGGTGGATGTGGATTGAATGCATATGATCGATTTCAGGGCGCGCTTATGAGGTGATTACTAAGTATTTGATAAATTGCATGTGTTAAATAATGTTTCAATTGATGTTTGTTGTGTTAATCTAACTTTGTGTTTGGTTATCTAAATTGTATCAGGTTCTTAGACAATATCACTCTCTGGAAGGAACAGGAAAAGCTGCTATCAAGGTTTGTGATAAGTTTTTTGCTATTTTCTTCCACATTCCTGGCTGAATGGTAGTATGGTAGTGCTCAACAAACTTATTATTGAATGTAATTGCCTTTGCATGTTATGTTTCTTCATCTATTTAATATTTATTATAGTGATGGGACTTTATGTCTAATTTGTAGTTCCAAGTGGGAATGTTTAGTTGTTGGTGCATGTGTATAAATTTAACTGCCTTTGACAAGGAAAAGAGAATTAGTAGGATGAATATTAAGTGTGTAATTGGATGAGCTTTGTCAAACGTGATTTTGAATTAAGTTGAGCACATAAAATTTGGTTGGTATCAAGTTTGAAGGGGTGTGATTCATGTTTGGATGTTTTTACTTTGGAAGCAAGTTTGATGTGAAACATAGTATAAATTCTTTGATACAACTCAAAAGCTAGTACTTTTTATGACTCAATAGTTAAGCCAAGGTTTGAAGGCAAAATAAATTTTACTAGACACCAATCAAACATGTGTAGTCGCTTAAATCACATTTGCTGGAAACAAAACCAGTTTCCATCGTGAAACCGGTCATGCACCAAGTATTAACACATTATTTCTGTCATTCAAAGGAACTATTATTTCTAAAGGCTTTCATTTCATGTGACATTTATGTTTTAACTTCAAAGTGAAGGAGAGGTTTGTTTAGCAATTATGTTTAGGTAAAGTCATATTGGGAATTTTTTTTAGCAATTATGTTTAGGTAAAGTCATATTGGGAATTTTTTGGACCCTCTTTATTAGACAACATGACGCCTACAACCAACTCCTTGTCTTTGCTTTCCACAATATGGTATGCCTTGATATTGTACTTCATCTTCCCCTCTTGCTTTTGCGGGGGAAACTTTTCATAAGCAATTATAGAACTTCTTTTCTTCCCCATTCACGAGAAACATGGTGAAGCAAATGAATAGAAACATGTGAGTACTTGATGTTGTACTTGAAGTTTAATAACAATTTACTTGGACAATACCAACAAGTTAACCCCAAACGTTTTCTTATTGATCTATTTGTACATTTACTGGCTGAAGAATTTTACTGGGATGTATCTATAAGGATGTTCGCCCTACTTGGTTTGCATTTTTTATTTTTTTGAATGGCAAATGTTAGTATGTTAAGGGGGAGCCTTGGCGCAGCGATAAAGTTGTTGTCATGTGACTGAAAGGTCACGGGTTCAAGTCCTGGAAACAACCTCTTGTGTAATAAACATGGTAAGGCTGTGTACAGTACAATACACCAAATAGTGGGACCCCTTTTTAGACCCTGTGTATGTGGGAGCTTTAGTGCACCGGCTGCCTTTTTTTAAATGCTAGGATGTTAATTGTTATGTTAGTATTTTTCTCAATTGCCAGGATTTGAACCCTGAACCTTTATCTCCTTAACTCCTTTAAACCCTTACTTGGTTTGCATTGATATAACAACATTATAAAATAATGTCTCACTAAGCAGATTCATTGAGCAGCTCAAAGAGTCATATTGTATGCTTTGGTTAAGCAATTATCCATTTTAATGACCTACACTATGTTTTCGAGTTGAATGTTATGCATTCTCTATTTGGTGCTGGTAATGATAAATGCTAAGTCTTGGTTATATGTGTGGAACAATGACTCGCAGGTTCCACCTCACACCGTAGCTGGTTATGCCACAGCTGCTACTGCCGGAGAGGTTGACATCAAAAGGTTAGTTGGTGTATTATGACAAGCATTTGATTGTAAAATTGGCTGTGCTTTTTTGCTGCATCGCTATCGCATTGATGAGTTTGATTATTGTCTTGATTCTGTTACCACTCTTTAGGGGCCATGTAAACTATAGTTTTGAAAGTTTGATTGTACATGCAACCATTTTTGTCATTTTTATTATAAATATTATTATATAGGAACAGGAAAACACAAGAGAGGACAAGGTATCCTCCAAAATGAACTTAATCTACAATAATAAGAGTAATGATGCAATAACTAATAGTAAACCTCAATACAAACTAACCCAAGGAGAAAGCGCAAAATAGAACCACCACAACTGCCCTAAAATTATCCTAAGAAACTCCCTCCACAAAATACCTGCAGTGAAAGTGATGGACTAATACTAAACAAACACCACATAACACTCCCTTTTCTTAATGCCTGCCATTATATACTATTGTTGCTAATCCTTGAAGTTCCTTTACCACCTTAAATAGAACAGCTTCACCCAACATATTAGCGACCTTTATCCGCATTGGAATAAGAAGTGATTGTGGATCCGAAAATGGCCCCGATTGTTTCAGATTTTTTTCTAAAAAAAACCACTTTTGTCATTTTTAAGCGTCTTTTTAGGATTTTAAATCTATTTTGACTCTAAAATGAAAGGCTATTAGGATTAGCTCTCTTCAAAATCTATTTTTTTCAAAAACAAGGAGGTAACACATGTACAAGTTAAAACTCATTTTTTTTTTTACAAAAAGTGATTGTAATATTTTTCAGCATTATCCCTGTGATCAGAAGTTGTTGGAACACCAACATATAGCAATTTTGCATATTCTGATGCACAAATCCATCTTTAAGTTCACTTTCCAACTGAGTCTATGAAGCTGAAATTTCAATTTTTTGTATTCGTTCTGGCTTGTTATTTTGATGGTTTTTCTCTTATGTGACGGGAGACATGATTGTGGCTTTCTGGGTTAATTTGTGTTCTGGATCAATTTAAAACTTACAGCATAGAGGTTTTCTTACAGCATAGAATATACAGCTTTATTGAGTTGCTTATTCCTTATGTGTGTGTGTGTATTTAATTTTTAATGTACAGCATAGGTTGAGTTAGTTGGATCAAAATATGGTGTACGATAGAACATTATGGGGTAATTTGATCCATGTAGCGACCCCACTTAGTGGGATAAGGCCTGGTTGTTGTTGTTGTAATTATTATGGGGGTTGGTAAGGAAATGATGACCATGGTGACATGGCCACTATTTCAGTGAAATGTTGATGGATTGTGCATATTCCTTGATTTTATATACTACCATGGTTAATATTCTGTAGATAGGTGTTGCAATAGAAGTTGTGTTACCTTCTTGCTTAGCCAATAGCGTGTCTTCAGCCGGAATTTTAGCATTTAGGCTGTTGTGATACAGACATCCAATACAAGTCATTATGTGTTTTGGATCAGAAGTGTCTTTTCTCCACTCATTTTCTTGATAACAAGCGTGTTTCAGCCCTTCAATTGCTGATTTTTCTTTATCGCTAGACAATTAGCTTTGATGTATGGAGGTATACATATTTACAGGTGCTCTACTTTTTGTGCTTAACTTAATATTTGGTTTTGTTTATGCAACACTAAAAGGGGTATCAGGTTGGTCTTAATTCTTGAATTTGTTTGGCAATTAGAGAAACAATTGCGACACTTTTGAATTTCATGAATTTCCTTTTTGATCAGATCTGGCATTTAGTAGATATGGTTTGGATGTTTGGTTAGTTCTCATTTATCCTTGACCATTGGTTGTCATTTATAGGGAGCGAAACAGTGGATTGAGGAATCAAGGCCCAAAGACAAAGAGAGAACAGCTCCTAAAAGTTACTGCAGCTGTTCCCCTTCTTTTAATATACCCAAATGCCTATTCATTGCTCGCGGCAAATTTCTTCATATTCTGGCACATAAATGCAGGGATCGAAGAGATTTTGGCAGACTACGTTCACCATGAAATGACCAGGGAATTTGTCTTGATTTCTCTCAGGTTGTTCCTGATAATAGCAATTAAGGACGTTTTCTTAAATTTTGTATTTGTATGATTGGATAAAGTTTGGGTTGTACTTACATTGCCTTGCAATAAGAGCTCCTTGAGGAGCAAACTTGAGAAACCTGTTGAATAGTTTTTGTCTCTTCTCAAACTTAGAGGCGATGCAACATGATAACTTCACGATTTATCAAGTTAATGGTTGAATTGTATTTTGCAGGACATATGTTCCGTTGCTAATTGTGATTTATACAAAAATTATTGTTGTGGTAGATAATAAAGAGTTGGAGACATGCATTGTTAAATGTTTTGGAAACCAGTTATTTTTTTATTTTTCTGCCCCCCTCCCCCTCCTTTGGACAATCTGGTTTGCACAGTTACAAATTTATAACTATTATTTGATATTTCTGTTTTACTCTTTATTATCGAATAGAGAAATGATATTTGTACAACCATTTTGTGACAACCTTTTAACAACTTTCTCTCTCATACTCACATTATACTCTTATTCTCTCTCTTCCTTTTTCTCTCTCCATTGATTTTGACCAATGAAAAAAGAGAAAAAAGAAGTTGTCACATAAGTTGTATCACATGGTTGCTCAAATATCACTACTCTATTGAGTAATAGCGTTAATTTTAACAACTTAGATTTTGTTTTTGATATTTGAACGTGAGATCATCACGAAATTCTATTTAGTAATAGAGAAGGATGGAAGGAAAGTGTTGTACCTTCTTCTATATATTATTTCTAAATCCTTGATTTTGAGCTTATTAAATTATTTTCTTGATAACAATAACGTTTAGAGATTTATTTATTTTGGTACAAAACACGTTTAGAAATTTTATTGTTGAAAGTTTATATTTTCAATAATTACGTAGTTTCATATTCTAATAACAAATATATAAGCTATTTATCACCAAAGAAGTTGCTGTTATTATGTGGTCAAATTAAGTGAGCCAGTTAGACTGTCAAATGACTTACGAGTTTTATAGGTGGATTTCAAAGTTGGTTAGTAGAACTAGAAGATAATGGAAATTCTAGTGGATGTAACAAAAAGAAGGAATTTCTAGTGGATTAACACAAAATAAATGTGTATGGTCTTCAATACACTGCATAAAAAAATATAATATGTCTTGCACCAAAAATTGAAACAATACTATATGCCAGGAGGCTGGTTAAGACCCACCCTGTCAAGTAACTATGAAGATCTTCCATTGAGAAAAATAATTATATTGATCTGATTTACGAACAACCTTAATACAATAAGGCATAATCTTCTTCGTGATAGATTAATTCAGAACTTACTACTTTATATAAATGGTTATAAATTATGGGATCAGTATATTTATCATATCCACAATCGATGCGGTCACTCTGAGTAATATTGTTTGATTATATTTATTCTCGTAAAAGTTTTGTATTATATATTGAAGATTTATGTCCAAGCAAAGCCTAATCTTATAAAATAATACTAATAGATTAATGGAGCTCAGAAAACTAAATGGATCACAGATCATGTGGGTGAGCGTCATGGAAGAAAGGTACAATAGTTCTGTAACCCAAGATCTACGAATCGGAATCACGTAGGAGTATACATAAAGAGAGGGTGGACCCACCAAAAATATGAAATCACCGTCACCTGGCTCTGTCTGTAGTCTTAAAAAAGTAAATGAAATTGATTCTTTATGTACCTTCCAAATCTAGCTACAAATCCTATGTGGAGCCATTTACCAATTTACTTCCAAACCTTTTTACTGTACGGTAATTTCCTTCCAAATCTTCTTTTTTTCTCGTATTGTATTGTCACTGTGCTACTGCTCAAACACTGTTCAGGTGTTGATGCTGACGATGGTTAAGCTTTAATTGGACTACACCGCCCTGCCGGTTGCCGGCCATACCCTCATTCATTTTCTATTTTCAACCATGACATGACCTATCAAAATAAAAGGGTCGAGAATTTTTTTTAAAAAGTTTCTAATATATGGTGACTTCTTGTATATCCCACTTTTCAACTTGATTCTGTTTTCTTTCAAAAACATAAAATGAAACAAGCATTACGGTAAGATTTTTTATTTTTCTTCCATCTAGTGCTTGTTCTCAATTCTTATGATCTAGATACAATGTTAGAAGCTGTTTGTTTGATCATCAAGGAGATATATTTGCTTGGTCACAAGTCCAAATAAAATATTATTTGAGCACACATAAAACAAAAAAAATAAAATACAATTGAATAATGTCAATCGATATGATTAAATACTTTTTCTTTAATTTTTTTCATTTCATGTGAGTGTCTAAGTAATATTAATTTGTGTTGTGCCTATGAAAGATTTTGTCAATTATCAAGTTCTTGACCCACTAACTCATATCGTATATAACAATGATAAATAGACAACTAAAATTTAACAACTTATTTGCACGGTAGTTCTCTATCAAACAATTTTAGGCTGACATGCTTCCCAAGACAACACAAAAAGTTAAGATTAGTAATATTTGAACAACTCATTTTATACAATTTATGTGACAACTTCTTTTATCTCTCTTTTCATTGGTTAAAAACAATGAAAAGAGAAAAAGAAAGAAAGAGAATAAGAGTATAATGTGAGTATGAGAGAGAAAGTTGTCAAAAGATTGTCACGAAGTGGTTGTACAAATATCATTTCTCAAAGTTTAACTTGTACTATCTCTTACTCGTATTATATATGGTGGTGGACAACTTTTTGATTGTCCATTTATCATTTCTCTATTTAATATCTTATAAGATCATGAATAACAACACAAATATATATTACAATAAACTCCGATGAGTTATACTCCCTCCGTCCCAAAATAAATGAATCTTATGTAAAAAATAATATTGTCCTAAAATAACTTATTTATTTCACTTTTCAATACAATATTAATTACTTTTTTTTCCAATTATAACTCTAATTAATACTACCTCCGTCCCTAATTATAGGGTCCTTTTGAAAAAATAACGGGAATTAAGATAGTGGATATTTGTATTAAATATGTTTGTAATTACTATTGTTTTTACAATTTTATTCTTTAAGAGAGAGTGTTGGTTTATGTTTTCAACATGTTATTTATTGTTGATTGAAGAAAAATATGTATAATAAATAAGGGCATGTATGTAAAAAAATAATTAATGTAGTTGGAAATATGTATATTAAATATGTTTGTAATTACTATTGTTTTTACAATTTTATCCTTTAAGAGGGAGTGTTGGTTTATGTTTTCAACATGTTATTTATTGTTGATTGAAGAAAAATATGTATAATAAATAGGGGCATATATGTAAAGAAATAATTAATGTAGTTGGAAACAACAAATGTGTTTTATAAAAAGGGACAAAAAAATTCTCAAAAGGGTCTTATAATTAGGGACGGAGGTAGTATTAATTTCATCACTCTCAATTCAATAATATATTCAGCTTTGCATTTATGACAGTGGAGAATACACCAATATTTAACAAGAACACTTAAAACCATTTTCTCTTTCATTCATTTATATATTTTTCTTAATATGTTTAAAATGAGCAAATGACTCACTTAATCTAGAACGGAGGGAGTAGTTCAAAACAAACTTGGTCATCTTCAAACACACACACACTCTCTAAAATCACCTTTCATGTCCAAAAATCTAAGAACATGACATTTTAATTTGATCAACTCAATATTGCAGTCTCTAAACTATTATTATTCAACATTGCACTGAGCCTACTAAGACTCAGCAACAACCTCGAAATCATGTTCAATGGTGTGACGATCACACATCAACTAATTCAAACTTAGTCTATTGACAAGCTCTTTCACATTAACCGAGTTACCAATACCTTATACTTCCAACTAGTTTTTGATGTTAATATCAAGAAGGAAGAATAAATGTGTCGATGGTAGGGAAATAACAAAGACAAAGTTGGACACAACTCGTTGTTGTGAAAACTAATTTTTGGGTTACGAAGGTGAGGTGAAGGTTGACCGCACCGCTCATTGAGAATGATAAACCAACCCTAATATTAAATTGAAGATTTTGAAAATAAAAGGTAAATAGACCTAGTGTGTTTGATTTGTTGAAAAATGATATAGTCTGGACAACATAACTCAATTGTATTTGTTTGATTTGTAAATTGTATATGCGACTAGACATATTTGGGGCAATGAGATCAGACAAAAACAAAAATTGTTGTCCCTCGCTAAATCATAAGATACACTTTTGTCTCAAATACAAATTATTTAAACCACCAAAATACCTTTTTATTTTCAACTCAAACATTCTCTCTCTCTCTCTCC
>Ga0228710_1004971_pt1 | contig 20874 bp, 22 predicted proteins | sample MedpolnodulmetaG_FD_177995 | JGI IMG/M metagenome (GOLD analysis project Ga0228710, IMG submission 177995) | Root nodule microbial communities from Medicago polymorpha collected in Santa Monica, California, United States - pink nodules | ecosystem: Host-associated > Plants > Roots > Nodule... | reverse complement strand
AGATCCATGATGTCTCAACAAATCTTGGGTTGAATCTACTCCTAACTACCTTGCTTTGTGTTTCTCTCTCAAGAAAAGCCCTAGTCTCTCTCTAGAAACCAGAAAAATATCAAAACAATGTAATAATGTCTTTGTAAAGAGAAGAGAAAACTATTTATATGGGCTACTTCTGCAAGATTTCACTAATAGCCAAATATTTCGCTATTAGCGAAATGTATAGAATTTGCCTCTGCACCAATGGAGTTGCTCCACGTGTCCCTTATGCACTTGAAGTTCCTGAAGTTCGCTGATGGTGAAATCTCTCTGATGCAACTTCGCTAATGGCGAAATATACGCTAATAGCGAAGTTTGGCCTTCTGCTTCTGAACTTCGCTGATGGCGAAACCTCACTGGAATTTTGCCAACTATTTCGCTAATGGCGAAATATACGCTAATAGCGAAAATTGGCCTTCTGCTTCAGAACTTCGCTGATGGCGAAACCTCACTGGAACTTTGCCAACTATTTCGTTAATGGCGCAAATCTCGCTAATAGCGAAATCTTGTGAACTTGGTACATTTTTATCCTTGCTTGCATTTTCCTGCACAAAAAGGGTTGAGTAAGGCATGTAAAGCATAAATGGTAAAAGAACACAATTTGGTAGCTTTTCCTTAGATAACTTGCAGAACAAGTCACTAAAATGCCTAGATTAACACATAAAATATGTTATTTTTGAGCACTTATCATGTATCTCGGGTCGAAAAGAAATGAGTCGTGTCCACTTCGTTGTCACAAAGTTTCCATACATCGGAATTGACGCTTGAAGCCTCAACTTTAACGGAAGCTTCAACCTTCACGGAAGCTTCGGCCTTAATGGGAGCTTCAACCTTAATGGAATCGACAACACTAAGTTTTCGATCACCCGGATCATCACCCGCATTTTCAACCATATCTATAAATAAACAACATATAATTGCTAAAATAATTAATAAACATGTATCTAATATCATATAATACCATAAACAAACCCAAAAAAACAAAAGAAAAAAAATTGAAAAAAAATAATTTTGGCAGTAGCACTGCCAATTGAAGTTTTGAAATTTTTTCTAAGTGTCCAACGGTAGTTAACAGCCGCTGACCCCCAGCGGTAGTTAACTGCCGCAGAAGTTCATGTCAGAACAAAAAAAAACAGCAAAATCAATCAAATGTGAACAAGTTAAAACTTGCAATACCTGTTTTTTGATGCATATTGTGTGTAGAAACGTCCTAGCAATCGATCAGTAATTATTTAGAACTAAGATTTTGACAAAATATTTTTGAAATGGGGATTTTTTTGAGGAGTGGTAATATGAGGTAAGGTGATGAGTGAATAAGAGGTAGGGGTTTTTTGGTTTTGGAGAAAAAAAAGCAACGGCAGTTAACTAGCGCTGGCACCAGCGGCATTTAACTACTGCCGGTTTGCCCAACGGTAGTTAACTACCGCTTGAGACTTTAAGGTAATTTTCTTACGTCAATATGACACTTTTGAAGTCAGAAGAGCAATTTTCAAAGAATAGCGTTTCACTCTATCCACCAAAAAGAAATGGGCTCGATGTTCTTAAATATTATGTTGTTCCTTTCAAGTCACAAAACTCAGTCACACTACATAACTGATTGCCGTGGGAAATAATATCGCGCGCTATCAGATTATCCTTTGTGTATTTGACAATTACTTATTAAAAAGAAAACGTATTTGACAGTAAAACCAACTATTCATGTATTTATTTGTATTCCTAAAAAAAAATGTATTTATTCTAAGTTTCTTTCTACCAATGTCCACAAGCAAGTATAAGATTGAGAGAATCAGATCATCAAAATCAATGGTAAATTTCAGTTATGAACTTTCAAAAATAAACAAAAATATTCATTAAAAAAATTAAACAAAAAAAAAAATATGTATATATATATATATATACACACACACATTTTTAATCACTATTATAAGCGAAAATCCACTTTTTAAATTTATTGAGTAAAAGATGTATGTGGTCTATGTTAAAGTCTACATACATGCATTATTCAATAAATTTAAAAAGTACATTTTTTTTTGTTATAATAGTGACAGGATGATGTATTTACAGTTGATAATATCAAACATATTTACATTCTTCTTATTTTTAAAAAATAAAAAATATAAGTAACTCTATTGATACTTCCAACAAATTGATTCACGACTTATTGGCGTAAACATTATTAAACCGTGAACTGGATGATTATCAATTCCATTAATTGGTTAAATCTAGTTTTTAAAACATTGGTCCAAACCACTTGTGTCCCATAAACAAAAGGTTATGCAATTGTTAGAATTTATTTTGAGTAAAGTAATTTTTTTTTTAAATTACTTTAACAAATTAATTCTAAAGTTGAATGAAGAGTTACCTTTAATTTAAAAGAAATTAAGAAAATAATCTGAGCCAATGAATGAAAGTTATTTTGCCTAGAAAACCGAGTAAACGTTCTAGAAATTGAGTCTTGGTGTGCTCTTGTTTTGTAGTAGCACTCCAGTGGGAATGTTTTCTTCAACCGTGTGGAGCCCTCGAGTGGAAAGAATTTTTGTGGTTGCAATTTTAGCGATACGATAATTGATATAAACATTAACTCATTAGCATCCATAGAAATATTTGGTGTATATTACAAGACTTGACTTTAGCCAAATGAGCCAAGTCCATGAAAAAAAATGATATTGGAACATATATTTGGTTGTAACCTTATTAGGTCCCGTTTACTCTTTAGAAATATTTTCGGATTATACTTTGAATGTGGATGGTTGAAATTAGAACATTGGTATGAATTTTTATTTTTATTTTTGAATTGTGATAGAGAGAAAATGAAAGCTAACTTATTATGTATAGTAAGAGTGTGTGGACAATAGGAATATCACAACATAACCAAATTCTTATTATGTATTCCTTTTGTACTCTCACAATGAAACCAATCATCAAATTCAAATTATCATTTTTATTCTTGTTACTTGTCTCTCAATCCATCACTGCAGAATCAAAATGTAGCAAAACTTGTGACTTAGCTTTGGCTTCCTATTATATATGGGAAGGTACAAACTTGACATATATTACAAACATCATGCAATCCAAGGTTGTTTCAAAACCTCAAGATATTTTCAGCTACAACACTGACACTCTACCAAGCCTAGATATGCTCCGTGTTTCTACAAGAGTGAATGTTCCATTCCCTTGTGATTGCATCAATGATGAGTTTCTTGGTCACATGTTTCTGTATGAGTTTCAGCCAAGAGATACCTATGCTTCCATTGCTGAGTTGACTTTTAGCAATTTGACCAATAAAGAGTGGATGGAGAAGGTCAATGTTCCTGATTCTGTGAAGGTTAATGTTACTGTTAACTGTTCCTGTGGAGACAAAATGGTTTCCAAGGATTATGATTTGTTCATAACATATCCTCTTAGTTCTGAGGACACTTTGGAGTCCATTGCGAAGCATACCAAGGTTAAGGCTGAGTTGCTGCAGAGGTACAACCCTGGTGTCAATTTCAGCAAAGGAAGTGGTCTGGTTTTTATTCCAGGGAAAGGTTACATTTTTATTTGAGTTTCGATATTTTGAATTTCAAAATTTGTCAAAAAAGTATATCAGACCTGTTTGAATTGACTTATCTGAGTTTATCTACTTGTGAGACTGTAGAGAGCTTATGAAAAGAACTTACAATAAGTTAATAAGTTGTTTATGACTTATATGAAAATAGTTTGCCTTTATTTTTTCTTTTATTATAGAAATAACTTATGTGGGAAGCGCTTCATTGAGTTGTTTATCCAAACAAAGCATTAATGTTTGACTATATTATCCAATTTAACATTCATTCTTTTATTGATTTTTTTCCTTTTAACTTTGCAGATAAAAATGGAGTTTATGTTCCCTTGCCCCACAAGTAAGTTTTAATATGTTATCCTTCATGCTCAATGCTCAACACAATGAACATTCATTTATGTTTTGTTCGATAATCATTATTTATATTTCCTTTTCTCTCTTGCAGAAAAGCAGGTTTGGCCTTCAAACATATCAGAGAATCGGCCATGTTGATGACTATTTATTTTGGCATGTCTCTCTGAGCTTAAATTTCTATCTATATAAGCAGGTCATTTAGCTAGGAGTTTAGCTACTGCTGTCGGAGGAATATGCATGGTTTTGTTATTAGCAATTTCTATATATGTTAGATACTTTCGAAAGAAGAATGCCGAGGAGTCTAAATTGCCATCAAAATATATTGTGGTGGACAAATCACCTAAATTTTCGTACGAAGAACTCGCCAATGCTACTGATAACTTCAGCTTGGCTAACAAAATTGGTCAAGGTGGTTTTGGTGAAGTCTACTATGGAGAGCCGAGAGACAAGGTTTGTTATCATAGCATTGTTAGTTTTACTTTGCATTGATCATTTGAAAGAAAAGTTGCATATGAAAGGTTTAAATAGGAAGATAATAACCTCCATGTGACTATTTTAGACTTATATATGTTCTCTTCAATTTGCACAGAAAACTGCAATAAAAAAGATGAAGATGCAAGCAGCAAGAGAATTTCTTGCTGAACTGAAAATCTTAACAAGAGTTCATCACTGCAACCTGGTAAATTTTCAAACTTCAATCATGTTTTGTTTTATAAAGTTGGTTGTTGCTCTATAAACTTATTTGAGTAATATGTGAGTGTGTTTGAACATATATAGGTACACCTGATTGGATATTGTGTTGAGGGATCTCTATTCCTTGTTTATGAATACATCGACAATGGAAACTTAAGCCAACATCTACATGATTCAGGTGACATAGTTATAAGCACACGATGAAGAGTATCTATTTTCAGTGCTGTTGCATTAATGTGAATAAAATGACTCTAGCATAAAAGGATCAAATGAAACTATTTACAGAGAGAGAGCCGATGACGTGGTCTACCAGGATGCAAATTGCTCTGGATGTAGCAAGAGGCCTTGAATACATTCATGAGCATTCAGTGCCTGTATACATCCATTGCGACATCAAATCAGATAATATTTTATTAAATGAAAACTTCACTGGGAAGGTATAGTATTACGCCTCTATTTTGTTAAAGCTTCTTAGGACTTACTATTTTCCTTCTTGAGATAATTGTGGTAGATCATACATTATTCTTATTATTACAGATTGCAGATTTTGGATTAACCAGGCTTACCGATTCTGCAAATTCAACAGATAACACTCTTCATGTGGCTGGCACATTTGGTTACATGCCACCTGAGTATGATGAATTCTGCTTCTATTTTTACAATATAGGATTTGGAATTTTGAAATCAAAGAGCCATTCTTTTTCTTTAGTTTCTTTCCACATTAGTAATCAACTAGTCATAACTCATTAGATGAAAAAGTAAAAACTAGTCCACTTCCTTAGTTTAATTCTACCATTTACTTTTGTGCAGAAATGTATACGGACGTATTTCTCGCAAGATAGATGTATATGCTTTTGGAGTTGTTCTTTATGAACTAATTTCTGCTAAACCAGCTGTGATAAAGATCGATAAAACCGAGTTCGAGAGCGAGATTAGGACGAATGAATCTATTGATGAATACAAGAGCCTTGTAGCTTTGGTAATTATTAAAGTCCCACTAATTTTAATTCTAAATTAACAACCTTAACTAAGTGTTTATATATTGTGTTAGTTTGATGAAGTTATTGATCAAAAGGGAGATCCTATAGAAGGTCTAAGAAAGCTGGTTGATCCAAGGCTAGGAGATAATTATTCAATTGATTCCATTAGCAAGGTATTTATTTATGAATCATAAATATTTTTGTTTTTCTGATTTCAGCATCAGACAAACTTTACATGTTTTTCCACTTGCAGATGGCAAAGCTTGCCAGGGCTTGCTTAAACCGAGATCCGAAACGTCGTCCAACAATGAGAGCTGTTGTGGTTTATCTAATGACACTTAATTCTACAATTGATGATGGAAGTAGGACAGCCAGTGCAGCATTGAGTACTGTTATGGAGCATGACTCAAATTGAAATGAATTTCGAATGTGAAACAATTCAAAATGTATGATGAGAAAGGAAGATCAGGACTTTTTGAGCCGTATGTATGTAACAGTCAAGTTCATTTGGAGGTTGCAGCATCATTTACTGCCGGTATATAATAATATCATAAGATATATACATTTATGTTCTATCTAGAAAATAACATCAATAATTCATGATATCTAGAAGAGGACTTCTACTTGCTGTATTATATATACAATGCAGTTGTCATATAACAACCACATTTGACAACTTTGCAGATTTATCAAGAATATTTCCAAGAAATGAAGTCTTCAGCACATTTTATTAGCACAAAATCTTCAAATGAGCATGAATTACAATTGGTGACTAATTTTCTTCTTATTACAACAGCTAGAAATAGATAATACAATGATATTAAAAGACATATGATACTACATTCCTCAAACAGAGAAATAGAAATTAGTTTCAAACACGTGTATATCTGTATATGTATATAATTACACAGCGCTACATGAAACCAATTCGTTCTTCTGCGATTTGCACCAGCTCTGTTGTTTTTTCTTTGTAGTCTTACGCTAAATATGCTTTCAATTTGTCTTGAAAGCCATCGGGGTTTCCCATTTACAAACACATTACATCCCAAAAGCATCCCAACTACTGATCCACATGCACATCCTATTACCACTGCTTTCCAGCCAAATCCAGATTCCTCTTCATCGTTAGATGTTGAATATGGCGACTGATCTTCATCAGTTTTGCATGATTTTGACAATGGAAATCCACATGACATTGCATTTCCTTCAAAAGAATCATTTCCAAATGTACCAAACTGTTGACCTGTAGGTATGATTCCCTCAAGGTGGTTTTGTGAAAGATTCAAGAAAGAGAGAAAATTCAAATTTGTCAAAGCCAAAGGAATCTCACCCTTCAATTGGTTCCTTGAGAGGTCTAACCACTCTAGATTTCTCAAACTACTCAAAGAATAAGGAATTGTACCTGTGATTCTATTGTTTGAAAGGTTAAGGCCTTTGAGAGAAATTAATTCTCCAATGACTTGTGGAATTTCTCCTTCAAACATGTTATTTGATAAATCAATAGTTGTGAACGTGGTCAATATCCTCGTTAGCTCCATAGAAAGTCCTTTTACTACGACCACCACAGAATCATTATAGTAATTGGACTTACCCATGTATTGCAAACCAGTGTTATTGTCATTCACATTCATCATTCCTTGAAAATTCTTGATGCACGATGTTGGCAAGGGCCCAATAAAATTGTTGTTAGAGACATCAAAAATTCTCAACTTAGGAAATGGATGCTTGGTGCTAGAACAGGTGATTGCACCATGAAGATTATTTGATCGTAAACTTAGTACCTGTAACTCTTGTAGAGTTTCTAGCCAATTGGGAAAAGTATCCTCTATGTTGTTGTCTCCAAGGTCCAAAACTTCGAGTTTTGTACAGTGAGCCAAAGATTGTGGCAATGGTCCTTCTAATTGGTTGTCATTCAACTTTATAGTCGCAAATGCATTTTCTTTGGAAAAAGTAGGCAAGCTTCCACTAAGGTTGTTCATTTGCATATCCAAAATGCAAAGAGAAGGAAATGTTCCCAGGCATTGTGGGATCATGCCTGTTAGTTTGTTTCGAGCTAAATTGAGCACATTAAGGGAGCTTGCATGGCACAATGTTGAAGAAATGCCTCCTGTGAAGTTGTTGTTAGAGAGTAAAAAAGTTCTCAATGCCTAAAGATGGAATTGGAAGATCTCCTTGCAACTTTTTGGAACTTAGATCAATGTGCCAAATGTCCTTCCATGTGTTTAAGATTTTCTTATGAAACCATTCCGGAATTTTCCCATGAATGTTGTTATTAGTGCCATATCGGATCGTTGTGCTAAGAATTTAGGAAAACTATTAATATTGGTAGAAGATAGATAAAAAGATTCAAGGCTGGGAAAGATGGAGTTAGCACTGCTATCATTGTTGATAGAAAGAAAACTATTGTGCGAAAGATTGAGGAACTGTAGATTTTTAAGTTTTGAAAATTGGTGAAAATCCACAACACCACTCAAGTTGGTTGATGACAAAGTTAAGTAAGTAAGATTTTGGAGTTCAAATATTGATTTTGGAAAATGACCTTGTAGGTTGTTGTTAGAGAGAAGCAAATACTGCAATGAATAAGATTTAAGCTCACCAATGGACCCTGTGAGTTGGTTGTCTCTAAGGTGCAGCACTAACAAGGAAGATAGAGAAAAACACCAATGTGGAATTGTTCCATTTAACATATTCGAATTTAAACCAACAATACTTAATTTTGTAAGTTTACCGGTTTCAATTGGAATTGGGCCAACTAATTTATTAAATGATGAATCTAAATAAGAAAGTTGAGGTAGATTGTGGAACACATTAGGGATAAGGCCAGTGAAGTTATTTTGTTGAAGATCTAAATCAGTGAGATATACAAGGTTTGAAAATAATGATGAGATCTCACCTTTAAGTTTGTTGAGTGAAAGGTCCAAATGTGTTAGTTGAGTGAGGTTCCACAAAGATAGAGGAACTAAACCATCAAATTTGCATTTCATGAGTTGTAATTGGGTTAGAAACTTCAAATGGCCTATGGAATTGGGAATTTCACCTGAGACAGTTATGAGAGAGAGGTCCAAGTACCTTAGAGGAGTACTCCAGTTGGATTTTGGAAGTTGACCACTAAGATCACCATTACCTAACAAATCTAGTTTTTGAAGATTTGGCAAAGAGAGTATGTCACTTGACAAATTTCCCTGCAATCTAGTGAATGCTAGACTAAGGGAGACCAAAGAGGATGACAAATTCATTAACAACTACAAAGAGCTCCCTCTGATTGAAGACATATCCACAGAATCCAGATAAAGCTCCCTTAAATTAGTAGCGTTATGAATGAGTTTCTTCCATGTGAATGAATTAAGTTTGAGATTATGTTCCACATACCAATAACTGCTAAAATCAAGCGATACTAATTTTTCCAAGTGAGAGATTGTGGAGGGAATGTTACCACTAAATTCAGTATTTGATAAATTAAGATGTGTGAGACGCACAAGATCACCAATACCAACATGCAGGAAGGACCCAAAAAAATCATTAAAAGCCAAGTTGAGTTGTTGAAGGTGTTTAAGTTGAAAGACAGTGCTATTGGGGTGTAATACTTAGGTTGCAATCCTAATTTGCAGGTTTAATGATATGACAATTGACAACAACATTAATTAATTAGCATCCGTTGAAATGTATGGTGTATGTATACTATATTTAAGATTTAAGATAGCACTCAAGTTGGAATCTTATTGCAAGCTGTAACTTAATTTATGTGATAACAAATATTTAAATAGAAATCACAATGAGTAATCTGGTTAAAGAATGACACGGGAAATGAAGAAAATAACAGCAGAGACTTAGACTTCTTCATCTTTATAGAGCGCGTGGATTACTCTTCCGAAGGGATACTGTTTACCAAAAACTAGTTAATGTTATGATTTATTCAATAGATGATTGCTTACATTTTCAGAAAAATGTCCATCGGGATTATGATCCAGTCAATTGAGCAATTTGAAGGGCTTACTGAACAATTACCTTATTCAACGATACTTAGGCCCACTAATGCCTCCTTCAAGTTTAGTGTGTGTATATATAGATGTTCACTTTGTTCTATAAAAGAAAAATGAACGTTCGTTTTGATCATGATCTATGATATGAATGATGCATCAAACAACGGTGCAACAACTTCATATGTTCACTGACACAGTAATTTAACACAAGATTAAACTTTGATTCATTTTATGCTTATGCATATATCAATTATCAAGGACACATCAAAGGGAAACAAAGTTATATGATTAAAAATATTCTTAAAAAGATAAAAACTATGAACAATAAGATAATTACAAGATCTTGCAGATGTCAGAGGAAGAAGATTTAAGATATAAAGCTGAATTCAAAGCTCATAACCTTCGGGAATAGCCAGAACCTGCACATTTCTTGCAGAGTACCAATCCTAAAAAATGTGAATTAGACACAAGTATTAGTAGATTATAACATGAAATATCTTGTTGGTTTTCACCAGAATCGCAGATTGCGGAAAATAACACTTTGTTCGAATTCTGCTAAGCTACAATAGTTGCGCTAGAGCCACTATTTAACAACACTATATCAATTAATGTATAATGTATCGCAAAACAATAACTATTTATTCAAATTCCAGTATGGCGTACACTATAGCCGCTATTTTACAACACTGGTTTCCTACCAAAAAACATTCTACTAAAGATGATACAGGGAAGCACAGCCCAAATTATTCATATTAAATAAAGAATGCAAAATAAATGCAATTTTGCTAGATGTCGTCCAATAACAATTTTTTGTATGTAGGTGATAATGACATAAAGAGATACCTGAACCCTTGCATACTTTGCAGTCAACCAACCCCATCTCTTTTTTCATCTTGCCGTTGTTGCAAAAAACACATTTTGTTCCACCTGCTTATCAATCATGGCATTTAAAATTGTAGCTTTTGTCAACACTCAACAATACGAATACAAATTGCCCATTTACTTCATATACAAAGCAAGACTCCTGTCGATTAAGGAACAAACAGGTTCACTAGCAAAAGCAATAGCAATAGAAAATACAATTGTGTATCAAAAGTAACACATGCTTTAGTTATGACATATGATTCACAATTATGAACTATCACTAAAGCATGTATGTCACCTTCTTTCCCCATTCCGGTGACCTATGTAGACATGTCTCGGTGTTCAATACTCACGTGTGTGGTTCGGTTCAATTACTTTTATTTTCTCAAATTTTTATACCATGTCAGTGTCAGAGTTGTATTTGGTGTTCCTGTCTCTGTAAGTACTTCATAACCGGTGACACGTAGCCATACAATGTATCTCCATCTACAGAGTGATACTTTATTGAAAGGACGAAGCAGATATAGAAAGGGGTAAGGAAAATAAAAACATGGTAAGGTAACTAGTGGAATACTATGAAGCACCGTCTTACGCGAGGGCATATGGAAGAGCTTACTAAATGAGATGAGCACTTTTTAGTGTTCAAATACACACATATTGATACGTTTTCTACTTATTTCAATAAGATTTCCAAAAATAGCTTATAATTTTGGTTCAAAATTGGTTTCACTCACTCTACCCTCTCTTTTGCACCATCGCTCATTCAATCCTCCTTTTAACAACAGCTATCCTAGTCAAGTCAATATTAAAAATGTTCCTCATAGTCTCAGACCAAAGTATAAAGCATTAATAATTTCCATAGAAAAACAACAAAAAAGCACAACAATATTGAAGTCTAAATGCAGAAAGATAATTACCATTGCCACCACATCGCTCACAGGACACCGGATCACCCTGCAAAATCCCATCACTCATTACCAAAAGTCCAAAACAAAGTATCAACATTGACCCACAATCTTATTGTTACCAAACGAAATAACTTCTGGAAGTTAAACCGATTGCAATGCATGTGAATCCTGTAATAATAGATATCTAAAGTTCCATTCAAACCACAAACCCCCACCCCAAGAGAGGTTTTTTTAATCAAAACCAACACAAACTCAGAATTGAATACAAACTTATTATCAATAATTGGTTTAATGAAGTTTCACTTTAACCATGCTATCTTAAAAACCACAAAATCATGAATAACATTATGAGATTGATTGACCGTGTAAAAATTTTGCAAAAGACATTGCATATCAAAATCAAACACATGAATAGACGGAATTAGTCCAATTGGACCCACTAAAATAAACACATTTCTGAAAGCATACACGTCTAAGGCTAAACGAAGCTGATAGTATATAAAGTAACTAAAAGCGGATAACCTAAAAAATTAAATTTGAATTGTTTGATAAAATTAATGGTTGAATAATTGACAATTATAAAATGTAAAACTGCCAAAAAAAAAATATATATATATATATGTATATATATTTTTAATTAATTTTTTTTAAAAGAAAGTAAGATAATTAGAATAAAAATGATACGCTATAAGCTCAACCACTGGAAGGAGCGTCTCAAAAAATCATAGAAGATTGTGAAAAAACATTATAACCTCATGAAACAAGAATCACAACAAAACAATTATATTTTGATCATCCGAGCTTATACGCTAAAAGCTAGTGGTTTCGAAAGACTCTTACTGTATAACACAAGTGTTGCCATTGCATAATTTACATTTAACAAATACATTATTATGGAAATAAAAACAGAAGACAAATAATAGAAAACTGGAAATGTGTTTATTGTTACCTTGAAGCCAAGGAAGAGAGAAAGAGCAATGGCAGCCAAAACACTAACAGTAGCAAGAAGTGTTTGCGTATCAATATAGAAAGCACTACTACCTAAGCCATTAAACAGCAAAATGGGGTCCATGATCATCAAGAATCTGGATTTTGTTGGTTTTCGTCTACATTTGGAGGATTGGAAGTAGAACTTGGATGAAGATGAAGGTTGTGGAAGAGTGAGAGAAGATGTAGAAGGACATGGAGAAAGATGAACCAAGGTTGAAGATGAAGATAGAGGGTGGAGGAGAGTGTAGTGAGAAAGCGTAGCCATTGATAAAAAGAAAAAGAAATATTGTTTTTGTTTTTATTTTTATTTGTATGTGGAGCTAAGTTAAGGTCTCTTTTTTTTACGTCATGTCACTTGTCATATTGCTTACCCTTTTCTTTTTTGTTTTTTCAAGTTTAAATCTAATGACTTTCTATCAAATAAATCTGGTGACTTTGCATTAATTAATCAGTGCAAACTTATCACTTTATGTATAATATTAATGCAAATATTACAATAATCTAATTATTAATTTGCTAATATTACAATAAATAATATCAGCACACGTCTTCCTCTCAAAAAAATACTAGTATTAGTACACGTCTTCATCATTATGATATCCATTCATCTATTATGTTTTGCTTAGCTGCAATTTTTTATTGATTTTCTTCAGCCTAATTTCTTATTAACAATTGATAATAGATTTAGAGAAATAATTTGTATATTAATTGTTATGTTTTTATTTTTCATCTTTGTTTGACTTGAACTCTAAACTTTTTAACTCATTTAATCCTTTAACTCAAATCAAATTATCTACTTAACCCTCTAATTTACCATTTACCTCTATTGATTTAGAATATATCTTGCTCAGTATGAGTTTGATCCGTTGCCTCATTATTTCTTTTATCTCCTTCTCTAGCAGCAATTCACCCAAAAATCATATAAATACTTTTTTTAAGGATCGTATAAATACTTGGTAACATTTTATATGTATATTTTTTTAAATAGTGTCATTGTTTTAAATACTTATTTTATGTATTTGTAGAAAATAATTTGGAGACCAGCGTTACTTTTCTGGGAAAGTGACCCAACTTGAGACAAGTCATTCACGTTTGTACACTATATCACACTGACGCTACTTGCCTCCCTCACCATGGCCATCACACAGCTAAAGCTTCCAACGTCAACAGCAACATAAGGTTGCTCGTTTGATAAGTAGTTGGTTCATACCTCACAAGGGTGTGTTCAACTTCCGTTGTCCTTGTGAGAACTTCTTTGGTGGATGAATTGTTAGCCCTCGTTGTATCTTAAAGTCTATTTTGACTCTAGTGTACCTCGAAATCCAACTCACCTAAACTTTAATATTTAAAATAAATAAATATGAATTTGTTGCCAACATAGTGTGACATCTCTTGAATAAATATGGAACGATTATTCTTAACAGTTACGCAAAGATGATTCCTTTAATTTATCAAAAGAAATGGATTTGTTGGAATTTAAATATGTTGATGTGCTGAAATTTGTTAGAATTTTGATATGCTAATGTACTGGAATTTGAATATCTAAATTTATGTCAAAGATTAAATGAGTGTTTTCCACATTGCAAAAGTGCATGTCCGAATCAGTTTTGAACTTGAAAGGATCGTATCGTATATATATTCTTCTTTTTTGCATTTATTGGACAATATTTTACTATTGTCAATGGCTCGTTGATTTTGTTACAGGCATCAGTTTTGGAGCACTTTCCAATATCATACTGCCAAAAAAGTGGTTTTTGAACTAATATTTAACTGTTTGTTTTATTTCAGCAATCTAGAGTTTTTTGAATAAAAATATGAAGAAAAATGCACAAGAAAAACATGCATGTTCCAGAGAAAGAGGTGTACGTTGAACTATGTCAAAGAACCCTAGGGTTCACAGAGATCGGGAAATGTAAGAAGAAAAAAACTGGTATATCCAAGTGGCTGATACGATACTTATGTATCCGTTATTATTTTTATTTTTTGAAGCCGAACTTATGTACCATTACTATTATTTAGGTTCAAAATTAAGCATTATTAAGGTACTTTAAGGTGGTTGGTTAAGTTATTTTCTTCGTTTGTGATTCTTTTTGCATTGGTTAGTACAGCTTCAGATCCTTTTATACAGAGCTCAACAAGGGTATGCACAGGAAATGTCTCTTTTTCAGATTTGAGAAACAGTCTCGTTGACCGATATTCCTTCCTAAGACGATAAAAAGAAAATAGTAAAACAGCCACAAGAGGTGAACCAAATGGTGCTGCAGAATATTTTATGCTAACAAGTATATGGAGGCTGCAAAGTCTCCTTTACAAACATGAACTTTGTTACACCATTTTGCAGCCCTCACTAGAATTAACACTGCTAAGTGCTAACTAAACAAAATCTGGAAGCAGCCAAGATGACAAAAAGAGCCAACCAACTATACTCTATATACTCGCTAATCCAACAAAAAATCTTATGTACTGATACAGCGCAGTGATGATGATCAAGGACCTGGACATGAAGAACAACTTCCATAGACCAATGGAAGTAGCAAAAAGCTTAAGGAGCTGTGGTCGGCAGCAGATACACAGTGTAGAGAGCAGTATCAGTCCATCAAAAAAAGGAATTACATATCATAATTCTAATATAAAACCTGCACACACCACCTCGGTCACTGATCTCAAAAGTTGACCTACGCATGATTAGCCTTTCGCTGCTTTCCCTGTTTTTACAATCCCATAGATATAGAAGAACGCTGAATTCATCCCATGCAAAATGATAGCTCATCCAAACTGATTTCCTAATTATAAATCTTTACTGGCTTCTCAAATGTGTGACGATTCTGAAAACAAAAATGTAGTTTGAAAAGGTGTAACAAACCAAGGTTTGTCAACAACAAACAAAAACCCAGTACTGGTAAGAGTGGATAACCTCCAAACAATCAAAGACCAAAACCTAGGTATAAAATAAGTTCTTGCCAGCAAAGTTACTAACCTGGTTAGCAGCATATGATCTTTTAGGAGCATTATCAGTATGCTCCAAGCCAAGATACTGCTCCCAGGCACCATATACGTCTCTTCTCTGTCAAAGGGTATAATAACAGGACAATGTAAGCATAAGTCCAAATATATGAAATCGATATTAAATGTATATTAGTAATATTTTTTAAAGAAAGAAAAAAGTTTTAAGTGTAAATGAATCACCTGAAAACGATTTGATACAACTTCAGAGTCCTCAAGGTACTCAGGACGCCCTAATGAAAAAAAAGCAAACTTCCACTGGCCAAAAAAATGTAATTAAAAGAATTAGGTAAACTAAGTATACAAGCCAATCTTTACTCCATGAAGCAGTGATCACTAAAACCAAAATAACTTATAACAGAAGAAGCCTAATATACCCATAGAACTTGCAAAGATGGAGAAATACCTTGACAAACTCATCGTCTGGAACTTGAAGCTTCTTCTGTATTCGCAATCTAATTTCAGCCAAAGTCTCACATTCGTGTATGACCAAGAAAAAAGGTTCCCCAAAATTCTGAATTTGCTGTACATAAAATGCAAAGCCAAGTTACAAAAGTTTATGCATACAATTAATGTATCAAAGCCACCAGTATAAAGCAAATTGAATCCAGTAAAACGATATACCATTTGGTTCTGAGTAGTGTCTTTAGTGAAATGATACACGTGGATTAGACGATCATGGGGACCGAGATTTTTCTCTTCTTCTGGTATCTGTAAAAGTAGTATACAAAGAGAAACCTTTATTTTTCTACAGAAACCGGAAAATATGTATTCGACATAACATATTCACAAAAAGCCACTGGTGCTGTCATTTGAATAAATAAAAGCAGAAACACTATATGAAATGAAAGCTATCCTCCTCCTTTCCCAGCCCCACTCAAAGAAGAAAGAAAGAGATTGCTACCTCCTCGGCTCGTAGTGTCCAGTATTGATCATTTATGTTTTCAATCTTTTCATTGGGAGGGAAAACCTGCACAGCATAAACAGGACATAGCGAACATATTTTAAATAGAGAAATGACCAAATGTGCAATTGTTAATTGCATTGTCAAAACATATGTAATCGGAGTGTCCTCATACAACTAATGTTCGTTCCCTCATAAGCTGATCAGAAAATAATCAAGAATGCTAATAAACCTAGGTGCAGATAATTGGAATGTAATGCCACACCTTGTATATCTTGTGATAAAAGACTTCAAGCAACCTAAGCTCAGCATCAAGACGAGACAATTCAACCTGAAAACCAAGCCAAAATTGAGCGAGCATCAGATATATAATTAGGTAAATGTGAAAAATTATAAATTTAGCAAATTTATCAACTTCATATCATAGAACTGCTACACATACAATACAACAGTCACAATTGCACAAGGCTGGCAAACAATGGCTTCTTTTTTTCTTCTTAGCTCAAGCCATGAAGGCCAGAAGGATGCAGTTGTATTACAATATCTCATAAGTAACATTACAATACAGCAAAAATCAGAGTCACCTTCTTTTTAAGATCCTCAAGGACATCTCCTACAGTGCTTTGCTTTGGGAGTCTGATGGTGTGGATAACCACCTAAATCAACAATTATTAAAATTCAAAAATAATAATAACAACAACAATAATAACAATAACAATAGTAGTAGTAGTAGTAGTAATAATAATAATAATAATAATAATAATAATAAAAAGAAAATAGCTGAAAACCAGAAGAAAATTAGGTCACTATACTCACTTCATCCTTGGTAGCATGATGAAACGCAACTTTCAGAGTTTTCAAACCTTGTAATTCTGGCAGAGGGATGTCAAGTACTTCATAGTACAATATGTCGGATGTCTGACATGCATGAAACGAATAAGATATTTTGTTTTTAAATAAGAGACGTTAAGAAGGATTGAACGATAAATCAATAACTACCTGATTGTAGTGAACCAGCATATCAGATAAATGTTCCACCCCTCGGTACTTGATAGGCTGGGGTTTTGGTTGTTGAGAATAGCAGTTGTGTGGGGTGAGCCTGATTTTGGATGGGTCGTCCAAACCAAGTTGTTCAGCTACTCTCTCCACAACATCATCATATGTGAAAAGCCTTGACCTAGATATCAATAACACAAGAGTACCTGTTATCCTAGGCACCATACACGTGTGTGGGGGCACATATACAATGATTTATTCCAATAAAATCTAATGAGCTTACATCTCCAGGCAGAAGTCATCTTCCTTTGGTTTATCTAGGGACCGAAAGTGAACAACCTACAATACATCAATCAGTGATAAAACAAAAAAAAAGTAAGTACATAGCTTACAATACCCAGAGAAACTTGCAAGGCTTGCTGGTTACATACACAAATACATGCATGCATTAGCACAAACAAGAGGAGGAAATTAGAATAATTCAAACAAAACATGACTGAATAAATTGGTAGATTTCATTTTTGGATCACATCAAACGAAACAAATTGCCTTTAATTAATCCTCAAAAGGAAAATACCTGGCGATTGTGCACATATTCCAAGTAAGAAGGCACATCAGGATAGCGGATATGTTCCTCATTATCCGTAGCAGGAGCCTTCTGAAAGCATATAATATCTCCATCTTCAAGCTGCATTCACGGAAGAACAAATCAATAAGAAAGCAAATCATACAGTAACCTAACGTGCATTAACTAGGTAGATACCATACCTGGCTTGCTCGAAATGTTAATTTCTTGTCAATAGGCTCACACATCACATTTGGTTCAAACTTAATTTCCTACACAAATATAGGCACAGTTAATTCGCTAATGTCAAATCATTTAAATCACTCGTAGAGATCAAAACCTGAGGATGGCATTATAAAAAGGCCATTTCCCTTCTGGTAAGTCATGCAAGAAAGATAAATTTTCATAGAACACCATACACTTTATTTAGCATTAATCACATAGTTACCAAACAACTGAAACCATGACTGCTAGTGCCTGATCCTAAGTTATGAATCATATGGCTTCTGGCTTCAGAATATGCAAGAATACACTACGGTTTTAAATTTCTATGTAGTACAACAGATAAACAATAAAACAGACAACACAAACCAACCTCATAAAGTCCAATCTCTTCTTCAGGATCATAACCAGCCATTTTATTTAACCTTGCTAAGATTTCTGATGGTTTACCAGTGTTGTTCACAAAGAGTCTGCCAACATAACTGCCATCAAAGGGAAAAACATTTGATGTCAACTCAGGTCCACCTTCTACCCCAATATATGTTAAAAATCAAGACATTAAGTACCGTAGCTCCTCTTTCTCAGGATCATATAACTTGAAAAAAAGTAATATATCATCCTTTGTCTTCTCAGGTGATGCAATGGGACATAAATCCTAGATAATAACGTAGTTTGTCAACAGGGCTGTGTTTGGATAATGTTTCATTGTATCAAAATAGTATACAGCTTCATAATATAAAGATTACCGGTCCACGCTCCACTTCCAAAAACAATTTTAATTCTGCATTGTGAACCTTGTTCGATATCTCTCTCAACTGTCCAACCTGCAATATAAATCAGAATGAGAAAAAAAAAATTCAGATCAAATAGAAATCGCTGTCACACAGACATGAATCACAAGATTGAACACCCTCACATGGGATCTTAAACAATCAAATAAGATAACCACTTGTATGGGCTACATTGTCATTCATTTTCAAATTTAAAGAAGAAAAAAAAAACTAGTCAAAAAAATGACCAAAAACAATAAAATAACGAAGCTAACAGACATAGAAGTAACTGCCAGCCTAACATAAAAATGAAATCAAATGAAACCAGCCACGGCAACCATTAAATAAGCAGGTTGATATAAAATGCCATGAAACATTGAACAAATTCAACTTAAAACGTATGAGGGGGAAAAGAAGCTCAAAGTATTTTAATTCAAAACCAACATTTGCCTAAAAGCCAACAGACATGAAAAGGTCGTAAAAGAAGAAGCTTGAAGGTATATGAGAAAAATGATATCGATAAACTTTAAGCAAGATCATGGAGCTTACAGATTGTGCTTCCTCAATTTGTGTCAATGGCCGATTAGGACGATATGTATGGTTTTGACGCTTTGCCCATAGCCAAAAGCGCTGGAATTGTACAGGTATGCCGAACTCTTTAGCAACCTCTTCCTACATATCACAGATTAGCAATCAAACAGAAATACCAAACTCAGAAAAATAACACGTCTATTGAATAATCACCATGAACTTCACAAATTATATTATAAATAATTACAAAATCAAAAGCATAAAGACCATAAAGATTCATAAGACCTGTTTTTTCTCTTCCAACTAAAGCTTCATGAATTTTATATTTTAGTACTGTTTTTAAAATAATAGTTTTCTATGAGGATGCAAAAAAATAATAGCTTGCTCTTTAGCAGTTCACAAACTAAACTTTCCCGACTTACATAACTCTTATCCTATGAGGCTACTCTCTGGTAATAATTCTGCCATTAGCATTGCACACAGCCAAACGCAACATGATAGAACCAAGTTAGAGATAGACTGACACTTCCTCAAGGAAAAACTAGATAATCAGCTGACAACTACACGTCCCTTTTGGAATTCAATTGGCAAATGTATTCACCAAGGGACTTCTCGTTTTCCTTTATTATAATTTATTAGGCTTAGTCTATATGATCACATTAGTGCTCGTACATCAATCCCTAAATAACAAAATTCAGTTTTTCTTTTCATCTACACTGCAAGAGGGGTAACTAATGATGATACCTTGAAAACGTTAAATGGTGTCTGCTTTTGTACACGGAAACTCCGCACTTTGTCATGGTCTACAAGATCAAAATATATATCCTTTCCAATCTGGTCTCCAAGATCTTCATCTCGTGCCACCTAAGTATCATATGTTATCAGTTAAATACAAATATAGATATGTGTGTGCGCACGCGCGTGTGTCTATATATGCGCGCACAATCTGATAGAGAAATTCACAGCATCTTTATAAAGACACAAACAATACTCAATTCTAGGAAATGAAGCTAAGAACACCTTTATAATAGTGTAGAGGTGAGCCTCCGCCTTCTCTTTCTTTTTGTGCTCTTTTTCTTCCTGTTCTTTCTTTAACCTCTCCTGCATAATCCCATTGTAGAAATCAGTGTCATTAAATACTGTCCGTGATATATCACAGTGGAATGTGAAAAAATCAATATTGTTCCACGATACAATATTTGATACAAATGATGCCAGATAGCAAGCTATGACGGCACTATAGCATTGTTGCATAGCAGAATTTGCCCAGACCATTATTTTCTGCGATCCGCGATTGATGACATTGGTACAAATTCAATGCAGATTTTCCAGAACAAACCAACAATTATAGTACGATAGAAGATCAAAGGTATGGGTAAACTTTGGTTAGATTCTAGCTTGAAATGCTCGTAACCAAATTCTAATGAGAAACAAAAAAAAATTGTTGGTTTCATGCAGAGTCAAATTTGCGGCAAAGCGGAGCTTCCCGCGAGAACAATCATACTTGCGGTAGCAGAATATGTGTGTGTGTGTGTGGGGG